>RBWB01581561.1_pt1 | contig 22178 bp, 19 predicted proteins | sample 2014201 | NCBI WGS metagenome assembly RBWB01 (sample SAMN10133834, study PRJNA383868) | Human oral metagenome, whole genome shotgun sequencing project. | isolation source: supragingival plaque isolated from 88 juvenile twins | host: Homo sapiens | place: Australia
GCCCCGGGTTCCAGATGATGATCGACATCTACCGGGCCATCACCGAGGCGCGGCCATCGGTGGCGGATCCCGCGGGCAGGAGGATCGCGATCGTGCACGCCGGGGCGTTGGCCCCGGGCATGAACCAGCTGGCCAGGGTCGCGGTGCGCTCCGGCATCGACCTCGGATACCAGATGTTGGCGGTGCGCGGTGGAATGCCCGGCCTGATCGAGGGAAACTTCGACGATGTCAGCTGGGCCGATGTCGAGGGCATGGCACACACCGGGGGAGCAGATTTCGGGACCCGACGCTACGTCCCGTCGGAGTCCGAGCTCTACTCGATGGCGCGTCAACTGGAGGACCATCAGGTGGATGCCCTCCTGGTGATGGGCGGCTACCACGCCTACGCGTCGGTCGACCTGATGGAACGGGAACGTCGGCGCTACCCCGCTTTCAACATTCCGGTCGCGGTGGTGCCGGCGAGCATCGACAACAATCTCCCGGGCTGGGCGATGGCGGTCGGGGCGGACACGGCCCTCAACACGGTGGTGAATGCGATCGACATGCTGCGGATGAGCGCCTCGGCCAGCAAGCGGGCGTTCATCGTGGAGACCATGGGACGCGGCTGCGGCTTTCTGCCGCTGGTCGGGGGCCTGGCCGGGGGAGCCGAGAAGGCGTACCTGCCTGAGACCGGGATCACCCTGACCGAGCTGGAGACCGACATCAAGGCCCTCGTCGACGCCTTCGACTCCGGGCGGAACTTCTACTTGGCCGTGGTGGGGGAGGGAACCAGCGAGCACTACACCACCGAGGTTTTGAGCAAACTCTACGAGGCGGAGGGGAGCGGACGGTTCTCCGTGCGGGAGTCCGTGGTCGGACACCTGCAGCAGGGAGGTACGCCCTCGCCGTTCGACCGCATCAATGCCACCCGGCTGGCCTGGAACGCCATCGGATACCTGGACCGTCAGTTGCGCGACGGCAAAACCGAGTACGCGGCCGCGCACGCCGGGGTCGAGGGCCTGTTCGCCCCGCTTCGTGACGTGACCGATGACATGGACTGGGAGAACATGCGCCCCCACACCCAATGGTGGCGTTCCCTGCGCAAACCCTTTGACATCCTGAGCCGCCGCCCCGGCCAGAAATGACCGGGGTGGGTCCTGTTCGTCAGCAGAAGGGAAGGGTGACCCCGAAGTTGAGGCTGGCGGTGCAGTTCATGCCCGCCAGTTCCTGACGTGCGGCAGATCCCCCACTGACAGAATCCGGAACGATGCTGCGCAGAGTCAGGACGTGGTTGTCGCTGGCTCGCAGCAGGAAGATGAATGTGACCGTGTTGGGCACGTCGTCCCTGAGCCGGGTTCCGTGGAAGCCGCACGTGAACCCTGCTCCCTGCGTTTGGTTGATGCCGACCGCGATGGCCTCTGTGGCAGTGATGTCCTTGAACTGTTTCTGCGTTTCTGCCGACACTATGTTACAGGCTGAGGCCAAGTCGCTGAGCTTGCTTTTGGGAGTCACCGAAGTCACCTGCAGGAGGACCCCGGTATCGGCGTGGAAGAGCCTCGTCACCAGGCGGCCCGGTTCGGGCAGTGGTTGCTGATCATTGACGTACTCGCTCCATCCCGCGGGGACGGAGAATTTTGTGTCGTCGAGGACCTGTTCAGTGCTGGCGGGTTTCGCGTCCTTGGTGTTCTCAGGATCCGGATATTCCTGTGGCTCCGGGGAAGCGGCGTTTCCGAATGGCCAGAGGGATTCGAGTTCCCACGTGCCGCGGGTGACCCAGGACCATGTGGTGATGCCCAGTGCGATGGCCAGGACCCCTGCCAGGACGGCAAGCCCGATTCGTTTCAGCCTGCCCAGAAGAACGGGACCGGCAGCCCGGGCCGGGGTGGCGTCCTCATCGGTCATGACCGGGGAGGCAGGTGAGGAAGGCTCTGGAGTGCTGTGTATCGGAGGATCGGGTTCTGCATCGACCGCCGAGGCCCGGCTTCGCGCCTCGGCCACCGACCAGAAATCGGAGATGGGCTCGGGCTTGGGCTGCGGTCTGCTGGGCTCTATCCAGGAGGGATGGGAGGCTTCCTGGTGTCTTCGGCTCTCGATTCGTGACGATCCCGTGCCGTCGAACGGGTTGTGATCCGGTTCATCCCACCGCTCGGGTTCCGGGTCCGCGAATCGGCGGGCGCCCCTGCGCGCGGGTTCCGGGTCGAAATCGGTTTCGGGAAGCGAATGACGTCCCCGGGTCGGAGCGGGATCAACCGTCCTGGCGTGCCTGGCCGGTGCTCCCTGATCAGCTGACCTGCGGGGACCGGTGGACCACGACGAATCGTCCGTCATCCGTTTCCCCTTCCCGCCACGGCTGTTCCAAAAGGCCAGTCTAGGTCCCCCCGAGAGCCTTCGTCATGTGTCGCATCCGGATCGAACCCTTTCGGGTCTCGGACCGGGTGCATCGGGATCCTCCCGAGAAGGTGAGGATGCGCGGGGATCTGAGCTCGGGGTTCGTTTTCCGGCGATGGGGCGCCGGCGTGACCGGTGCACGATGACCCCGTGGGCGCAGAGGGACTCGAACCCCCGACCCCCTGCTTGTAAGGCAGGTGCTCTGACCAACTGAGCTATGCGCCCCGGGCTCGCCCATTGTGGCAAAGGGACGGGCCCGGGCCAAGTCAGCCCAGCAGCATCGCCTTGACGCGGGCCGCCACCTCGGCTCCCGGAGCGCGGCCTGCCGCAGCGGCATTCACGGCCTTCACGACGGTACCCATGTGCTTCATGGAGGGCGTTTCGCCGTCGGCTCTCACTTTCGCAACCTCCGCCTCGACAAGAGCGTTCAGCTCCTCATCGGTCAGCGGGGCGGGTAGGTAGCCGGCCATGAACTCCGCCTCGGCGTTCTCCTTCTCGGCGAGTTCCGGGCGTCCGGCCTCGGCATACGTTGCGGCTGAATCGAGACGCTTGCGGCGTTCCTTCGTGATGACGGCCAGTTCCTCGGTGTCGCTCAGCTCGCGCGCCACCTTGCCGGCCACCTCCTCGACGGTGATGGCGGCCAGCATCATGCGGATCGTGGACTTGGTGAACTCGTCCTTTGCTCGCAGCGCTCTCGCCAGCTCGGCCTTGAGACGAGTTTTCGTCGCAGCCATCGTGCTTCCTTTCTCCGGGGACACCAATTCAACCAGCCATCGGTACAGGCACAAGGCGGTAGAATGCCCGCTTGTGGCTGATGCAGACCTCATGACCCAGATTGACCAGCTCGGCAGGTCCTTGGAATCCATCGAGGCGGTGGCTGACCTGCCGGGGTTGCGCGCTGAGATAGCGCGGCTCGCGGAGGAGGTGGCTGCTCCCGATCTTTGGGATGACCAGGACAACGCCCAGCGGGTCACCTCGACCCTCTCCGCGAGACAGGCCGAGGTTGAGCGTCTCGAGGCGCTGCGAGGCCGTCTCGACGATGCCGCCGTCATGCTCGAACTGGCCGTCGAGGAGGACGACGCTGAAGCGCGAACCGATGTTGAGTGTGAACTTCACCGGCTCGCCAAGGACATCGAGACACTCGAGGTGCGTACCCTGCTCTCCGGCGAGTATGACTCCCGGGATGCGCTGGTCACCATTCGCGCCGAGGCCGGAGGGGTTGATGCCGCGGATTTCGCGGAGAAGCTGATGCGCATGTATCTGCGGTGGGCGGAACGTCACGGTTACACCGTCGAGGTGTACGACACGTCCTACGCGGAAGAGGCAGGCCTGAAGTCTGCCACCTTCACGGTCAAGGCGCCTTTCGCCTACGGCACGCTCTCCGTGGAGCAGGGCACTCATCGTCTTGTGCGGATCTCCCCGTTCGACAACCAAGGGCGTCGGCAAACCTCCTTCGCTGGTGTCGAGGTGCTGCCCGTCACCGAGGAAACCGACCACATCGACATCCCGGAAGCCGACATCAGGGTCGATGTTTTCCGTTCCTCGGGGCCCGGTGGACAGTCCGTCAACACCACGGATTCGGCTGTGCGCATCACGCATCTGCCCACCGGTGTGGTCGTCAGCTGTCAGAACGAGAAGTCGCAGTTGCAGAACAAGGCGGCGGCTTTGCGCGTGCTCCAGTCGAGGCTTTTGGAACTGGCCCGGCAGGAACGTGAAAAGGAGATGAACGCGCTCAAGGGCGACGGGGGGAACTCCTGGGGGGCACAGATGCGCTCCTACGTGATGCATCCCTACCAGATGGTCAAGGACCTGCGCACCGAGTACGAGGTGGGAAATCCTGATGCGGTTTTCGATGGTGACCTCGACGGTTTCATCGATGCTGGTATCCGGTGGCGCAAAAAGAGCAGGGCTGACGCCAAGTAGCAAGTGGAAGGGCGATGCCCGTACGTGAGACAGAGGCCTCGTCGGGCTGAGGCGCCGTGCCGCCACGCCGGTCCAGCCCACCGTGTGTCTCACGTACGCATCCGGGGCGGCCGTGTGTCGGTGGTTGGCCGCGCCTCGGAGGTTCTTCCCCGGACGAGACTCTCAACCAGGATCGACTGGCCGCGGCGTGTTGGTTGGGCAGGTCAGGTAGGGCGTGGTTAACTGCTACAGGCCGTGTCCTGAGATACTCTCAGGAAACTTCCCCTAGTCGGTCGGAGCAGCACAGTGATCACTTTCGAGGACGTCACGAAGTTCTACCCCGGGCAGGATCGCCCGGCACTTCGCAACATCAACCTTGAGATAGCCAAGGGTGAGTTCGTCTTCCTCGTGGGTCAGTCGGGATCCGGGAAGTCAACCTTCCTCCGGCTCATTCTGCGTGAATACCGGCCGACGAAGGGAACCTTGTACGTCGCGGGCAAGAACCTCTCCACCCTCAACCAGTGGAAGGTGCCCGCGCTGCGTCGCCAGATCGGTACGGTGTTCCAAGATTTCCGCCTGCTTCCGGGGAAGACCGTCTATGAGAACGTGGCCTTCGCCCTGCAGGTGATAGGCAAGCCGTCCCGCGTCATCCGTGAAGTGGTTCCGGAGACCCTCCGACTCGTCGGTCTGGAGGGGAAGGAGAACCGACTGAACGAGGAACTGTCGGGGGGGGAGCAGCAACGGGTCGCCATCGCGCGGGCATTCGTGAACCGTCCAAAAATTCTCATCGCGGATGAGCCGACGGGAAACCTCGATCCGGAGACCAGCGTCGGCATCATGAAGTTGCTCGACCGGATCAATCGGACTGAGACCACAGTGATCATGGCCACCCACGATTCCTCGATCGTGGATCAGATGCGACGTCGCGTTCTGGAGCTGCGTACGGGCGAACTCGTGCGCGACCAAGCCAAGGGCGTCTACGGCGTCAACTGAAAAACTGGGAGAATCACATGCGGCACACGTTTCGGGAAACCTGGTCCGGATTGAAGCGCAACATGGCGATGACCATAGCGGTCATAGTCACCATGTCGGTTTCTCTCTCGCTCTTCGGGGTTGGCATGCTCACTTCCATGGAGGTGGATCTGGTCAAGGACCGTTGGTACGGCAAGGTTGAGATTTCTGTGTTCCTGTGCGTCGAACGCAGCACAGGAGGTACCTGCGAGCCGGGAAAGGCCACCACGGACGCCCAGCGCGAAGCGATTGAATCCGCGCTGAAGTCCAACCCCGAGGTCAAGGAGGTCTTCTACGAGACCCAGGAAGAGGCCTTCAAGGAGTTTCAGAGGGTGTTCAAGGACTCGCCGGTCCTCGCGTCCCGCACCGTCGAACAGATGCAGGACTCCTTTCGCGTCAAACTGAACAATCCTGAGAACTACAAGGGCGTGGTGAGTGAGGCACAGGGGCTTCAAGGGGTCCAGAACGTGCGGGACCTGAAAAGCGTCCTCGATCCCGTGTTCAAAATTCTGGGAGGACTCCAGTGGGCGACGATCGGCATGAGTGTCCTGCTGCTGTTCGCGGCTGCCCTGCAGATCTCGACCACCATCCGGATGGCGGCCTTCACGCGGCGACGTGAGATTGGGATCATGCGTCTGGTCGGGGCCTCCAACTTTTACATCCTGCTGCCGTTCCTGCTGGAAAGCCTCATCGCAGGCCTGATCGGCGTCCTCATTTCGTCTGGCTCAATTGCAATTACCTATTATCTATTGATCGAGAATGCAGCGAAACCCTCACTCCCTGCTATAGCTTGGATTGGCCCTGAGCACGTGTTTAATGCCATCATCTACATAGCAGTGGTTGGTGTTGCTCTGTCGATCATTCCAACGCTGCTGGCAACCAGAAGGTATCTAAGAATCTGACGCGTAAGGAGATCAAGGTGAATCGGGCTCTTCCCCATCTACCCGAAAACCCAATACTCAACCGAATCGCACGTGTTCTGGTTGTCTCGTTGCTGAGCGTCACGATGCTCGGCACGCTCGCGATCCGGGCCGGTGCGGACGACCTGGATGACAGACGAAATCAACTGGACTCACAGATCGAGGCCCAGAAGTCGGTGGTGGAGGGCGCATCCAAGGAACTCACCGATGCGGTGAGTGCCCTCGAGGCCGCCAAGACGGAACTGGCCGCTGCCGAGACCTCGCTGTCCGAAGCAGAGAACAATCTCACGGCCGCCAAGGAACTGGACACCCAACGCGCCTCGGAACTGACCGCCGCGGAGACCAGGGCCAAGAAGGCGAAGGCCGCCGTGGCCGCCGCCCAGGCAGCCTATGACTCCGTGGACGCCCGCACATCCGAGGAGATCACGGTGATCACCCAACAGAACGGCGGGTTGGCGGAGCTTTCAGTCCTCTTCAACGATGTCGGCATCGGCAACATGAACCAGCGGGCCCAATTGGCGGACACCTTGTTCAGTTCCAGCGCACTCGAGCTGGATGAACTGACCTCACGGCGATTCCAGCTGGACGCGGCGAAGAAGGAGGCCGATGAGGCCGAGGCATCAGCTGCCGAGGCGCGCAAGGTGGCTGCCGAACAACTTGAAACCTCCAAGGCAGCCGAGGAAGCCGCGAAGGCGAAGCGCGCCGAGGTCGCGGATAAGGTCTCCCAGCGCGACGCCGCCAAGGAGAAGGCCGATTCTCAACTTACGGCGGAAAAGGGTCGTCAGAGCGAGCTGGAGAGTGAGTCCAATGACGTCGACCGGCGTATTCAGGAGCGTATCGCCCAGCAGAAACGTGAGGAGGAGGAGGAACGGCAGGCTCGTGAGCGCTCCTCCCAGCAGAAGAGTGGTTCCTCTTCCAGCTCTTCGTCCGGTTCGAACAAGGGCTCTTCTTCCAGCAGCGGTTTCATTCGCCCGGTGGACGGTGCCATCAGCTCTCCCTACGGCATGCGGGTCCACCCCGTTCTGGGCTACAGCAAATTGCACGATGGCACCGATTTCGCGGCCGGCTGTGGGGCGCCGATCCGCGCCGCTGGTGATGGTGTGGTGTCCGAGCGATACTTCAACGCCGGGTACGGAAACCGCCTCATGATAGATCATGGAAGCAAGGGCGGTACCTACGTGACCACCGGGTACAACCACGCCACCAGCTACGTGGTCTCGGTCGGGGATCACGTGAGTCAGGGACAGGTCATCGGGTACGTTGGAACCACCGGCTATTCGACCGGCTGCCACCTGCACCTCATGGTCTGGGAGAACGGTTCCGTGACCAATCCGATGTCCCGCTGGTTCAGCTGAATCCCAACGTGGCATCATTACGGGATGCCCAGGGAAACCGGACGCAAGCTAGTCGCTCAGAACAAGAAGGCTCGCCATGACTATCAGATCGGCGAGACCTACGAAGCTGGGCTCGTGCTCACTGGAACCGAGGTCAAAACCTTGAGGATGGGACGTGTCTCCCTATCCGAGGCTTTCGCCACCGTGGACGACGGTGAAGTGTGGCTGCGGAACGTCAACATTCCCGAGTACGAGTTCGGGACCTGGCGCAACCACGCTGCCAAGCGCTCTCGCAAACTACTGCTCAATCGCAAGGAGATCACCCGCTTGGCCAAGGAAACGGGGGTGACGGGAAGGACGATCGTCCCACTGGCGATCTACTTCAAGGACGGCTATGCCAAGGTCGAGATCGCTGTTGCCACGGGCAAGAAGGACTGGGACAAGCGGCAGAGCATCGCGGAACGTGACGCGAACCGTGAGGCCCAGCGGGCGTTGCGGGCTCGCAATCGGTTGGGTGGCGGGCGGCGTTGACCGCTGCATGGGTACCGGGGAGAGTTCAGGGCTAACCCCGGTGGAATGTGGCAGCTCATGGGGCAACATGGAGGGTATGACCGATCCGAGTCTTTTCACCGCGGTCACGGATGTGCAACGCGACCGCGCCGTGGAATACCTGCAACGGGTTTACGCATCAGGCGGCCTGAGTGACGAACTGTTCGAGCAGAGACTGGGAATGGCCCTGACCGCCCAGACCCGGGCAGACCTGAACGCATCATTGCAGGGTCTGGCCCGGGTGGCCGGGATGTTCCCGAGCACCCCGGCGGTTCGGCATCCCGTTCACGACGGTGTACAAAACCTGGTGGCCGCTTTCCTTCACCTCGCGACCCTTCCGACCATGTTCCTGGCTCCTGCTCTTGGGCGGACCCTGGCGCCACCGGGAAGTCGCATCGCCATCGAGGCCTCGCGCGCCATGTGTTTCCAGTTCAGTGCACTGATCTACGGGGTGATCGCGAGCATCCTCGTCGCATCGAACTGGGCGCCTCCTGTGCTCCTGCTACTGGGTTTCATCGCCTGGGGTCTGATGACGCTCTGGTTGGCCATCCGATCAGTCACGGGTGAAAAATCGACGGCCGTCGTCGAACGACTGATGCTGATGCGCCCGTCGGAGGATCGCGGGTGACGTTGGGATGGGCTAGACTGGGACCTGCACAACTCAAGAGGGGATGACTGGTTTCGACTTGGACGGTAGTTCGAGGAGAAGCGGGCCGAGGAACCGTGCTTGTCTCGTTAACGCTGCACGGAAACCAATAAGTGCCAACAACAACCGCACTGACTTCGCTCTCGCTGCCTGATCAGCGATCGAAGGGTCACGCCCGGGAGTGCCTTCCTCCCGGTGCCTGGCCTCATTTCAGAAGGCTTGCTGAATCGCCTGTGTCCCAGGGGCGATTCGGGACTCAACTGGGACTGGGCCTGGCTGCAACTTGCTGACATGAGTGCAGGGGCCGAGTAGACCGCTTTGTCAGCTGCGCCCGGAGAATCCCTGGTTCGCCTTTCAAGGACGCGGGTTCAATTCCCGCCATCTCCACCGAGTCATGTCACGAAGGTGCCCCCGACCAAGGCCGGGGGCACCTTTTTGCTCCTCTACTGATGCCACAATTCCCGTCCCGTCGCGTCGCGAATGGCCGCGCGCGGGGAATGTGACAAGTTGATCTCCACATCCAGGGATGTGGAGCCGTCCGCGGCGGAACTGCGATAGACGATCCGCTGGTTCTCCAGGTGAAGGGTCTCCGTGCTGGCCTTGACTAGCCAAGGATGTCGTCTGCGCAGCCCTATCAGCTCTTGGTGTGCCCGCAGCACCGGACGGCCCCAAGGGGCGAGTGCGGCAGGAGATTCGGGAAGAGCAGGGCGGATTTCGTCGTCCCCGCCGAGACGTTCCTCCTTGACGCCGACGAAGGCCTGCTCGTCGCCGTAATAGATCGACGGTATTCCCGCGACGGTCATGAGGACCGCCAGCGCGGTGACAGTCCCATCGAGCCCCACTCGACTGGCGATGCGGGTGACATCGTGGTTGCCGACGAAGGTGTTCGGGATGAAGGAACCGAGAAACTGGTTGTGGCGGCCCAGGGCATGGTCCAGTTCGAACAAGTTGCGGTCGTTGATGCTGGACCAGATGGCCTTCCACAATTCGTACTGGGTCACGGAGTCGATGCCGGACTCGGCAACGAACGCGCAGTAGTCGCCGTGCAGCACCTCCCCGAGCAACCAGGCATCGGGATGGCGGGGTCGTACTCTTTCCACCACCCTGGACCAGAACCCAGGAGGGACGGAATAGGCGGCGTCGAGACGCCACCCGTCGATGCCGCGGTCCAGCCAGTGGTCCATCACCCGGACCACCAGATCCACGGCCTCCTGGCTGGAATGGTTCAGGCGGACGAGGGAGGAATGTCCCTCGAAGACCTGGGGCCTCGGGCCGCCGGGGTGCTGCCAGTCGATGTCGAACAGCTTCCCGGCCGGTGATCCAGGCCCCTGTGTGAGGGCGTGCCTCACATCAGGATGTTCCGAGCCGACATGACTGAAGACGCCATCCAGGAGAATGCGAAGCCCCCGCTCCCGGCATTGTGAGACGAGCTCGGCAAAGTCTGCCTCGTCCCCCAGACGGGGATCGATGCGGAACAGGTCGAGCGAATCGTAACCGTGGGACTGTGATGCGAAGATGGGACCGAGCAGTAGACCGGAACATCCCAGCTCGACGGCGTAATCGAGCCAGCCGAGTAGACGTCTCAGCCTTGGGCCCGGTGCAGTGTCGGGCTCCCGAATCGGGGCTCCGCACAGCCCGAGCGGATAAATGTGCCACCAGATCGCGTGTTCAACCCAGCTCATGTGAAGATCGTAACGATCCTGCGAGAATGAGGGTATGGAACTGGGCGAACCAGCGGCAGGACAACTCTTGATCGCAACCGAGCCGGGTCGAGGAGGATACTTCGACCGCAGCGTCGTGCTGTTGTTGGAACACAACGAGGAAGGCAGCCTTGGGGTTTGCCTCCACAGGATGGGTGAGGTTCCCATGGTTGATTCCCTGGAGCATTTCAGTGATCTGCTCACGCCGCCCGCGAAACTCTTCGAGGGTGGACCAGTCTCCAGGCAAACAGCGCTCGGCCTGGCCCAGGTCCGCAGTCCATGGGAGGAACCACCCGGATGGCGACGTCTGTTCGGGGATGTGGGGGTGCTGGACCTGGAGACTCCGGTCGAGCTGGTGCAGGGCACTTACGTCCACATCCGCATATATGTGGGGCTGGCAGGTTGGAGTGCGGGGCAGCTCGTTGGCGAACTTCTACGAGGTTCCTGGTTCAGGAGCCAAGCCGCGGCCGAAGAGGTCTTCGGCACTCCGGAAGAGCTGTGGCGTCGAGTGCTTCGGCGGATCGGTGGCAGGCCGGGGTTCTGGTCGACCTGGACTGGACATCCCGAATGGAACTGAGCGGCTTCACCAGCAAGGTTGTCTGAAGTGGTTGTCCGTTCCACGTACCATGGAGGCCAGTTCGGGAAAGGAGGCCGGTGTTGGGCGAGAACCGGAATCGTGCTCTGATCCTGATCGTGGATGATGATTCTGCCTTGTCCGAGATGCTTCAGATCGTGCTGCGACAGGAAGGGTTCGACACCGTCCACTGCGCCACGGGAACGGGAGCGCTCCCGGCGATGCGTGAATGTCGACCGGATCTGGTGCTGCTCGACCTGATGCTCCCTGGACGTGACGGGGTCAGCGTCTGCCGGGACATGAGGGCTGAGTCGGGGGTGCCGATCGTGATGCTCACGGCCAAGTCCGAGACCGACGACGTAGTTGCGGGGTTGCAGGCCGGGGCGGATGATTACGTTGCCAAACCCTTCAAGGCCAAGGAACTCCTGGCCCGAATTCACACTCGGTTGCGTCGTGTCAGCGCGGATCCCGGAGCCGATCAGCTGACCATCGGCGATCTCGTGATTTCCACCACCGCGCACACCGTCAAACGTGGCCCTGTGACGCTTTCACTGACGCCACTTGAGTTCGACCTACTGCTCGCTCTTGCCAAACGTCCTTCCCAGGTGTTCAGCCGGGAGGCGTTGCTCGATGAGGTGTGGGGGTACCGCAATGCCGCGGACACGCGGCTGGTGAACGTGCACGTGCAACGGCTGCGGTCCAAGGTGGAGAAGGATCCCGAACACCCGGAAATCATAGTGACCGTTCGAGGGATCGGATACCGGGCCGGTGAATCGCAGCCCTGGTGAGCGAGGCCATCGGAAGCTGGCGAGGCTCTGGTGGAGTTCGCTACCTCTACGGATACTGCTGACCACCTTCACTGCCTCCTGTGCGGTGTTGGTCCTGGCGGGAGTGTTGTTGGTGCAGCAGGCGACAGCGGGGATCGTCGCCACGAAGCGAACAGCATCCATCCGGGAGGCGGTCGGGATGCATCACTTCATGCAGGGACAGCTGCAGAACCCCGAGAGGTTGGGGACGGCGACCTACGAGCAGCTCAGCCGGCTGGTGGAGCTTGCCGGGGCGCAGGCCGCCCAGTACCTGGTCATCGTCGAGGGGCCTGCTTCAGTGTTGTCGTCGTCGTCGGGAATCGGGCTGGATTCCGTGCCTCCCGAACTGCGCCAACAGGTGACTGGTCGGGACGGAATGTACATCGCGGCGACACAGGTCGTCATTTCCAGGGAGGAAGCGGGGCAGCCAGGGGTCGTCGTGGGCACCACCTTGATCACCTCCGCCGGTGAACGGTTTCCCGTTTACTACGTTTTCCCCATGACGAGTGAAGTGACTACGCTTCGGGACATTCAACGTGCGGTCTACACCACCGGCGCAGCCCTTCTGCTCGGCCTGACGGCCATCGCCTACCTTGTGACCTTGCAGGTGGTCAGGCCCGTCCGCAAGGCCGGCCGCACGGCTCGGCGCCTGGCATCCGGTCAGCTGGATGAACGAATGCCCGTCAGAGGAACCGACGACCTTGCCTCGCTGGCGATCTCGATGAATGAGATGGCCTCGGACCTGCAGCAAAGAATCCGGGAACTGGAGACACTCTCAACGGTGCAACGAAGCTTCGTCAGTGATGTCAGCCATGAGTTGCGTACCCCGATGACCACCATCAAGATGGCTTCCGACCTGCTCTACGAGGAGCGCGGGGAGCTTCCTCCGAAAGTGCGAAGAACCGTGGAGCTGATGAACACGGAGATTGAGCGGTTCAGTTCCATGCTGGCGGACCTGCTGGAGATATCGCGTTTTGATGCCGGGGTGGCGGCTCTGGAGCTGGATGAGGTTGATCTGGGGACGCTGGTCGCATCCGAGGTGCAGGCCCAGGAAACCTTCGCCCACTCCCAGGGGAGCGAACTGCGGCTGCACCTGGACGGTGCCGCCTCCGCGCAACTGGACGCCCGCCGCATCCGCCGCATCGTCCGGAATTTACTGACCAATGCCATCGACCACGGAGAAGGGCGCCCCATCGATGTGACGGTGGCCTCTGACGAGGAGGCCGTTGCCGTCACGGTCCGTGACCACGGAATCGGATTCCAGGCGGAGCTCTCCAGTCGCGTGTTCGACCGCTTCTGGCGTGCCGATCCATCGCGAGCCCGAGCTGCGGGTGGGACCGGGCTGGGACTTGCGATTTCCCGGGAGGACGCCAGACTGCACCGTGGCTGGCTCTCTGCCTGGGGGCGGCCAGGCCTAGGGGCCCAGTTCCGCCTTACTCTTCCCCGCAACCCCGAGGTGATCCTCAGCAGCTCACCATTACCGATCATTCCTGCGGATCTGGATTTTCAGAAGGACCTGTGATGAGTTTCCAAAATTCTGTGAACCGGTTGATCATCATCGTCGTGACGCTGGCCATCGGGTCCTGCGCCAGCATTCCAACTTCAGGGCCGGTTACCGAGGTCACGGTCTCCGCCAGCGGACAAGGCGTGCAGATCGCTCCGGAACCCCCTCAGAAGGGTATGAGTGCCTCCAGGATCGTCGAGGGCTATCTCCAAGCGATGGCGGATCCCACCGGGGATTACGAGGTCGCTCGCCAGTACCTGTCGGCAACCGCGCGTGGACAGTGGGCCCCGCGACGGGGGACGATCGTTTATGACGGTTGGGTGGAGGCCGTCGGGGACGGCATGGAACTGCGCGGAACCACCCGGGGAAACCTGGATGCGGTTGGGCGTTTCACCGTCTCCAGGGAATCGCTCACCCATGATTTCGGATTGACCAGTGAAGCGGGGGAGTGGAGGATCTCCGCTCCCCCTGACGGGGTGCTGCTTTCCAGCTACATCTTCGCCCGATCCTACAGCTCCGTGAGGTCTTACTTCATCGCTCGTTCCGGGCAGGGGGTGGTACCTGAGCCGCTGCACCTGCCGACCTCCGAGATCACCCCGGGCCGCATCGTGGAGGCGCAACTGGCCGGGCCTGGCGCCCTCCTCTCATCCGGTGTGCGCAATGCGATCCCGGAGGGCACCAGGCTCGGCACAGCAGGTGCGACCGTGGATTCCTCGGGCGTCGTGACGGTTGCACTCGAAGGGGTGCCCCAGGGCCTCGGCGATGCGGAGCGACGGGAACTCGGCGCGCAACTTCTGTGGTCGCTCTCGTCGATTCCCAAGATCTCGGGACTGCACCTTACAGTCGACGGCAAGCCCTACTCGATGCCGGAGCAGAACGACAAACAAGTCCTGGAACTGTCCTCCCAACAGGATTACCAGCCACTCTCAAAAGCCGGATCCGCTGATCTGTACGGCGTGCACGAGGGCCGGGCGGGGAAACTGAGCGCCGATACCAGTTTCATCCCCCTCAGCGGCGACGGGGCGCCGGCGGAGATGACCGCCATCTCTTTGGACGGGGCCTTCACCGCGACCGTGACCGGATCCCCGGCAACGGTCCGGATCGGCCCCAGCGGCGGTGTCCCCGTCCAGGTGGACACAGGATTGACCCGGGCCGGATCAGTGCATTTCGCGCAGGGCAGGCTGTGGCTGCTCGGGCGCGGCTCCTCCGGGGAACAACAGTTGCTGAGCGTGTCCCCGCAGGGGGAGATCGCAGCCATCGACCTCACTGCGCTGCCCGGTGAACTGGTGGACTTCTCCCTCGACGCATCCGGGACGCGGGCGGCCGTTCTTCTCGGGATCGGGGAGGCCACCCGCTTCGGGGTGGCGTCGTTGATCGAGGGCAGTAGTGTGACGGACTGGCAGGAGATTCCCCTGACCGCATCCCAGGACAGGGAACTCTCCGATGCGGTCGCACTCGACTGGACCGGGGAGGTCAACGTCGCCGTGATCGCGAGCGCGGGTTCCGGCAGGTCCGTATTCGTGGTTGCCGTGGACGGCTCGGAGGTCATCGACCTCGGGCCGGTGAGCGTGTCCCCCGTCCAGGTGACCGCACTGCCCAGGCCCGGCGGGGACGCCGTCGCCCTGCGCGCGGCCGACGGGACCGTGCTGCTGTACGAACAGCACGGCGCATGGCAACAGGCCAAGACGGCGATGGCCTGGATCAGTTATCCGGGATGATCTGTGGAAAAGATCTTTTAAAGCTTGACCGCGCCCCAGAGTGACAGTGTGTGCTTTCCCGTTCCAGGATTTCGCTTCTCTGCTGCTCGGCACCCGCTGCCTGGTCTGTGGCGCCCCTGCCGTGGCCTGCTGCCCGGCCTGCCGGGAAAGGATCATCGGCAAGGCGCCGCATCAGGTGCGACGTTGCGGGCTCTCGGTGCCCACTTGGGCAGCGAACCCGTATCGTCCGGAGCTTGCACGGCTCATTCCGGCCTTCAAGGATGATGGCGCCTGGTCCTTGGTACGGCTGCTCTCATGCCGGTTGGCCATGGCGGTCGTGGCCTGCCGACCTCCAACGGGAACAGTTCTGGTTCCGGTGCCATCCCAACCAGCGGCCGTGCGTCGCAGAGGAATCGACCACACGTGGATGCTGGCGCGTCGAGTGGCCCGCGCTTTGGGGATCGAAGCGGCCAGATTGTTGAGGAGACTAAACGGCGGAGACGCCCAACGGCTTCAGGGACGTGCCGGGCGAGAACGACTCTCGGAATCCCGGTTCCTGGGGACGGCATGTCGATCGCCCGTGATCGTCATCGATGACGTCGTGACGACAGGAACCTCGTTGACGGTCTCCTGCGAGGCGATGCGTCGCTGTGGAGCCACGGTCATCGCCGCCGCCGTCATCGGTGATGCAAATCTGAGCGGAAAATACTGAAAATTCCCTTGCCAGCCGCTGAACGGGAGTAACGTGGAGGAATGGAGGACGCCAGCGGGGCCCGGGCTGAGAAGCAGGGAGCTGCTGGCGTCGTAGCTTTCTAGCCAGGAGGAGACATGGACGTCGTCGTCACCGGTCGGCACTGCACCATCAGCCCCGAGCTCAAGGAACTGGTTCGCGACAGGATCATCACTGTCGAGCGGCTGCGGGACCGGGTGATCCGTGTGGAAGTGGAGTTCTCCGCCGCGGATGGCACCAAGAATCCCTCTGATGCTGTCGAGGTTCAGATCACGCTTCGCAGCAGGGGGCCTGTCGTGCGCGCCGAGGCGAAGGCCAACGACAAGACGCTTGCGTTCGAACAGGCCTTCGACCGGTTGAAGGCGCAACTCCGAAAGGCAGCGGATCGTCGCAAGACCCACAGGGGGCTGCGCGCGGCCATCTTCACCGAGGAGATCGCTTCCGCTTCGGAACCGAAGAAAATCGAGGTGGAGCCGGAGGAGGACAACACCTATGAGGTCGCGGGTCTGGTGGTCAATGGCGACGGTCCCCTCGTGGTGCGTGAGAAGGAATTCGAGACCGTTCCGCTCAGTCTGGCCCAGGCCTTGGACGAGATGGAGCTGGTGGGGCACGACTTCTTCCTCTATCAGGACTCCGCAACGGGGAAACCATCCGTGGTCTATCGTCGCAAGGCCTACAACTACGGTGTCATTCACTTGAACGTGAGCGCATGAGCCCCTGGGGGTTCCGCGGTAGGAGGCTGCTCGGGTTTGGCCGTCACCCGGAAACGCATGAGCTCCCAGTGGATCATGCTGGCTCCCTTCACGTCACCGTTCGTCCGCGGAACCTCTGACGGCACGTGTCGTTGATGCGACGGGCCGGGCACGAGCCCTTGGCCCGTCGCAGTTTTGTAGGGCCGCGGGGCTGGCTAGGATGGCATGCGGTGTGCCACAGCCACCGAAGTCAAACTCTGAAGGATCGTCGACGTGGGATTCATGGATTTCCTGAGCAACCTCGGCTCGGGTTCTCAGCTTAGGAAGCTGCGGAAGGTTGCCGATCAGGTCAACCTGATCGAGGAGGACTTCCAGGAGATGTCCGACGCCGAGTTGAGGGAGCAGACCGATACCTTCAAGGAACGCCTTGAGGACGGGGAGGACTTGGACCAGCTGCTGCCGGAGGCCTTCGCCACCGTGCGCGAGGCCTCAGTTCGAGTGCTCAACAAACGTCATTTCGACGTTCAGATCATGGGCGGCGCGGCACTCCACTGGGGCAACATCGCGGAGATGAAAACCGGCGAGGGAAAAACCCTCGTCGGCACTCTTCCTTCCTACCTGAATGCACTGTCGGGTGATGGTGTGCACATCGTCACCACCAACGACTACCTGGCCAAGTACCAGTCCGAGCAGATGGGGCGGATCCATCATTTCCTCGGCCTGGAGGTCGGCGTCATCCTGGCCTCGATGTCGCCCGCCGAACGTCGCCTCGCCTACCGGGCCGACATCACCTACGGCACCAACAACGAATTCGGTTTCGACTACCTGCGCGACAACATGGCGCTCAGCAGCGAGGACCTCGTGCAGCGCGGCCACCACTTCGCCATCGTCGATGAGGTGGATTCGATCCTGATCGACGAGGCCCGCACCCCGCTGATCATCTCCGGCCCGGCCCAGGACACCCACGAGTGGTACCCGGTGTTCGCGCGGATGGTGCGTTCCATGAAACGCGACCAGCACTACGAGGTGGACGAGAAGAAACGGACGATCGCCATCTCGGGCGCAGGCATCGAGGTGGTGGAGGACAGGCTCGGCATCGACAACCTCTACGAATCCGCCAACACCCCGCTCATCAGCTACCTGAACAACGCCATCAAGGCCAAGGAACTGTTCAAACGGGACAAGGACTACGTGGTGCTGGGCGACGAGATCCTCATCGTCGACGAACACACCGGACGCACCCTGGCCGGGCGCCGCTACAACGAGGGCCTGCACCAGGCCCTCGAGGCGAAGGAAGGGGTGAAGATCAAGGACGAGTACCAGACCCTCGCCACCGTCACCCTGCAGAACTACTTCCGCATGTACGACAAACTCGCCGGCATGACGGGTACCGCGAAGACCGAGGAGTCCGAGTTCCAGAAGATCTACGGCCTCGGGGTCATTCCCATTCCAACGAACATGCCGATGATCCGCATCGATCAGCGCGACCGGATCTACCGCACGGAGGAGGCCAAGTACAAGGCGATCATCGAGGACGTCGTGCTCCGCCACGAGGACGGGCAACCCGTGCTCATCGGCACCGCCTCGGTCGCGAAGTCCGAGCTGCTGTCCGGGATGCTGAAGAAGGAGGGCATCCCGCACGAGGTCCTCAACGCGAAGCAACACGAGCGGGAGGCCGCCGTGGTCGCGCAGGCGGGTCGCAAGGGAGCCGTGACCGTGTCCACCAACATGGCGGGCCGCGGTACCGACATCATGCTTGGTGGCAACCCCGAGTTCCTGGCCGACCTGCAGCTGCGCAAGCAGGGACTCGATCCCGTGGAAACCCCCGAGGAATACGAGGCCCAGTGGCCCGACACCTTGAAGGCCCTCGAGGAGCAGGTGGAGGCCGAACACGACGAGGTGGTGGAGGCCGGCGGACTGTACGTGATCGGTTCCGAACGCCACGAGTCCCGCCGCATCGACAACCAGCTGCGCGGGCGTTCCGGACGTCAGGGAGACCCGGGCGAGTCCCGCTTCTACCTCTCCCTCTCCGACGACCTGATGCGCCTGTTCCGCCCCGAGGTGCTGGAGCGCGCACTGATCATGCTCAAGGTGCCGGACGACGTGCCGATCGACTCCAAGTCGGTCAGCAACGCCATCGAGTCGGCCCAGAAGCAGGTCGAGAGCCAGAACTTCGAGATGCGCAAGAACGTGCTGAAGTACGACGACGTGATGAACCGGCAGCGGCACGTCATCTACCGCGACCGACGTCGGGTCTTGGACGGGGCCGATCTGTCCGAGCAGCTGCGCGACCGGGCGGCAGAAGTGGTCGGCGCCGTTGTTCGGCAACACACCACCGGTATTCCGGAGGACTGGGACTTCGAGATGCTCTTCAACGAGCTGCGCACCCTCTACCCCGTCGGCCTCGACCAGGAGGAGATCGAGGAGGAGATCCCCACACAGGAAAAACTCGTCGAGATGTTCAGCGACGACGTGTGCAAGGCCTACGACGACCGGGAGGAGGCCCTCGGCACCGAGATCATGCGGGAACTGGAACGTCAGGTGCTTCTCTCCGTGGTGGACCGCAACTGGCGGGAACATCTCTACGAGATGGATTACCTGCGCGAGGGCATCGGGCTTCGCGCGATGGCACAGCGTGACCCGCTGGTCGAGTACCAGCGGGAGGGCGGCGACATGTTCATCGCGATGCGGGAGGCCTCGTTCGAGCAGATCATCGGGATGTTGTTCAACCTGCAGGTCGAGCAGCCGGAGCCGGTCAGCGTTGGTGTGGTCACGGACGCTGAGGGGAACCCGGAAGACGTGCTGGCAAAAGTAGACGCCCTCTCCGAGGACGAGGGCGCTAAACCCAAGCGCGCAGCGGCTCCTTTGGCGAAAGGCCTGGGCGGAAAACGCGAGGAAAATCTCACCTACTCGGCCCCCGACGAGTCAGGAGACGCCACCACGAGCCGTGACGGGGCAAAGAAACCCGTACAAAAGGCATCGACGGGCGGCGGCGGTGGGAATCGTGCCGCGCGACGCAAGAAGGCCAAACGCAAGAGCTAACCGCGTCACGCGGGGAAGCCCACCACCCGGAGGTCGGAACACAGCCAGTCAGTTTGTCGATCCAAGCGAATGGTGCAGGCAAGCCACCTGTCTTGGACTCTGACGGTGCTGCTCGCTTCCAGGCTGTTTGGAGCAGGTCGCTGGACGCGGAGCGGTCCTACCCGGCCTACCCGGAAGCTCACTGCATCCGAGTAGGACACGAGCTGTTGGAAGGCGCGAGGGGATAGATGCGGGCGAATCTGATGCAGGGCCCGCGTTCCCTGAATGGCGTCCAGCACTGCTTGGGCGAGGGCAGGGGCAGGTACTTGGTTCATCCCGACAAGCTATGCCTCCTCGTGTTGTGTCGGTAAGGACCTGAGCAGGCATTCACAACACCTTCGAGGACATTGACAACATATTCAGGAACCCTGACAACACCTTCCGGGACATTGGCAACATCTGTGGGCGTGGCCCAACCGTAAGCCATCGGATCAGATCTAAGGTAGTTGCGTGAGCAGGGAATTGGTGTTCATACCCATCGCCCGCGACGAATTGGCGGCGATTGATGGTTCGGTGCAGCTGAGCGACCGGGCGGCGCACCACGTGACACCGGAGCTGCTGGCTGCCCTGGGCTACAGGGTTGGGCAGGAGGAAGATGCAGAATATGCAGCCCTCGTGATCGCATCCGTAGCCGCCCTGACAAGATTCGGGGAGAGACTGGTTTTGGTGGCCGAGGTCGATGATTCGTTGATCATCAGCGGTGACGATCTCGAGAACGGCGCTTGCATCCTCACCCGGGTCGCCCCGGAGGCCATGACCTGCTGGTTCAACGAAGCCCCCGGCGTGGATGCCTCTGCCGCCGCAGTGGCTGTGCGCGGCCTGGACATCGACACTGTTTGGGGTTTCGACGAGGTCCAGGAGCTGTTGCGCGAATCCGATCTGCTGTGGAATGACGTGGAGGAGTACCGCCGGGGGCTTCGTTGATACCCCTTCGTCAGCCGCGACTCAGCCAGTCCTGGGCGCGGCGCTCGATGCCCGCGAAGGCGCGGGCGATCATGGGTTCGACCTGGGCCTCGACCTTCTTGCCGACCAAGGGGATCTTCACGGTCAGTTCACCCACATAAACGGCCTCCGAGGAGCTGGGGCCGGTGGGGGAGAGGGTGGCATCGGCCTCAACGGTGACAGGTGCCCCCGCGATGTCAACCGTGAAATTCCCCTTTCGCACACCCGCGTCGTCGGGGTCGCCCCAGGCGAACGACTGCTTGATGCGAATGCCCTTGCCGAAGAACTTCGAGATTGACTCGGGGGCAGGAAGGGTCAGATCCAGGTGGGTGGCGTCATCCGCGATGGTGACCGTGTGCTCGATCGCGTTGGCGTGCTCGGCGACATCATCGATGAACGCCTCGTTGCGGAACAGCGCCGCCACCTGGTCCGGGCTGCCGTTGAATTCATGCTTGTAGTTGAGCTGCATGGGGACCAATGTAGCGGTGATTTCGAGCCTGTAACCAAGGGGTTCCGGGGATGGACCGATAGCATGAGGGCATGAGGATCGACCTGCACACACATTCACGAGTCAGTGATGGTACGGACACTCCCACGATGCTCGTGATGAAGGCGCTCCAGGCCGGTCTGGACGTGATCGCGCTGACGGACCACGACACCTTTGACGGGGTCGCCGAGGCCGCGGAGGCGGGGAAACGGATCGGGGTCAAGGTGCTGCCGGGTATCGAGATCTCCTGCCAGCACGATGGTCGCGCGGTGCATCTTCTCGGCTACGGCTGCGATGTGTGGAACCGCCTGTTGAACGAGGAGCTCGCCCGGGTCAGGGTCGGCAGGACCCAGCGGCTTCCTGAGATGTGCCGAAGGTTGACGGAACTCGGGTATCCCGTGAGCATCGATGAGGTCATGGCCACGGCGAAAGGCGCGCCCTCGGTAGGACGTCCTCACGTCGCGGACGCGCTGGTGGCCAAGGGCATGGTGGCGAACCGGCAGGAGGCCTTCGATTCCTTCCTGGCTCCCGGGCAGCCGGCATACGTCCCCCGCTACTCCATTGATGTGGGGCGGGCGATCGACTTGGTTCACATGGCCAGGGGGGTGGCCGTACTGGCTCATCCGTGGGCCCCCATGACCCGCGAAGCCCTCAGCGCACCGTTCATCGAGCAACTCGTCAGGGAACATGAACTCGATGGGATCGAAACCGATCACAAGGATCACGATCGTGAGACGCGGCTTTTGTTGTTCGAGATGGGCGCGCGTTTGGGGCTGCTCCGTACCGGATCCAGCGATTATCACGGGACCGTGCGGCCCGAACGGCAGCTGGGCTGTTACACCACTCGAAAATCGGCCTATCTCGAGATGCTCTCCCGGATCCGGGTGCGAGGTGGCTCAGCGTGACCATCCTGCTCTCCGGGCGATAAAATCGCGCGCATGGAATCCGATTCCACCACAGAAGCAGAGAAATCCCTACAACGTTCAGAGAAGCGCAGCCGCGAGATCGAGGCGGAGATCGCCTCGGGTCCGACCAGGTTCAGGCTGCTGACGGGGGACCGTCCCACCGGCCGGCTGCACATCGGGCACTACTTCGGGTCGCTCCAGAACCGGGTGCGGTTGCAGAACGCCGGGATCGAAACCTTCCTGATCGTGGCCGATTATCAGGTGATCTACGACCGTGACGGCGTCGGTGAGCTGAAGGACAACGTCTACAACATGGTGGCCGACTACCTGG
>RBWB01581570.1_pt1 | contig 22011 bp, 14 predicted proteins | sample 2014201 | NCBI WGS metagenome assembly RBWB01 (sample SAMN10133834, study PRJNA383868) | Human oral metagenome, whole genome shotgun sequencing project. | isolation source: supragingival plaque isolated from 88 juvenile twins | host: Homo sapiens | place: Australia
CGGACGTCGGCACCCCGGTCATCCGCGTCAACGGCATGGCGCTGTTCGGTCCCGTTATCTCGCCCGCCCCGAAGGGCGAGGCCGCGGGTGAGCTGTTCGACGGTTTCGTGAAGGTCACCGCCTACCCGGGATTCTTTGAGCTCAAGCGGTCCCGCGACGTCGGTCCGATCTTCGACTGAGAAAGTAACGACGCCGGTTGTCCACAGCTCGTGGCGTGAAGCCACGGGCAGGGCAACCGGCGTCGTCTGGGAAAAGGGTCAGCTGCGGATCTGGCTCGCCATCTGGGAGTCGGTCTCGCGCATGGCGTTTGCCATGGAACGCAGACCGTTGGCGATTCCGTCGAGGGACGAGATGGTGTTGCTGGCCGAGGTCGTGAAATTCTGGTACATCTCGTTGAACGCACCAGAGGCCTGGTCGGTCACGAAACCATTGGACACCAGGTTGTCGATGCGGGTTTTCAGGGCACTCAGCTTCTGGGTGATCTCTTCTTTACCGCTGACCAGTGCAGAAGCCTCGCTCTCCATCGCTTCGTAGGAGACATTGAGATTCGCTGCCATGAGTCGTCCTTCCTTTCTTGCGTGGGGATGTTGCTATAGGTTGGCGGCGGTTCCCCACCGTGCCTCCGCCAAGTCTTGTGTCAGGCGTTCTCGCCGAGCTGAATGAGCTGAGGTAGGAGGTCGCCGACGAGGAACGAGGTCAGCGGCCAGAACGCGGTGGTCAGGTTGCCGATCTCGATGCCGGTGAAGTAGAGACACACGTCGCGTTCAACGCCGTTCACCGGACGAGTGCCCGCCAAGGCGCCCCGGAGGAACAATTTGTTCTCCCCGTTCTCGAACGAGGACACCACCCGTGATGCCTGGAAGACCCGGATGCCGAGCGCATCCACCGTCTCGTCGGCACGTTTGATGACAGTGTCTCCCGGGGTGTCGTCGACGAGCAGGCTGGGCAGCATCGCTGCCTCGCCCGCATCCGGTGAGGCGAACACCGCGACCAGCAGCGGCATGGTGTTGGGAAGCAGCAGGGCGCAGCACGCTACCGCAGGCTCGGGGATGCCAAACGCCGTCATTTCCAGGAGCACGGCTGCCGTGCCCTCGGGATCCGAGACGATGCCGGTCTGCATCAGATCGGGGAACACCTCATTCAGCCACGCCGGTGCCTGCTCCTGCGGCATGTTGGGCGGCAGCGGCAGCACCACGGGTGTCGGTTCACTCATCGGGCTTCTCCTCCTCGGCGGACTCGTCCGCGTCATCCTCGTCGACCCAGCTCACGGCAGTCACCCAGGCGTCGAAGAACTCCTCCACCCCGTCGAGGGCCGTGGAGGCCTCCTCGGCCAGCATGCAGCTGACGGATGCCTCGATCGCCATCCAGCGGTTCCGGTCTGAGGGGTCGCCGATGATGTACTGGACGCGGCGCGACAACCGGGTGGTCTCGGCGGCCGCCGCCAGCAGCTCGTCGCGGGTGGTCAACTCGAGGATGTCCTCGGGAACCTCGGCGAGCGAATCGAGCAGGGCCTTCTCCGGATCCTCCGGCATCCGGATCTTCAAACCCACCATGTTCTGGGGCTCGATCGTCGAGAACTCCCCGTCCGAGTCCGCGGCCAACGCGACGAGTACCTCCATGGGATCGGAATCCGTGGTTGTCATGTCGAAGGGGCGGGTCACGATCATGGGCCGTACCGGGGAGAGCCGGGGATCCTCGGCAGGCAGGTAGGCAGCCCAGGCCCCCTGGCTCGAGATCTCCTCGAGCTGGGTCGTCATCCGGCTGGTGACCCAGCCGGAGACGCGGACGCGTGTCACCTCGTCATCGATGTCCGCGAACATCCGATCAGTCAACTGTTTGACCGACGAACGATCCAGCGGATCCAGTCGCACCTGGACCCAGTCATCCGGGAGAAGATAGTTGTATGTCACCATGTGATCACCTCAGTTCTCAGGACCAGCAGGTCAGGCGTGCTGCGGCTTCTTCGATTTGAACATACCTACGATCGTGGACGTACCCCACTCAAACGCCTTACTCTTGATTTTGCCGAACGCTTCCTTCGTTTGGCTGGTCACCTTATCGCCGACAAATTTAGGGATCTTCTTGGCGATGGTCGGCATCTTCTCGGAGAAAGCCTTCATCGCTTTGGGGAAAACTTTCTTTCCTTTCAAGAGCTGTTCCGTGAAGGCCTCTGCCTTGCCCCCCAACTTACCTGCGTATTTGTTGACCTTCGCGTCGATTTTCGCGGTAATTTTGTTGCCCACGTATTTGCCCAGAGCAGTACCGCCCACCGCGGTGACGGCTGCCGTGATGTTCTCCTCGGTCGGATTCTTGATGGCCTTCACGACGCTCTGGCCAGCAGTGACGTAGGTCTTCACCGTCTGGACGAAGTTGGCAGCCTTGGACAGTGCGTTGGCGACCCGCGCCAGTGTCGTCAACGCCTTGACGAGGCCGGCTGCCAAATTCAGCCCCGGCACGAAGGCCAATACGAAGCAGACGATGTCCAGCACCATACAGATCTCGTCGATGTGATCCCAGATCCACTTGCCGATCTTGACGACTATGTTGACGACCTTCGAGACGAAGTCCTTCAACTTGTCGAACAAGGAATCATCCAACCCGGCGTTGTCGCTGGCCGTGACGAGTTTCGAACACGCGTCCTTGTTGGCCTCCTGGACCCGGCTGGCGGCGTCCTGGATGATCTTGACCTCTTTCTGGTAATCACAATCCGCCGCCTTGTGCTGTTCCACCGCCTTGGTCGCATGGTCCACTGCGGCTTTCTGGGCCTCCTTGTCGAAGGTCCGGGCAGCTTTGCGTGCATTCTCGTAGTTCTGCTTGGCGGCATCCCTACGTTGTTTCGCTGCTTGGGCACGTTGCACGGCTGCCCGCGCCTTGCGCTGCTCCTCGTCCAGGACCCCTGCGAACTCCTGCAGCGCGCGAGCCATTCCCTGATATCGCATGCCCGCGGCCCGCAGCTGTTTGGTGGCGACGACCCCCTTCTCGCCGATTGCCTTGAAAGCATCCGAGGTGATCTCATCACTGCTGTTGACCAGCTTGTCCACGGCGTGACTCGCGTCGATCAGCTGGTTGCCGGCGGTCGTCATGCGCTTGGCGCCATCCTGGATCTCACTGGGTTCGCCGTCCAGGTTGTTACCGACACCGGCGAATGAAACGTCACAGCCCAGACCCATCTGAGCCCTCCCCTCGGAATTGATCATCATCAAGCAGGACGTTGGCCGCCTCCTGCCGCTCCGTGCGGCGGTCGAATCCTGCCGCCTCCTGAGCCGCTACCGAGACATCGGAGGAGGACGAGCCGCCTCCTGAGCCGCCCGATCCCATGCTGCCCATGCCGCCCATCATCATCGGCGCACCCGCCATGGTGCTGCGGTTCTCGGGCTTGCTGTCGAGACTGGGCAGCGTGCTGGTCGTCACGGAAGACGTGGTTGCCGCCGATTCGGTGGCAGTCAGGCTGGGCAATTCGGGCGACGGCGTGCTCGTACCGCTGTTGGCTGCCGTGCCCGAGTCGCCGGAACCCAGATCGGGAAGAGGATCCGGGGAAGACATCCCACCGCCGATGTCGTCGCTGCCCGTGAGTGGCGGCAGATCGGCCATGCCGCTGCCCGTCGACCCGGAAGACCCGCTGTTCGGATCTTCCAGACTGCCGAGTGACTGATCGGGCTCGAGGTCGGGGATCTCGGGTGAGGTACCCGGGTCACTGCCCGGTGGCGACGCAGGGTCGCTACCCTGGGGGAGCCCATCCTGGGGAAGTCCGTCCTGGGTCGGTGCCGGGGATTCGGCGCCCAACGACGGAAAGGCGGGAACGTTGTCGGTGCCGGAGACGCCCGAGTCCTGGGGTGAGCCATCGGGCCCCAGCTCGGGGAAGGTCCCGGTGTTTCCTCGATCATCCAGGGAGATCCCGGATCCGATTCCGCCGGAGCTTCCGGGCTGTCCAGGCATCGGGCCGGTCCCCTTGGCGCCGGCGGCCACGCCGAGGGACGCCAGGGCGCCGGCGCCGAGCAGACCACCCATGACGCTGAGCACCGTACCCACCGGCTGTCCGGTGAGCTCGGCCCAGCGCTGAGCGAAGTCGTTGATCAGCTGCCCCAGCTGGCGGTTTCGTTCAGGATCGGTCCCGATGGATCCCGCAGCACCCGGCGATATGAAGCCATGCAGGCCGTCGGACGCGTTGGTTCCCGAATCGGTTCCTTCCAGCGGGGGAATCTCGGGATTGACATCGGTCGGCGAGGAAGCATCGCCGGAGCCCTCGGTGCCCGGGGCCAGGGGGGAACCAGAACCGCCAGTGACGTCGCCCAGCGGGGGGACACTCGCGTCGGAATCGCTGCCCAGGTGAGGAACGTTTACGCCGCTGCCACCACCGCTGATGTCGCCGCCACCGAAGCCGCCACCACCGCCACCGGAGCCGCCACTGAGTGGAGGAACGTCAGCGCCACCACCGCCACCGCCACCAGTGAAGCCGCCGCCCTGGTTGCCGGAGTTGTTCTCCTGGCCCTGCGCCTTGTCGGCTCCATCTTTGAAACCCTCAGCCGCTTTCTGGTCGAGTCGTTCGAATTCCTTGTCGCAGTCCTCCACCAGCTGGGAAAGCTTGCCGAGGCCCTCGGACATCTTCTTGCGGCGGATTTCCCACTCGCTTTCCTGATCCTCGACCTCTTTTGCCAATGGACCAGCAGGTCCGACAGCTGTTGCCAGCTTGCCCGCGAAATTCTCCGAGTTGTCCAAGTAGTTCTTGGCATCTTTGGCGCCCTGACCAGCGTCTTTAACCAGCTGATTCTTGATAACTAGCCGATCCGACATCTACTCCCCTTTCGCCTTCTAGGGTGCCCGAAAATTTTCGGGTCAGCAATGGGTTCAACTCACCATCATGACAACCGGCCAAAACATGCTAGTCAAAGGCCGGTACCTGGACTTTGACGACGTTGCCGGCGCTCACCCAGAAACCGCGGCCCGGCGGGAAATCAGCGGCTCGGGATCGGGGCAGGGCGGCCTTCAGGATGTCGCCGTCCGTGGTTTCTGGTTGCAGCAACATACCTTGGCGGGCTCCCTTGAGCTCCGGGATGCTGGAGTTGAAACCCGAGAACGAGGCCGTCTCCCCGGCCCCCGCCATCAGGTGCCCGTTGCGGCGTGCCAGTTTCAACGCCTCCGCCAACGTCGCGTCCGCGAGGGAACCGGCCAGCTCCGAGAACTGCTCCACGAACACTGCGACCCGCGGCTTTCCCGGCTCGGCCTCGGTGGTGAGGTAGGGCTTCAACTGGTTGTTGATGTAGTCCTGCACCCGGTCGGGTCCCGTGATCGCCGCCGTCCACAGGGGCAGCTTGGCGAGCGGCGAGGGCCGGGCCGTGAGCAGAATCCTCGGCACCTGCGGGTGGGCGTTCGCCATCGACTGTGCAAGCCACCGTACCAGCGACGACACCCCGGACTTCGGCGGCCCGGCCAGCAGGTACACCCCCTGCGGTTCGAAACCGATCGGTCCGAGACTCTGATCCTCCAGACCCAGCGTCGGGAGGCCACCCACCGTGACCGGGAGCTCGTCGGCCGACACCTGCGCGGGCAACCGCCTCACCGGCTCGGGACGGGTGCGCTGGAACTGCGCGATGCTCTGGGCCAGCAGCTCGATCTCCCGGGCCTGGGCCGGCGGCGACGGGTCGCTGCCGAGCACCGCCAGCTGCATCTCGTTGCCGTTGCGGCTGTTCATGCAACGTCCCGGAGGACTGGCGTTGTTCAGCACGTCCTTCGGGACGTTGAGGGTCAGGTACTGATCCGTGTCGCTCATCCGCAACACGATCCGTTCCTGGAAGGAACCCTGCATGGCCGAAGGAATCGCGGCCCCACGATCTGCGGTGACCGCCACGTGGATCCCGACGGCACGGCCCTCCGCCAGCAACCTGTGGAACTGGGAGTAGGTCTTCGCCCGCTGCAACCCCGAGTCGTACTCGGTGCGGAAACTCTGGAAACCGTCGAGCAGGATCAGGATACGAGGTTCATCCTGTTTGCCCGGCTGCTGCCGGTACTTGCTGAGGACGTCGGCTGCCACTGCGTTGAAAGCCGCTGCTCGTTCGTCCAGTTTCTTGGTCAACATCTCCATCAGCCGCGACACCCGTTCGTCGTCGTCGCCCGAGATGATGGCACCCACGTTCGGCAGCGGCTCGAGCATGTTGAGACCGCCACCCGCGAAATCCAGGCCGTAGATGTGAACAGGGCCGGACCGCGGCGTGATGGAGGCCGCGATCGCCAGCGACCGCAGCGCCGTGGTCTTGCCCGACCCGCCGGCCCCGTAATAGACGATGTTCCCGGTCTCGTCCGGATGGAAAGCGTCCGGGTACTGGCTCTGGTTGTCCGGGTCGTCCACGACACCCAGCATGAGGGTGGAATCGCGCTGCTGTTTCAATGTCAGAAGGTCGTAGGACTCGCTGAGAGTGTCCAGCCAGGGTCGACGGGGAGTCGGGATTCGTCCCAGCATCGAGGCCTGTGACACCGTGCGCACCACCCGCTCGATGTCCTTCTCCACCTGGTCGCCGGAGGCGGAGGCGCGGGGAATCTTCCACCGCGTCACCATTCCGAAGTCCAGCTCGTCGACGTCGATGGGAGGAGCGGGGGGCTCCGCGGGGGTGCGGGCACCCGGGAACGCCGACTGGAACGGGATCAGCCGTCCCGGCCCCATCTTCGCGACCCCCCTGCCCGGGTTCGCCGGGTCGATGGAGGCTGCGACGGGGCTGCCCAACACGTCGGTGGAGTCGTGCTCGTCGTTCATGCGCAGCGCCACGCGGAGGTTCGTGTTCGCCCGCAGATTGTCCTTGATCACACCGGCTGGGCGCTGCGTCGCCAGTACCAGGTGCAGTCCGAGCGAACGACCACGCTGTGCCACATCCACCACGCCGTCGATGAACTCCGGTACCTCACCGACCAGGGCCGCGAACTCGTCGACGATGATGATCAGGCTCGGCGGGCACTCCGGGTCGCCGCGTTTCTCGAACTCGATGAGATCCTTGACGCCCTTGGCGTTGAACAGGTGCTCGCGGTAGCGGATCTCCGCCCGCAGGCTCCGCAGCGCGCGCCGTACCAGGTAGGACGACAGGTCGGTCACGATCCCGACGCAGTGCGGAAGCTCCACGCACTTGGCGAAGGCCGCACCGCCCTTGTAGTCGACGAACAGGAAGGTCACCCGATCCGGGCTGTGGGCGTGGGCCATACCGAGCACCCAGGCCTGGAGAAACTCGGACTTGCCGGCTCCCGTGGTGCCACCCACCAGGGCGTGCGGCCCCTGGGAGCGTAGGTCGATGGTGAACGGTTCCAGACCGGCGTGCCCGACGATGGCACGCAGATCCCCGGCGCGTTCCCGGGGCACGGCAGGGGCCGACCGGTTCACGTAGGACCCGTTGTCCTGCCACCGCGACAGCACCTGCTCGGGGTCGTCCACCGACGATCCCAACAGACCGACCACGGACACCATGCGTGGCAGGTCGGACTCGTCCTCGACCGGCGAGGAGGCGTCCACCAGCGGCGACATGGTCCTGGCCAGGGCATGGGCCGTCTCCAGGTCGACGGCCTCGGTCGAGACGGACGCGAACACCCGTTCGGAACGCACCATGCCGATGAGCGCCTCCCCATTGGACTGCAATTCCACGAAGGTCCGGCAAGCGGCCGGGAACTGGTGGCGGTCACCGGCCACCCACACCACGTACACCCCGACGTCGGGACCGCGCTCGGCCAAGTGCGCGACCCGGGCCAGGTCGACGGCGGCCTCGTGCACCAGCACGATCACGGCGGGCACCACCGGGGCGGGTGTGTTCTCGCCGGATTTCAGCGGGCCCCGCAGGGCTGGCTCGTCACCTTCGGCGCGCAGGTCGATGAGGTCCTCGAGCTGGTCCAGCAACGCCCTGCCGCTTGGCCCGTCGCCTGCCAGGCACGGTCCTTCGATCGGCCGGTGCGACGACGAGGTGTGCGGCAACCATTCGAGCCAGCTCCAGTGCGGTTTGTTGTCGGTGGAGGTGAGGCACGTCAACACCACTTCGGCGGGGGAGTGCAGCGCAGCCACTTGGAAGATCAGGCCGCGCGCGATCTCGATCAGATTCGCACTGCTGCCCGCGATCCCCAGACCACCCACCGACCTCAGATCGGCGACGATCGGCGCCTCGTGGATCAGCCGGTACTTCTCGCGAAGCTGGGTTTGTTGCCGCTGCAACGCCACGAGTCCGCGACGCTGCGATGCCTTGAACTGGTGCAAGGCCCGGACCGAACCGATACCCAACCGCACCTGCAGGAACTCGGGATGTTCGGGCTGCCTGCACCACAGTGCCCCGTTCCGGTTCATCGCCGCATCCACGCACTCGGCGGTGGAGGGATACAGCCGGCGCAGCTGCCGGAGTTCCAGCTCCTGGGCCTCGGCCATGTCGTTTTCCGCCAGTTTCATGCCCTCATGGAAATTGGCCAGGTCCGTTTTCTGTTTACGCTTGTTCTCAACCCGGGTGGCAAAGTAGGTGCCCATCATCAAGATGGGGCTCATGGCGACGAACAACAGGGTCATGGGGGATTGCGTGAAGAAATACATCGACACCCCCATCACGAGTGGGGCGATGAGCGCCAGCAACGGGAATCGTGCGCGGGTCGGGGGTTCGGGAACGTCCGGTAGTTCCAGTTCCATGGCCACGGGCCGGGACAGCACCCGAGGGGGACGCATGTAGGCCACCTCGACGCTGGCACCGCCGCGCGCACCTGCCATGGCGTCGATGCGCAGCTGGGTTTTGCCGAGCACCGCGATGTCACCGGCTCCCAGCGTGGCCCGGTTGATCCGCTGGTTTCCGACCAGCACTCCGTTGGCGGAGTTGTCGTCGATGATGTCGATGGTGGTGCCCACCAGAACCCGGGCGTGGAGTTTCGACACCTTCGGGTCGCTCAGCCGGACGTCGGCGCTGGGGGAACGCCCAATCCTCGAGGCGCCTATTCGCAGCGGCACCTCGAGCCCCGTGTCCGGGCCGTCCAACACCCGCAGCACGGCGCCGACCGTTTCACTGCCCGCATGGTTCTCGGGCTCAGGAACCACCCGGATCATGCTTCCGGAATGCACCCCGGACTCTGCCACCGCGGCATCGGGAGACAGCACCGCGACGTGCCCAAGGGGGTCCTGGACCTGCAGGGTCGGGCGTGGCCCCGAGGTTTCGAGCGGCTCGGACAATCCCTCACTGAGAATGGCGGTGGCCACATCGGTGGCGGTGGCGGTGGCGTCGGCGGTGATGAGCACGTTGTGGAAGGAATCTCCCCTGCTGAGAGTGACCCGGAGCTGCATCAGTCCTCCATCATTTTGCGGTTTTGTGCTGCCTCGATGTCCAGTACGGGCAGGTGCTCGGTGGTCACGAGGCGGGATGACACCGCCCAGTCCACGAGGTTGGCGCGACGACTGCTGGCCAAGGACCCCACCCCGCCGTGCAGCCCCTTCACTCCGGCCTTGTCGAGCTTGTCGCACACGTTGTCGAGTTTCCGGTTGAAGCGGGTCTGGGTCCATCCCAGGCGTGCCGCAGCCTCACCGGCCGACGGGATCTGCCAGCTTCCCACTCCGGCCCGGCTCAGCACGGGCTCCGCGAGGGCCAGGATCGCCAGCAGCTGTGAATGAGTGAAGCGGGTTTCCCCCATGGTGGTGTCCCCCAGGTCCTCCTCCGGTAACACCACCATCTGGAACACCGAGGAGGCCAGTGATACCTCGATTTCGTAACCGACCTGTCCGGCATTGAAGGTCAGCAGCATCGACTCGAACACCAGCGGCAGACCTGCACCGGGTGGAAGGGTGCTGGTGGTGAAGCAGTTGATGTCCGACAGGCGGGCCGGGATACGGCTGCCCACGTTGTGCACCCACCACATCTGTCTGTCGTGGCGGATGGACAAGAACTGACGGTGCAGGTACGGGTTGTCCTCGATGGCGAGATCGCCGGTGCGCCCGATGACGAACTCCTGCCCCGGCTCCACCTGGTACACCTCGCCGGCGAAATCGATCTGCAGAGTACTCATGCCGCACACCCTTTGACGGGCTCGGAACTCCGACCGTTCCTGCGGGTCAACGCCACCTCCAGGCACGTGTCACCTGGAAGTTTCGATACGGTGACGGTGGTTTCGCTGGTTGCCTCGTAGGCGGTTCCATTGCGGGGATCTAACAGCGTGTAGCGGAACTGATCCCCCGGTTCGGGAGCTGGGTTGGTCCACGTGAATGTCGCCTTGTCGCCGTCGATGTGTCCCGTCAGGTCCGTGACCTTGGGAACTATGACGAGGGGATCCGCCGGACGACCGCTGCGGCTCGTGCTGGCTGTGACATCTGGGGTGGTGGCTCCCTGCCCCCGGTTGAGCGTGAACACCAGGACCGCCCCGATGATCACAGCCAGCACGACAGCCACGGATGTGATCAATTTCCAGGGAGGACGTCGACTGACGGGAGTTTCGGGGGCCGGTGGTGCGGAACGCAGCACATCGACGGGCTCTTTCGGCAGCTGCTCCGGAGGTTCGCCCGTGAAGGTGAAATCTCGCAGACCGGGAGCGGCGACGCCGCGGCCGTGTTGCAGCACGGCCGCTGGAATTACAGGTGTTGAACCGTACCCGCCACCGGTGGAGTCCCGTCCCTCCAGCGTCGTCGAACCGGAGGTGGGGCCGGTGGCACTGCTGGTGTGGTCAACCTGGTCGGGGTCGATCAACTGGAACCCTGAGATCCGGGTTCCCTCGTCGAGCAGCTCCTCCTCGTCGTAGTGTTCCTGTCCGGGTTCGGTGAACACGTCAATGGACGTGACGGGCTGGTTGATCACACCTTGGACACTCTGCAACGCTCGCGCGAATTCGATGGCGGTCTGGAAGCGTGCGTGCGCCTCCTTGGCCATACCCACCGCAAGCACCCGTTCCAGTTCCTCGGGCACATCGGGACGCAAGGTCCGGGGCACCTGCATGGTCCTGATCCGCGCTTCCAGGTTCAGCCGGTCGTTCGACTCGCCCGGGAGGTACATAGGGCTGTGACCCACCATCAGTGCCCAGACCGTCGCTGACAAGGAGTAGACGTCGCTCCACGGGCCAATGCTTCCCGCCGAGCTTCCGAATTGCTCCGGCGGCGCCCACAGGGGGCTCATGGCCAGTTGAGCCGACGCTCCCTGATCTAAGGAAATCGAGATGCCGAAGTCGGTCAGGGCGGGCCGACCGAAGGCCGTGAACATGATGTTGGAGGGTTTGATGTCGCGGTGAAGAATTCCCAGCCGGTGGGCGGTCTCGACCGCACCGGCGATCTGGATTCCCAGTTCCATCGCCTTCGCGGGGCTGTAGGGTCTGCGGGAACTGGTGTCTCCCAGGTGTTGAGTCGCGCACATTTCCATCACCAGGAAAGGACGACCGTCGTCGGCCACCCCCATTTGGAAGACGCTGACGATGTTGGGGTGGCTGCTGAGCTTGGCCATGAGGCTGGCCTCGGTGCGGAAAGCCTGACGCGCCCTGTCGGTGCTTCCGCCGCGATGCAGAACCTTGATGGCCACCTCGCGATCGAGGCTGTGGTCGTGGTACCGGAAAACGTCGGCGAAACCGCCGCCGCCCAGCCAGTCGATCAACGTGAATCCGGGAATTTCCGGGGCGGGTTTGCGTGGTGGCATGTCAGGGAATCCGATCCAGGTTGATGAACACCCCGTGTCCCAGGTCTATTACGTCTCCGGGTACCAGGAGGGTGTCGTTCTCCGGTAGGCGGACGGGCGGGTTGCCGTGGCGTCGCAGGTAGGAGCCGTTGCTGGATCCCAGATCACGAGCCAGCACCGACCAGCCTTCCAGGATGAAGGCGATGTGGTTGCTGGAAATGTGACGGTGGGGCAGAGCTATCAAACGCGGTGGCTCCGGTGAAGAGAAAGCCGTGCTCCTGGGGTTGCGTCCCGCGACCACGGGGCCATGCAACGGCACCGTCTCGCCTCCGGTGATGCGAAGCCAGCCCAATTGCGGTCGTTCCACTAACTGGGGTTGGCCGCTGACAGGAGCATCGCACTCGTAGCACTGGACCCGCTGCGGGGGATTGGGGTGTCCGGCGGCGCAGAAGGACGCCAGTACCTGCGGGCCGCGGGTACTGGGGAACGAGGCGATCGGGATCTCGTCGTTCGCGGCAACGGTCAACCCATCGCGCAATTCGCCGGTCGTGGTTCTGGTGCTGGGCTGTGCATTCGGTTCACCCGGTTTCGCTTCGATGTTCTCCCCGCCGCTCGTCCCAGGATCCGGATCCGCCACCTCCGCCGAGTCGTCCCACAGGTGAGCATAGGGGCTGTCGGGGACGACCGAGTCCGGATCGACGGGCACAACCAGGGTGGTCTGTCCTCTGGAATCCTGAGGGTTTCCCGGATCCGGAAGTTTCCTCTTCGGAACCGTGATCATTACGCCTGCATCCCCGGTGTCGTGGTGGGGTTCTTGTTCGTGTTCGGGTGTTTTGGGTTGGTCGTCTTGGTGGCTGCGGTCGTCCTTCGGGATCATGGTTGGGACGTGATCGACCAAGGTCTCTGCTTGCTGCTCACCCGGGGATCTCACCTCGGCCGCCACCTCCACCGGGGCCGTCAGGGTTGGCGGGAACGGTGATTCATCCCCCCAGGACCACAGCACGCGACCGGCGTCGACGATTCCACCCGTGAGCGGCAGGTTCCGGTCGTGGCTGCCGGATGTCTGGAGTTCCACTGCGACGGCGCCCGCCACCAGCTTCTCCTCCCACGTGGTGATGTTTTCGCCGTTGAGTCTGATGTCCTGATCGGCGGTGCGCACCGAAACGAGCCATCCTCCACGAACAGCCACGTGGGCTCCGCGTTCGTCCAGGATTGCCACGGCGAAGGGAGGAATGTTCAACAACCCTGCGCCCGTTGCTTCCATCAGGGCCTGCAGGAAGGTTGCGAGCTTCGCCTCGTGTTGCACGGTTGTCCAGAGTGTCTCGGCCTGTTCGTCACTGATCTCGCTGTCCAGCAGCGCTACGCCCTTTTCCCAGGCCAGTAGTTTGCAGGCTCCGGGGGCCCATCGTTTGGTCATGGGACCAGTTCCTCCTCCTGAGCTGTCTCGGTCTCGTCATCGCGCACTGTGGCCTCGTTGATTCTCATGGCCGCCCCGGACACCGGGGCGACGTCATCGGCGACCACGACCACGGCTGTTGCATTGTCCCGTCCCCCGGCTGCGTTGGCAGCATCGACCAGGGCCTCGGCTTTTCGCTGGGGATTGCCGTCTCCCAGCAGGATCGCCGTCATCAACTGCTGTGTCAGGTCGATGTAGAGCCCGTCGGAGCAGATCAGTAGCTGGTCGTGCGGCAGGGCGGGAATCAGCCACTGGTCGGGTTGCAGTGGCTGTGTCAGTCCGCCCCCCAGTGCACGGGTGATGACGTTGCGGCTGATGCTGTCAGGTCCTTCGTGACGGATGGAATGGTCGGCGGTGATCTGGGTCAGCAGTCCGCGGCGCAGCAGATACACCCGGGAATCACCGATGTTGAACACCAGCCAGCAGGGATGGCCGGATTGGATACTGAGCCCGACCCCTGCGATGGTGCTGCCCGGGGGGCGTCCTGTGCCGGGGAGTCTCCGGATCGCCGCAGCTGCCTTGCTGATTCCGCCGATGACCCCCTCGGATGTAGCCCACATCAGGTCATTCCGGGGTCGGAACGTCTCCACGGCTGTTTGGGAAGCATCCTGACCATTGGAATGCCCACCCATGCCGTCCGCGACGATGAAATACGGGGCGGCTGTCAGGAACGAGTCCTCGTTGCGCTTTCGCACCTGTCCCCGGTCGGAGCAGCCCCCGTGACGTACCGTGAACCTCGGCTGGTCCGTGCCGGCTCTTGTCTTGTCGGTCATCATGACACCACCTGGAAGGATCGGCCGCCGAAATGCACCGTCGCCTGGTCGGGAAGATCGATCACCTGCTGCGGGGGGATCCGCACTTTCGTTCCGTCCAGTTCGAGGACGACCCCGTTGCGGGCACCGACGTCCATGATCTTCACCTTTTCAGCCTCGGGAATGATCACGACGTGTGTCTTCGACATCTGCATCGACGGGTCCGGCAGATCGACCAAGCGGGCGTCCGAGAAACCATCGGGTGTGATGGGGTTGCGTCCGAGAACCATGGTGGTCTCCAGCAGCAGGGATGTTCCGTCGTCGAAACGGATCGTGATTCCGGTCGGGACGGCGAGGTTCGCATCCAGTTCGGTCTCGTCCACGGGTGGTGCCGTGCCTGGTGCCTGTGATGAAGGGACGGGCGATGGTGTCGCAGGGGCCGCCTGGGATGTGGGGAAACCCGGCAGGTTCCTGAGGGCGCTGGGCTGCCCGGCAGCTTCCTGGGGTGGGGCGAAGGGCGCAGCGGCGAACGCTGCAGGGGCCGGAGCGGATTGCTGGGGGCCCGGCGGAGCAACGGGTGGGGAGTACAGAGGGGGGGAGGAGGTCATTCCGGGCATGGTTACCTGCTGTACACGTGCCGGAGGAGTCGGGGGGACCAGCGCAGCCGGGTCGAAGACGTCGCGGATTCGTTTCGGATGTATCGCCACCAGCCCGAGCCAGCGATCCACCACTGACTGTCCGTTCCGATAGGTGGCAGCCATCAGGATCCCCATGACCCCGAGGGTCGCGTAGAACAGCAGGGCCGTGAGCAGCCGCCCCAGAAAGGCCTTGCCGCCGGCACGCTGGCCGGTTTCTACTGATCTGTACTCGAATCCCAGCATCAGTGCAGGGATGGTTCGCGACTGGAACAGCAGGATCACGGTGTTGATCAGCAGCCACACTCCGAAGGCCACAGAACAGAGCACCACCCACACGGCGTCGATCTTTATGTGAAGTTTGCCGGCCCACAGCTGGAGTCCGATCACGACCCCCGCCAGGGGGACTTCCGGCAAGGCCAGCAGTAAACGAGCCGAAGCGCGTCGGATGGCGGTCACCGTGGCCCCTGTGAATTTCTCGGGGATCTGCTGCTTACGTGCCATCAGGTTCCTCCTGGGGTGTGATGCTGGGTTCCACCTTTGTCCGGCGCAGTGAACGCAGCGACAGCGCCACCAGGGCCCGGCGATACCACGGAAGGTCCTTGACCAACTCGTGTGTGATGCCGTCGGTCACCCGCCAGGCCGTCTCGGCCACCGGGGCCTCGGGTGGGGCGGGTCCGTACACGGCCGTGTTGATTCGTTCCGCTGTCTCGGCGAAGGCAATCCCGGGGTGGAGGCGCTGCAACTCGGAGGCGGTCTCACGACGGGTCCTGCTCTGCGCGGGCTGGAATCCAAGATCCCGCGCCCGGTCCACGATCTCGTCCCAGGCTCCCACCAGGCGCTCTTGGGCAGTGGCGGCGTTGCGACGACGTCCGGTCCTGCGAATCTTCAATCCCAGCACCACCAGGAACGGGGACGAAATCACCCCGATTCCTCCCACCGCACCGAGTGCCGCAAAAATCAGCCCCCAGTCGATTTTCCAGTCGTCGTCGCCGTCCCGGTCGTCGGCCTCCCGGTCCGGGATCACCGGTTCCTCCGGGACCTTCTCCGGCGGGTTCGGCGGTGGATCGACCTGTGGTTTGGGTTTGGGTTTGGGCCTGGGAACCTCGGTGTTGGGCTGCTTGTCCCGGTCGGGGGTGGGGTTGAAACTCACCCACCCGACATCGGCGAAGTTGGCCTCCACCCAGACGTGGGCCTGGGTGCCTTTCACGTCCCACACCTCACCCGGGTTCTCCTCGGGGTAGAAACCGAGCACTACCCGAGCGGGAATTCCCAGCTGGTTCGCCATGATGGCCATCGCAGTGGCGTACTGCTCGTCATCACCCACCAGGATCGGACTCTGGAACATCGTGGACAGGCGCTCCGTCGTGTGCCCGGGACGGGAGCGGTTGCTGTCCTTGGAGCCATCCGAGTAGTAGCCGTCGGTCCTGAGCTTGGTCTCGATGGCCACCATCTGCTCGAAGGCGGTGGACTTGCCCTCGGCGTACTCGACGGCCAGCGACGACATGATCTCGGGGACCCGTTCCAATTTCGCCAGCGGGGCATTCCCCGGGACGGTGGCACCCAGTTCCGCTCGCTGCTCCTCGGTGGGTTCTGTGGTCGTGGAGGACTCCAGTCGGTAGACGTCCCCCGATTCCGTTCCGGCTGTCGCGAGAACCTGTTGAGCGCTCTGGTTGAAGTAGGTGCCGTCGGCCATCAGATCGGCCCGGTTCCCGGAGAACTCCAGCCAGCGCGGCGATCCGGCCAGTGGCACCCAGATCCCGTTGTACTCGCCGACCGAGACCTGCAGGGTCGTGCTGGCCTCGATGTCCTGGGTGATGCTGCGACCCGTGCGCAGGTAGTGGTTGGCGTCTTGGGACACGTTGAACACGTTGCCGTCGTAGGTGTCCATGACCGCCAGTCGCAACCGGCTCCCAGCGGGCATGCCGGTGACCGTGAACAGGGTCGTGTCCTTCTGCTCCACCTCGTAGCGGCGGTAGCTCATCAGGGGAGAGGGATAGTTGCGCAGGTTCAGCGGGGGAGCGATGTGGTCGCGCAACACGTCGCGGTGAGTGTTGCTTCCGGTGATTCCCGTGGCCATGACCGTCACCGAGACCCCGACACCGAGCAGTGCCGCCGCCGCCATCGCCCGGCGGAGAGTCTGGGACGACTCGGCCTGGTTGTTCACCAGGATGTCAGCGTTGTCGGCGCGCTGGGTCATTGTCTGGTGAACCCACACCCACACCAGCATGCCCGCGCCGAGAGCGGCCCCGAGCCACGTCGCGGTCGGTGCGGTGCGCACCCCCATGGTGATGCTCACGATCAACAGCACCAGGGACGGTAGCAGCGGCCAGAACACGGCGCGGGTGCGGGCCGCCAGCGTCGCGGCGACCACGCCTCCCAGCAGCCCCAGCAGCCACGGCACCACGGCGGGGCCGGTGAAATCGTCGGCCGGGGTGGCCACCGTCAGCAGGTCACGCCAGCTCTGGACGCTGAGCAGCACCAGACGACGAACGGTGTCCAGGGTCGGAACGAACCCGGCGATGGTGGTGCGTGGCAGGGCGAACGCGCCGCCGAACAGCAGATAGGTGACCAGTGTTGCCAGGACGGTCAACAGCAGCGACAGCCTGAACCGGGCCGTCAGGTAGCCGACCAGCACACCAAGGGTGATCCCGGCCATTCCGGGTAGGAAACCGGGCCAGCCTCCGAAAGCTGGTTGGAGTGCCACCACCGACGGGATCAGCAGCAGCCAGACCCCGACGCACCGCAGTCCGACGCCCTTCACGACAGACCCCGCATCACCAGGGGCAGCTGGTCGAGCAGCGGCAGGTCCAGGACCGTCAGGTCACCGAGCTGACGGTGTGCCATTTCCAGGTCCGAGCTGACGCGCAGCGCGAACGTCATGACCTGGGGTGGCAGCACCAGCTGTGCGGCACGCAGCTGTGCAGGGTCGATGCCGCCGGTGACGAAAGCCGCCACCGATGCCCCCGGGGTATCGTGTCCCGCCCGGAGCGCCACCTGGCTGAGGTCGGGACCCTTGTCGATCTGCGTCACCCGACACAGTTCGTCGAGCGCGCCCATCGCGTTCGGGAAGGCCACCGGCCCCTCGAAGGTGTACAGGCTGACCTGTCGTTCCTCCCGCAATGCCGCGACGGCCAGTGACGCGGTCACGCTGACCGCGGTTTCGAAGTCGTCCTCGCTCGCGTAATCGCCACGCAGGGTGGACAGCATCAGCAGGAGATGGGCACGCATCGTCTCCTCGAACTGGCGCACCATGAGACGTCCCGTACGGGCCGTGGTGCGCCAGTGCACGGCCCTCCGGTCGTCGCCGGGGACGTAGTCGCGCAGGGCGTGGAAGCTGACGTCAGAGCTTGACAGGTTCGCGGTCGTGATGCCCTCCACGTCTTTGAGAAAACCGACGGTCGCCAGTTCCAGCGGCACCATCCGGGGATGGACGAACAGCTCCATCGGTTCGCTGAACACCTTCGTGCGGCGGATCAGACCCACCGGATCGGCCTGCACCGCACGTACCGGGCCGACGGGAATGACGCCCCGGCGTCGGGTCGGGATGCTGAAAAGCTCCTCGTGTTCGTCGTTCTCACCCAACGACGCCACCCGGAATCGCGCCACCGCCTTGCCCACCGGCAGTTCGATGGTGGCGGCGGGCGTGCCGCCGGGACGCCCGCGCAGCAGCACCCGGCCCAGGCCGGGTTCCCCGGCAGGGACCCGCGGCTGGTGCAGCTCCAGCAGCACGTCGTGGGTGGGGCGCCGCAGCGTCAGCAGTACCGCGACGACGAACAGCACCAGCGCCAGGAAGGTGAGTCCGCGGAATTCCAACCAGCCGCGCGACCACCCGATGATCGCGGAAACCCCACCGATGACCAGCGTCGCCCAGCCCAGTGGCGTGACCATGGCGACGAACCCGATGCTGCGGACACGCTGCCACAGCGTCAGGATCTGTTTGCGTAACGCTTTGAGGGAACTCACGATCCGCTCTGTGCCCGGCTGGCGGGGGCGGTCACGGAGTTCAGTGCCCGGGTGATCACCCGGGACGCGGTGGAACCAGCGAACTCGGCGGTGGGTGCCATGATGATCCGATGCGTCCACACCGGGGCGGCGAGATCCTTCACGTCGTCGGGCATGACGAAATTGCGACCGTGGGCCGCCGCCCAGACGCGGACGGCACGCACCATGGCGATCGCGCCCCGCGTGGACACGCCGATCGCGGTGTCCTTGTCCTGACGGGTGGCCTCGGCCAGGTCCTGGATGTAGTCAACGATGGTGGGGTCGATGTAGTTCTCCTTGACCAGGTCGCTCATCTCGCTGACGGCTTGCTGGGAGATCACCGCCGTCAATGACTTCGACCGATCCGGCTGTGCTGCGCCCAGCAGGATCTGCGACGCGGCGGCACGGTCGGGGTAGCCGACGCTGGTTTTCATCAGGAAGCGATCCAGCTGGGCCTCCGGCAATTTGTAGGTGCCGGCCTGCTCGATGGGGTTCTGGGTGGCGATCACCATGAAGGGACGACCGGCAGGGTGACGCACCCCGTCGACGGTGACCATGGCCTCCTCCATCACCTCGAGCAGTGCGGACTGGGTTTTTGGCGAGGCGCGGTTGATCTCGTCGGCCAGGACGATGCTGGCGAAGACGGGGCCCTTGTGGAACTCCCACTGACGCGTCGACTGGTCGTACATGGTGACGCCGGTGATGTCGGAGGGCAGCAGGTCGGGTGTGAACTGGATGCGGTTGTGGCTGCCCTGGACCGTGGCGGCGATGGCCCGCGCGAGGGCGGTCTTGCCCGTTCCGGGGGAGTCCTCCAGCAGGAGATGCCCTTCGGCCAACATGCAGGTCAGGGCCAGTCTGATCACGGATGCCTTGCCCAGTAGCGCTTGCCCTACGTTGTCGGTGAGTTTGGTGAAGGTGTCCGCGAACCAGGCGGCGTGCTCGGGGGTTACTGTCATGACTGCTCCTTCTCGCCGCTCACTGTTGTGTGCAGTATTCGGTGACGTTACCGGCGATTTCCTGGTTGCCGATCCGCCAGGTGTCCTTGTATCGGGCCCAGCCCCAGGAGCCGTTGGCATCCACCCGGATGTCGACGTTGCCGTCCTCACCCGTGGTGCTGGGGATGTTGCAGTGCACCGTGCTGTTGGGTTTCCAACGCTGGAGTCGGACCTCGTAGGCATCGCACCTGCCCCAGCCTGCGGGGCATCCGGTGGCCTCAGTACCTCTGCGGTCGTTGGTCTCGGGGGCCTGCCAGCTGGTGCCACACGCCTGGTTGCTGGCCTGTTGGCCCTCTGAGTTCGTGACGGTGATCGTCGCGCACGACTGGCTGTTGGCGCCCAGACCGTCGCGGGTGGTGCTGCCGCTGGCGGCCACCTGCTGGTTGTCGATGGTGACCGTGGAGCTGCGACCCCCGCTGTTGACGTCGGCGCTCCAGGTGTAGGTCACCGACTGGTAGCCACCGGAAGCGGAGATGCTGGGTGCCGACGGGGGGCCGTAGGCGTTCACGGAGGCCGAGGCCGACTCTCCCTCGGTGGTTTCCCCTTTGACGTTTGCCACGGGGGTGAGGGTGACCTGGACGTCACGACCGTTGGCGAAGGCCCCGTTGGTGAGCGTCTGGCCATTGGAGACGGTGCCGCTGGCGCCGTTGGCGTTCCACCGGTAGCTGATCTCGTCGGCCCGGACGCCGTTCCCGGAACTGGCGTTGAAGGAGAAGGTCACCTGGTTGGGAACCCCGGTGGGTTTCAGCGAGAAACCGGTGGGGGCGGAGGGCGGCTGGTAGAAACGCACCGCGTTCGAGGCGGGGGAAGGGTCGCTCCACTTCTTGGACTTGTTGGTGGAACGCACGGTGAAGGTTCTGTCGGACGCGTCGGTGCCCATGCTGACCGTGGTCTGGGTGTCTTGCCCCGTGTAGACGACCTGTCCCGAGCTGTTCTCGGTCACCTCGTAGGTGAGGTTGTCGTCGCCGTTGATGTTGGCGGGTTTACCCCAGGACAGCGACGCCCGCGGCGTCACCCCAGCGGCAGCCTTGCTCATGCTCACCGTCGGTGCTCCCTGCCCTGTCGGCGCGCCGGCGGGGATCTCGGCGACGGACCAGTCGCTCCACAGGTAGTCGGCCTCGCGGGCCACGTTGTTTTCTGCGTAGCGGTTGACGGCCTGGATGCGGAACCGATAGGCGGTGCCGTTGGTCAGTCCCGTGAAGTTGTAGGAGGTGTCGCTGGTCAAGAACGTCGTCTGCCCACCGATCCCGGGCGAGACCTGGATGTTGTACTTCTCCACCGGTGAACCCCCGTCGGGCACCTGGGTGGCGGGCCAGCTGAGTGCGATCTCCCGGTCGCCGGCGGTGGCGGTGGGTGTCGACGGCTGGTTCGGGCGCACGTCGGGATGAGCCTGGGCGGGGTTCGAGGGTTCGGAGGTTCCAACATCGGTGACTTGGGCGACCGTGAAGGTGTAGTCGGTGTTGTTGGTGAGTCCGGTGATGCGGCAGTTGGTGACGGTTCCGCAGTCCTGGCTGCCCCCGTTCCACGAGACCTGGAAGTGGTCCAGGGTTCCGCCCTGCAGATCGCCCTGGGTCCAGGCCAGCTCCACGGTGCGGGAGACGTCCGATCGGGCGGTCAGGCCCGTCGGTGCCAGCGGGGTGCCTTTGACCATCAACGTGACCTGCCCCGTGACCTGTCGGGCCGCGTCCCCCGTGGCGTCGGATGCGGTGTAGTTGACCACGACGGTTCCGATGTCGGTGGGTGTCACGGACAGGTCGGTGCCGCTGACCGAGACCTCGGCCTTTCCCTGCCGTGTGGCAGCGCCGCTGATCGTGATGGCCCCGCCCTGGTCGGCGAACGGGTTCGTGATGGCGGTGGTGAGGTCGAAGACCTTCGCTTGGCCGACACGCCCATCGGACTCGGTGAGTTCCGTCGTGGTCATGAGGGGCCGCGTGGTGCCCACCACGGTGACGGGAATCTTCATCTCCTGGGGGTCGGTTTTCCCGTCGTGCACCCGGACCACGACCTCTCCCGCAGCGCCGAGTGGGGCCTCGGAGGTGGCGGAGATCCGCATCTCCTGCCCGGAGACCTCCACGTTCAGCGTTCCTGGAGCGGAGATCAGCGAATAGGCCATCGCCTCCTCGTCTCCGGGGTCGGGGTCCTTGACCATGTCGCGCAGCTTGACGGGGGCGGCCTGCTCCCCTTTGGCCACCTCAACCGGTGAGGGACGCAGCTCCGGGGGAACCATGCCAGAGGCCTCCACCTCGACGGGCAGGGAGAGGGAGGATTGCAGACCGTTTGGGTCATCAAGGCTCTCGCCGTCGTGCACCCCGAAGGCGAGGGTCGTCGGGCCGTAGAAGGAGGCATCGGGGGTGAACTCGAACACCGTGTCGCTGACCATGGTGATCGCCTGGTCGCTGGATGCTCCCGTCCCGGCCTTCAACGACTCCCTCGACGTGAGTTTCGGCGAGTGGCCGCGGCGGGCCAACACGTAATCGGACAGGTCGACGCGCAGGGTCTGGCCGGCCTTCACCTTGGCAGGAGCCTTCTCGGGGTTGAGAGTGGGAGGCACGTTTGCGACGCCGGGAACGAAGATGGCGGCGCGGGCGGTGCCGCCGTCCTTGTCGGTGA
>RBWB01581573.1_pt1 | contig 22003 bp, 33 predicted proteins | sample 2014201 | NCBI WGS metagenome assembly RBWB01 (sample SAMN10133834, study PRJNA383868) | Human oral metagenome, whole genome shotgun sequencing project. | isolation source: supragingival plaque isolated from 88 juvenile twins | host: Homo sapiens | place: Australia
GGTCAGGGGTTCGAATCCCTTCTGGCTCACCAACAATTAAAAAAAGAAAAGCTTGAAATATCAAGCTTTTTTATTATCTTAAAATATCTTTGACATTAATTTGACATTAACCAGCTTTTTTCCAGGTAGGGACTACCCCCCCCTGTAAAAAAATTGCATTCGCACAAAATGGTTGCCCAACAAAACCGGTTAATTTTTTTATTATTTAACCTTTATAAGGGGGGATCCTTTTTTCTTTTGCCGCTACTTAAATAACATTTTAATAATATATTATTTAATATTATAACTAATTTATATTTATATATTATCTATTATAACTCTATTATTTAGTAATTAATTTTATTTATTATTAATTAATTATTCTTTTATATTGATTTAATATTTGTATTTTATTTATTATTAATTATTCTTTATATTTTATTTATGTTTTCTTTCTTTTATTAATAACTTCATATAATACTTTATACAATTTATATACTATAGTGTATATAGTGCCCTAGTAGGTTATCCTTTTATTATTTAATTATTAATTTATTTTATGCAAAAAAAGATTAGTAATTTTATCTACTAATCTTTATCTTTCTTGTTATTATCATTCCTTTATTTTATAATTTTGACGTCACTATATTATATTATTTTATTTTGGATTGTTTTAAATTATTTTGTCTTTCTAATTCTTCAATTCCCCATCTTACAAATGATGCTTTAGACATACCTCTGTCTCTTAATATTTTATCAATCTTTTTCGCTTCTTCTGGTAATATCCTTGTATTAAAACATTTATATTTTTTTTTATTGTATTCATTTATATATTCTTTCTCATTAAATTTTTTCATTTTGTCTATCTACCTTTTCTAACAACTTATCTACTCTTTGTATTAACTCTTCTGTTTCCTTTATTACTTTGTTCGCCCTATCTAAATCTTTTTCTGTATTTTCTATTATCTTTCTTGTTTTTATATCCATTGACAATCTCCTTATATTTTTATAAAATGTAATAAAGAAGAGTTAAATTATATTTATTTGATTTTTAAATTAAGTATTTTATCATTTAACTCTTTTGCTCTTTTTTCTAAGAATCTCATATTCTTATTTAATTGCTTTCTAGTTTCTAATATGCTCTGTCTCTTCATATTTATTTCAACTAATGCTTCTTTCATTTCTTCATATGTTTCTTCCATCCTTCACTCCTTCCTACTCTTCTTTACTACAAATATATTATATAACATATGCTCGAATATGTCAATATAATTTATATATTTTTTAACTTTTTATAACTAATAAGGGAGCTCTTTATTGCTCCCTTTTATGTATCCATGATATTTTATTGTAACCCGTCTTTCCATTTAACAAAGCCTGCTTTCTTTTTATTTGTACCATCAACTGTATAGTATACTATGACATTATCTTCTATACTAATTCCTTTTACAACTTCCCTTGGATTTAATTCACCTATTTTATTTGTAAAAGTATTATCAGCATATACTGGTTCTGGTGTACTTCCATTTCTATATATTCTCACTTCATCTCCTCCTTCATTATTTGTATTTATTTGTTGTGTTACATTAGTATTTCCATCTAATTTATTTTGTATTTTAGATTTGAATAGTTCCCATTCTCCCCTATCTAATATTTTATGAGGGCAATATTTACCGTTCCAATCTTGATGTTTGTATACTCTATCTATTCCCCAACCTCTTTCTTTTAATAATTTAGCTATATATTCAATTGCATTTTCTTCTGCTCTATTATATAAACTTTCATCTGAACTAGTACTTCTACATATTTCTATTGAAATTGTATTCATGTTTCCTTTTCCTCTTCCGTCACCTGCATTCCATGTATTCCTATTAAAAGGTATACATTCAATAACTTCATTTTCATCAACTGCTACATGATAACTAACTTGATTATTATTATTTATCATATATCTTATTTCATTCACTGCTGGTGCAGAGTTTGCTGTATTGTGTACTGTTATACCTATTTTATCTGTTATATAAGGACATTTAATTCCATATTTACTTTCTAACATTGGTATTTGTTTTATTATCATAATTATTTTTCCTTTCTATTTATTATTTATTTCTTCTTTTTTACCTGGTATATTTTCAATTAAATTTATCTTCAATCCTATTATTTGTATAACTTTTTGCATACTTTGTAATCCATAATACATTATTCCTGCTTGTGATATAAACTTTGTTAAATTTACCAGATCATAATTAATACCATTAATAGTTGCTATTATTATATCTTTATTCAATATACTACATATATACATTAATATAACTGCTATTATTACCGATACTGCTTTATATATACCACTATAGAAGCTTTTATTATTAAATGCTTCCTTTAATTGTGCTAAACTTGTACCTAATACAATATTTGCCCCCATTATTAATATTAATCCTATCACTTCTTTCACCATTCTATCTCACCTCCTTCTTCGCTTGTGATTTTAATAGTTCTAATATTACTGCTTGATTTGTTGTTATTACACTATATGTCTTTTCAAGTCTTTCTGTTGCTTGTATCTGCTTTTCATTTAATACCTTTAATTCTTCTAATGTTTCACCTACTTTTTCTGTTGTTCTATCTATTCTTTCTATTACTTGTGTTGTTTTATTTTTATTATTTAAATAATCCATAATAAATAATCCAACTATTATTATAGATACGCCATGATTACTTATTAATTCTACTATTTCCTTCATCTTTTGCCTTTTCCTTGTCCTTTCTTTTCTTTTTTATAATATATATTATTAATAATTTTATCTTTTGTAAAAGTTATTTTATTATACTTCTTGAACTGTTAAAGATGTCTCAAACCAACCGCCTTACTCTTAAGTATCCTTGACCTGTAGTATCAACTTTACCTATAAGCATATATAATAAGTCACCTTCTTTTAGTATTATCGCTGTAGGTCCACCATGCAGTACTTTATAAGTACCATTATTATTTATATAATCTTTTACTGTATTTTCTCTTCTAGGATTTGTTTCTCCTGGATAAAGTCTTTCCCTTATTATTATTGCTTCTGCCGCTACTGGTGTTGTACCTTCTGGAACTACATGTTCAACATATGCAGAAAATGAAATTAATGCACTTAAATCCCTTTTAGCTCTTATTTTGCCATCACTTGTTAATGCAAATGCTGTTCCTTTACTTACCTGATAATTTTTTAAAGCATGAAATTGTGGCTTGTCATTTCCCATTCTAATCTCTTTTTTGGTTCCATTTGTATTTAAAATAGTTACCATACTTTTTATATTATCTTGATGGTTTATAGTTGCTTTTATATTTCTTTCTGTAATTACATTACTTCCTTTTACCGTTAGATTTCCTGTAATATTTCCGCCTATTGTATCAAGCTTATTTCCGATCTTTTTTTCTTGCTGGTTCAATTTATCAGTCAATCTATTTCTTAAATTACCTGTTTTAAAATATACAAATTCATTATCTTTTATAGTAATAGCTGATATATAACTTTCATAATTTTTATTTTTAACCCTTACTTGTACTTCATCTCCTATTTCTAAATTATTAACATCTACAAGTTTACTATTCTTTTTTATTTTAAATTCTATTAAATGTTTATATCTATTTCTTCTTATAGTATTTAATGCTTCTTCTTTTGCCACTGTTAATGTTTCAGAACTGATTACTTCTGTTTTTCCTCTTAATCTATTTGGATCTTTTGGATTTTCGGTTGTAGTTCTATCATTTCTTAGATATAAATAATATTTTGTTTTATCATTCCTAACATAAGCTTCTACTTTAGTTATATAATCTTCTTCATCTGTAGTTTCTTTATCTATTATTTCAGCAACATTAGTATCTATTTTTTTTAACTTATTTGTCTTTTTTTCAATATATATGTATAATTTATCATTTTTAAATGCAAAATCTGTTCTAATATTTTTATATTGTCTACAATTTGTAATATATGTATGTAGATTAAATAATCCATCTTCTGCATCTGTATTAACTATTACCTTTGTTTGTGTTTTCGTTTCTATTTGCAAATATGATAAATTATTTAATGTATCCTCAGTATTCATATAATTTCTTTCTATATTTCTTTTAATATAATTTTCTATACTAAGATCACCTATAGGATCTTCTATTATTTTATGATCAAACATATTAGAAATATCTTTTAATATTACTTTTACTGTTTTACCTTTTATATCTCTTTCTGTCCCTGAGATGATAAATAAGAATTGTTTATATAATCCATTTATTATAAGAAAATTTCCTTTTTTTATACTTTCTTTATATTCTAATATTATTTCAGATGTTGCATTAGTTTCTTCATCTAAATTAATTTCATATTGTTCTGATCCATCATTATTCTTTAAAGGTTTAAATATGTCCTTAACTTCTAATGTCATATAATCTAATACATATATTTCCATTAAATAATCCCCCTTCTTAACTTATTTCCTTTCCTTATATATATAATCCCTGTTCTTAACTTTCCATCTTTCTTTATATAAACTATTCCCTTTTTTATTTTATTATCCTTTTTTATACTTACCGTTTGATGATTTCCTTTAGAAAGTACTTGTCTCTCTTTCGATTCTTTATACTCTACACTTATATATTTATTATCTCTAAATTCTTGTCCTGGAGTTTTTATACTAATTACTACATTTTCTTTATATTTCCTATATAATTTTGCAATTTCATCATTTTTTAATATAATATTTGTTTCTCTTTGAGTAATTTCTCTTCTTATAGTATTATCAATTTCTAATATAGTTTTAGCTTTAGTATTAAGATTTTCTACTTTTATTTTTATAGGATCTTTTATAGATAATACTAAATCACTTAATTCTGAAATTTTAGGTGTATCTTTTGATCTTATTTGATATATATTACTCTGATTTCCTCCTCTATCATTCCAGTCCACTCCTCTAATTCTTACATCATATAATGTATTAGGATAAATAAATGCACTTAATATAAATGGATTATCTAATGACCATACTTTATGCCATTGTCCCCATAATGAATAATTTAATTCTTTTATGGCATTTCCACCTGTATGAGACCAATATATCAAAAGTTCATTCAATTCATTCGCTTCTATTCTATCTATTCTTACAGATGGTGGATTTTCTGGTGGGCTTGGAATCACTCTTTGAGGTACTCTTAAATCTATCAATCCAGTATTAAGAGTTAAATCTCTATATGAAGTTTTAACAATTACTCTAACTCCTCCCATAACACTTGAAGGTTGATGAAGTGCAACCCAACCATATTGTTTTCTTATATTAAACTTTGCTTCATTTCCTTTAAGTGTATCATTACCATATAGTAATAGATTCTGTGCTTCAATACCATTTAGATATATAGGATATCTAAACGTTGAACTGCTACTTTTCAAATATACTATTATAAAAAATCTAATACATACTTCTGTGCTTTCTAAATTCTCTACTGGCTCTCCACCATTTAAGTATCCTCTTACTGCATCATAATATATACTTACTCTTACTTGATCTGTTAAAGCATAATCTCTTACAAAATAATCTTCATTAATTGTTGCCATTAAAAACTCCTTTCTTATTCAAAGTATCTTATATATATTTCATTTTCTTTTAATTGATCTACTGTTGGTTCTGTAGTTCCATTTTTTATGCTTATTTCATCTTTTTTAATATAATTTTTTAATGTTTCATTAAATGTTGTCTTTAAAACTGTTTCTGATCCATTCTTTATATTCTTTATTTCTTCTTCTATTTTTTTAAGCATACTTTTATAGTCTATTCTTGAGTTAGCTATATTAATATCAAGAATCTTATTTTGTATATCATCAAATCTGAATCTAACTAATTCAAATTGATATACTTTCCCTTTATTATTTATATCTTCTTTTAAAGGTGTTTTATATTCATTATTTCCATATAACGTTTTAATAGTAACTTGATTTAATTTTTCTTCCGTATTTTGTAAATTCAAATTAATTTCTGCTACTAAAACATAATTTCCTTTTGTATTTATTTCTTTCTTCTCTTGCCCTTTTATTTCAATTATTCTTCCACAAATTATCATTAGTCCTTCATTTATAAATATATTTTTCCCATTTACAGTAATATCACATCCTCTTATTATTCCAGATGCTCCATTTAAAAATGTATTAACAAATGATGAAAATGCTTCAACTTCGAATGTTTGAAGTTCAAATGTATGTCCTACTATCATATTTTCTTTTTTCCTTTCTTTTTTTCATTTTTTTAGATATAAAAGTATATTACTATCACTTTTTTAATCGCTTAAAATCGATTCTCAGCGGTCGTTTTTTCTTGATTTCTATTAATTTTATACTGTTTCTTCCTCTGGATAAACTTTTATAATAATTTCTTTAATTTCATTATTTGCTGTAACTTTTATTTTATTTATTCCCTTTTTTAACTTATTAAAATTTAGTCCATTTAGATCTAATGTTTGAAAAAGATTTACTTCTCCTTCATCATTTATTTTCTTAAAACACAAATCATCATCTACTGTTGAATATATTAATCTTTCATTTGCCGCTACCGATCCTACATATTTCACTTTATTTATTATATTATCTTGATCATCTCTTATCTCAATTATAGGATTAATCAATTCACCTGCTAATTCTATTACAAAACTTGCATCTAAATTTGATGTATTATTATATAGATATTTATTTCTTTCTGCTCCAAATTTAGAATTCCACCTAAAATTCCATTTTATTCTACGACCATTTATTAATTTATTAAGTTGAATTATCTTTTCTTCTTTTCTCCAATTACTTAAACCTTTCATACTTATATCACTGATCAAAAATTTATTTATTGAAAGCTCTGTTTTTGTAATTTCTTGTATTATAATTTCTTTATAATATTCATCATATGTATCTTCAATAGGTATTTTATAAACTAATCTTATATTATTAGATCGTTTTATATACTCTCTTAAGTCCTGGTATTTTTTATAATTCTTAAAATAAAGTTTTCCACTTATTGAACTTTGTACCAATTCTTTATTATTCTTTATATATACCGTACCTATTTTATAAAATTCTATATTGTAACTAAATCCTAATCCTTGAGGTTCTGCAAATATACAACCTTTTTCTACATCCATAAGATCAAACATTTCACCATAATCATTTTGCATCATAAATTGTCTAACCATATACTTTACCTCCAAATCTTCTATCAATATAATCTAGTGCTTTTTTCATATTATATTCATCTAATTCTTGAACATTTATTGTTATATTAGGAGCATTTACAATAGATTTGCTATTATTACTTAATGGTAAATAATTACCTATATTATTTGGTAATTTTGGAATACTTCCTAAGTTAGGAATTAATCCTATATCAATTGGCACTTTACCCAAATTTTTGAATCTATTTAATGAATTTGATGTAATCTCATCTATTTTTTTATATATTTGTTTTTCAGTATCTTCTAATCCTAATACTCCACCTTCACCTACAAATTGAAATATTTTTCTTGTTGCTCTTGAAGGAGAATGAATATCAAATGCTTTTTTTAACCTTGATAAAATACCAGTAGCTATGCCTGATGCTTTTTCAAATAATGTAGGTTCCTTTTTCTTCATTTCTTCAACCATTGGTTGCATAGCATTTTTCATTATTTCCCTTGTTTTTGGTGGTAATTTTTCTAAGGCTCCTATAATCTTTTCAACATTTTCTTTTTGTGCATTTGTTAATTTTCCTCCATAAAATTCCACATTTGCTGCTTGTGCTAAATACTCAGCGATTTCTTTCTTTTCATGCTCAGACATATCAGCTATTTTTTCTGCATTTATTCTTTTTACAGCCTCTGCATATATTCTTTGTCGTTCACTCATATCACCAAATACTTTTGATTGTTCTAATTTAAATGTTTCCATTAATGTTAATTCTTTAGTATTAACAAAATCTATATTCTTAACATTTTCTTCTCTCAATTGTGATAATGTTTGATTAAGTTCTTCATTACTTGACATTTTAAATAATTTCGACTTATTAAGTTCCATTAATTCATTATTATTAGATGTAATTAATTTTTCTAATAATTTATTATAATGTTCTTGTCTTTCCGCAACTTCCTTATTATATTCTTCTGAATTTAACTTTCCTTTAGCTTTATATTTTTCTACTAGTAATCCTAATTCAGTTTCTCTTGCCTCTTTTAAAGCTGCTTCTTCTTTTTTATTCCCTTCTAGTATTGTTGCATACCTCTCTGAAAACATTTTAGTTAATTCGTCTTTAGGACCTTTGAAACTTTCTATTTCTTTTTCTGATACTTTTAAATAAACCTCTGTTTGCTCTTGTAACAATTTTAATTCTTTTTCTTTATTATTCCTTATTGTTTCTAAATGTTTAGATAGTGTAATCTCTTCTTTTTGGCTTAAATTTCTTCTTTCATCTTGTGCTTTTTTTATTATCTCTGTTGCCTTTATATGAGCATCTTGTATCTCCTCTTGTGATTTCTTATATCTTGAATCATTCTTTATATTTTGTTCTATAGCTTCACCATATTTACTTACTCCACTATTTATCTCTTTGTAATAAGAAGTCATACTTTTTCCTAGGTTTTCAAAACTTGTTTCTATCTCTGTCTGCTTAGTTGCTTCATTTATTAAACCTACCAATGCTACTGTTACTCCAGAAATTGCTGTTGCTGCTAATATCCATGGATTAGCTTGCATAACAAGATATAATTTTTTTGTAACATCTATTACTGTACTTGTTGCATGTACAACTTTTTGTAATCCTATTATCGTTGGAGTTAAAAGTGCTGTATAAATTAATACTTCACTTGTTAATCCATTAGTCGCCTTATCCATGCTATTAAAGGTATCTGTTATTCCTTTACCTATTTCCGTTAATTGTAATAACTTCGGTCTTAAGTTATTTCCTATAGCTATTGCATTTTCATCTATTCTATTTTTCATCATTTTCATTTTGCTTGATGTTGTTTCATATTTTTTATTAGCTTCATTACTTAATGCTGTATTTTCTTTCCATGCTTTATTACCTATTTCAACTGTTTTATTTAATAAATCCCCTGAGTTCATTAAACGTCTAATTGTATCAGTTAATCTTATTTCTTTTATTTTCATTCCTTCTAATGTTTCTGATACACTTACACCAGCATCTTGCTGTTTCTTTAATCCTTTTATAAATGCATCTATTGCACTAACTGCATCTTCTTTAAATGCTTTTTGAAACTTTTCACTTGTCATTCCTGAAATTTTAGCAAAATCATCTAAATAATTTTCTCCTGTTTCTACTGCTTGTTGAATTTTTACAATAAGCTTAGACATAGCAGAACCTCCAGCTTCTGCCTCTAGTCCTACAGAAGATAATGTTGCTGCAATTGATAATATTTGTGCTGATGTCATTCCTGCACTCTTTCCAGCACTAGCAAGTCTCATTGCCATTGATACAATATCTTTTTCAGTTGTTGCACTATTATTACCTAATGCTGTAACTGCAGATCCCCATCTCCTATATCCTTCAGCTCCATCTTTAGCTGTAAATTTAACAATATTATTAAATTTAGCTAAATCCGCAGAACCTTCTTCACTTAAAAGATTAGTTGAATTAGTAAGATCTATTATAGTTCTACTAAATTCTTTTAATTCTTCTTTTCTTATTCCAAGCTGTCCACCCATTTCAAAAGTTTTTGCTATTTCTGTTGCTGTTGATGGCATTTGTTTACTCATATCAAGTATAGTATTACTAAATTCTACCATTTCTGCATTTGTTATATCTGTTGTTTTTTGTACTCCTACCATAGCATCTTCAAACTCATTTGATTTTGTTGTCGCATATGTCAATGCTCCTGCTGCCAATATAGAAAACATCTTAGTTTTTTCTGCTGCCTTGCCTAATGCTTCTTCAACACTTTTAACTTTATTTTTTGCTTTTTCTAAATTAGAAATAACATTTTGATTTATTATAGGTTCTTTATTTGTTTTCTTTATTTGTTTTTCAAGCTTTTCTATTTCTTCTTTAGTAAGTTCTGTTTCTCTTTGTATCTTCCTATATTCTTTACTTTTTTCATCTACCTTACCGTGCTTTTGCCCACTTTTTTTCAAGTTCTTCAAGCTCTTTTAGCTTTAATTTAGCAGATTCTAACTTTTGCTTTAAAACTTCTATTTTTTGTGCTTTAAACTCATAATCTTTACCATTTGTTACATTTGCTGCCTTTTCTATCTCTTTAAGCTCTTTTGTACTTAATCTTGCAGCCGTATTTAATTTCTTTAAAGACTTTTCTAATTCAGATATATCAGCTTTAAGCTTTATATCCATTCCTTTTCCCATAATAGATTATTCCTTTCTTTAAATAAAAAAATAGAAGATAAAAATTTTATTTCTATCTTCTATATACTTATTTCTCACCATATTCTATTAATATCTTCTTGAGTAGCTTGCCTTTCTTTACTTTCTTCTTGATTATCTATCATAGAAATTATAATTTTTATTATATCTACATATGTAAGCATCTTCAAACCTTCTGTATCTATATTCATTTTATAAGCTAAGCCGTAATATTTTATGTTCGGTGAAAAAATCATCTTGTTCATTATCGTTCTCATTATATTCTTTATTTTCTTCCTTATTATAATCCATCAATTCCTGGGAATAGAATGGATAAGGTTAATATCTTAATTACAGACATTAACCACTCATCTCCTATCTTTACATCATCTATATACTTTGTAAATTCTTTAAATGATGGTCTTTCATTTTCATCAATAAGTATCCATGTTATAGGCATTAACTTTTCTATAAAAATTTCCCAATTTTCAAGATCATGCTTTATATCAACTTCTTTCCCTTCATTAATAGCTTTTAATATTTTTGAAATATTTTTAATAAATGGATTAATTAGATTAATTAACTCTGTAACATCATTAGCCATACTTCTTTTAAAATGATTTTTATATTCTATAATATTATAAGCATTACTATTTAATGTGTATTCTTTTTCTTTTATCTTTATAATTTCTTTCATAATTCACTCCATTATTCCTTATGCTTCTGGAAATTTAGGTTTATATATCTCAGTAAAGAACTTGTTATATACTTCTTTTTTTTCATCAGAATATGGTAATGTTGCCTTTATAACATTATCCTTTTCAACTGGATATGCTGTATATTTAATTTTTCTTGAATTAATTTTTTTCCCTCCAGTACTAGTTGTTTCTGTTTCAAAAGATGGTTTTATTAACTTAACCTTATACATTATAAATCTTCTAGCATACTTATCACCTTCTATCTGTCCTAAAAGTGCAACTAATGCTGTTTTATCTCCTGATCCTTCTATAATTGCACCATTTTCATCTTTTTTTGCTCCAAATATCGTTGTAAGTATATCATCATCTAATGTAACTACTTCTAATTCTCCTTCTTCTTTTGTTGTTGTACTTTCAGCATAATATATTGAATTATCTGCCGCTATTTCTAAACTTTCTTCTTTAGGATCATAAATTATTTTTTGTGCTCCTGGTAATGGAAGTATTGTTCCATACTCAATTCCTGTTGAATCATCTTTAGTTATTTTTGCTAAATGCATATATTTTATACCAAAACATATTTTATTTTTATCCATTTTATCCCCCTTATAATTCAGTTATTTCAAAACTATACTTAACTATATAAATCTCTTCTTCTTCATTTTCAAATTCTTCTGATTCCCATATTATATCTTCAAGTATGTTTTCTTCTATTTGTTTTTCTATATTTTTTTCTTTATATTTTTGAATCAAATATAAATTAATATCTCTTATTGCCATATATATTTCATTATCTGCATATATATTATTTGTTTTTTCAATTTCAATTACTACATATCTATCCTTATCAAGCTTATCTTTGTAAGTACCGAAAAGCAAATTCATATTTATGTTCTTTCAATCTTTTTACGATATCTTCAACTTTAATAATATTCATATTATTTACCATTTAACCTTTTTTCAACATTTTTTCTTAGTGTTTCTCTTAGTGCAAGCTCTACTTTTCTTATATGTGGTATAGCTTTAACTCTGCCTCTTCCACTCCTATCAACATGTCCAAATTCCAAAAGATGTGATATCTTATATTTCTTAGTTCCTAGATATGCTCTACCTAAAATAAACTTATCATTTATCTTTAATTTTTGTTTTTTCCAGGACTTTGAATATGCCATTAATCTATCATTTTTAGATCTTTTAGATTTTCTTATAGGTGAATATCTCTTTACATTTACATATCCTACATCTATAAGTTTTTCTGTCTCTTCTGCTACTATTTCTGTTGCTTCTATCCCTATATCTTTCATAATTTTCATAAAAGCATTTTCAAAATCTTTAACCTCTATTTCCATCTTTAAGCTTCCTTTGACAAGTTAACTGTATTTCATCTATATTATATGAATCTGTTCTAATTATTGTATATCTTTCATTCATATACTCAAGTTCATCTTCATTATTATAATTAAGGACACTTGTAATTAGTTTTATTGTCGGTTTTAATCCTTGAAGATTTGCTTCATAAAATTCCTGCATTTTAATACTTCTTGTTCTTGATATAGGTATTATAATTTCCGTTTCTTTTTCTTTCTGTACTCCTATACTGTCTGTATAATATGTCTTTCTTATAAGTTTACATTCCACTGCATACATAATTAATTACCTTCTATCCTTTCTTTTGAAAGTGATAATTTGGCACATATCTTATCATATGCTTTCTCACTTCTTTCTTTTTCTTTGATTTCTACATTCCCAAAATTTGCTTTTACATATAAGATAATAGCATTACAATAAAGTTTACTATTTAGATCTGTTTTTATCTTTAATCTGTTTAAATCTTCAATCCCTGCTTCAATTAACATTTTTATTTCTTCATCTTTCAAATTTGATGATTCAGCTATACTTAATGCTTGTTTCACAAGTTTTAATATTTCTTCATTCATAATGCTATATCCTTTCTATTTTATGCATTAGGTACTTTTATATATACAAATTTACCAGGAATTGGTGCACCTGCAAACATTCCTGCTGCCGTATAGTCTACTACCCCTTTACTAAAATGTCTTTCTTCTCCCATTTCAAAATCTAATGAATTATTTAATATGTAATCTTTAGCATTTCCTATTATAATATCATGTGCTTTCAAATATGGATCAATTTCAATTTGTTTTGTTGCTATTTGTTTTAATCCTAATGAATTAATTGGATTCACTTTAGGTCTCTTATTAGTATCTTCTGTAAAGAATAATTCATTTGCCATTTCTTCTGAAATATATACTTTTGAATTTTGTTTTCTATTCTTAGGAACTAAATTTAATCCTTTTTTTATAGCTAAATATATATCAGCTTCATTTTCTACTTTTAATGTAGCTTCTGGTATTATTCCTTTAAATTGATCTTTTCCTGAACCATATATTACACCATTTATAAGTTTATCTGTTAGATCTAATATTATTTCTTCTTTAATGTATGTAACAAATTCTTCTGGTGTCATATTAAGCATTTCCATTGTCATTGTAGCTGTTACCGCTAATCTTATAGGAATTAAATCTAAGAAATCAAAATTAATTTCATAACTTTCATTTTTATTCTTGCCTTCTTTGTTTTCTTCTTCAAAATTTCCACCTTTTGATTCTTTTTTATATGGATATCTAGCTATACCTTTTAAATTTTTTATTGATATATCTTTTAATAATGGTGATTCATTTTTCACTTCATTTAAAATGTCAATCATTATACTTGTAGGTATTAATACTCCCGCATTACTTTGTCCTACAGTTGTTGAAGTTGCTGGTGTAAATGTCTTAGTAGTTGTTATTAATGATTCTAATGCCGCTCTTTCTTCAGCAACCATTTCATTTTCTCTTTGTAATACTTTTAATGCCCATGCTCTTTCTATTACATTTCTATCATATCTTTTCTTCATTTGTTGTTCTTCTCCTGCTGTATAAATTGGTTTTAAACTTCTAATTTGTTCATCTGTAAGTTTTGTTTCAGGTAATATTGCATCTCCTTCATCATTTCTTACTATTTCATCTAACTCGTCCTGTAATTTTTTTTCTTCTTCAACTATACTTCTTATTTCCTTATTATATTTTTCTACTTCTTCTTTAGTTCTCATTGTCTCTATATTGCTTCTTAATTCTTCTTTTTTAGCTTGTATTTTTTTTAATTCTTTTCTTATTAAATCTTTATGCATTTTATTGCCTCCTTTTTATTTTTATCTATTTTATTTTTGTATACATTTCATATTAAAACTTTTTAGTATCCACCTTAAAGTTTTTTAATTTTCAAATAAATAACATAGTATCCCACATATATTATTTATTCTTGCCCAATAGTTCTCCCACCAAAGAGCAAGTACTATTTTAAACTAATAATAGTTTTAATCTTAATTTTTCTTTTTCTATCATTAATTTTTCTTCATCTCTTTTTTCTTTAAATTGCTTCGCACCTTCTAACCCTCTTGCTGATACTTCTGTATCTTCATAAAAAGGTTCATCAACTATTGATACATCAAAAAGTTTGTCTATTTCAATAATATGTTGAATACTTTCTTCATTTTCTGTATCTTCATTTAAAATTTCCCATTCTCTCTTTCTTACTGTAAATGCAAAACTCATTTTATCTAATAATCCTGCTTTTACTCTTTCATAAATATTCCTATTATCTGTTGTTTCTATTAATGTAGCTATTACCTTCAAACCTTTATCATCAACTTCTAAGATTAAACTTTTATTTCTAGTTCTCGCTAATATTGGATATTCATTACTATGGTTATACCTTAGACATACATCTGACATATCAGCATTATCAAAAGCTCCATTTTCTATAACCTCTATAAGCCATCCTCTTTTCTGCACTTTACCAAATACTACAGCATATCCTTCTATAACCATTTCATTTTTATTATTATCTTCATCATTATTTTCATTTAAATTTCTTACAATAATATCTGTAATATTTGTTCTATATTCTTTTATATTAGTATTATTCTTCTTTTGTTTTTCCTTGCTTTCCATTTTCTTTTACTCCTTTTTTTCCAAGTTGATAATCATTTGCTATTGCAGCATCTATATTATTTAATGTTTGTAATATTCTTGAACCTTCGTTTTTATCTTCTAATGGATCATAATTTATAAGTTCTCTTATTTCATCCTTCGTAAATATTCCAAGACTTGCCGTTTCTTTTATTAGTTTTATCTTATTTTCAATACTTGAATAATGTATAAGATTTGAAGTAAATACTATTCTGTTTCCTTCCAATATAGATTCTTTTCTAAATATTTTATTAGTAAATTCATTTGATAACATTATGCTAAGTGGTTCTATTACAGATCTATAAAAAGATGTCCATTGTTCTTCATTAAAGTTTGATTCTATTATCTTTGAATTTATTCCAAAATATTTATATATATCACCTTCTACTTTTTCCATCTGATCTTTGTCTAGAATAATCGGTTTCAACTCTGTTTCTTTAAATTCTCCCCTTGCATCTGTTACAGCTATTCCACCTTTACTTTTATTCGTTGTCATATCCATTATTGAATTTAAAAAGTTCTTTTTATATTCTTCTTTATCTGCATCATTAAACATACCATTTAATTTCAGTATACCTTTTATACTGTTTGATAATTGTATTCCATTTTTTATTCCTTGATTAGTTATTTCTTGAGTTTCTAGAATATCATTAAGTACTTTATTACTATTTCCAAGTAATCCCTTTCCATAATAAAATTTTCTAAGTATTATCAATTCTTGATATGGTAATAAATATTCATTAGAAGAATTTGAAAGTTGAAAACTTATATATAGATCTCCTTTATTATCTTGTAATACTTGATAATTTTTTCCATCTACTGGATGAAATGCTTTGATTTTCCCTTCTTCTTTTTCTATATATATCATTGATAAATTCTCAACTAATAAATTTGATACTATTTTATATATAAAATCTACTCGATTCATATATTCATTTGGTCTATTATTCAATATATAATTAACATCTCCATCAATTTGATCACTTCCGTTTTAAATGTTTTATATCTAATTTAGATACATGTGTTGCAATAGTATCTACTGCTTTTCTTGCTACTACATTGTCATATATTCCATTACCACTTATTGTAAATAATGACTTATATCCTATTTCACTTATTCTTTCTAAATTATTGTTGTTATTAGACTTATTTTTATTTAATAATATCTTTTCTAAAACATTCTTAAAAAATCCCATATCATATATTTTCCTTATTCTATTTTCATTAAATTCTTATAATCTTCTAAATGATTCATTAATACAACATATGCATTAATTAGACTAACTGTACCATCTATTCTTTTTCTTCGATTTCTACCTTTTATTGGTCTAATATTCTCATTTACATCAACTTGTATTTCTGTATTTGTTAAACACCATCTTAGAATTTGATTATTATCATATATTACAGATTTCGTTTTAAAATCTGCTTCTAATATTTTCATTGGTCCACTCATTGTTTTCGCTCCTTGTATTACTTTTTCAAGAGTAAATCCGTTTTTTTCCATTTCCTCTTTCCAGTAAGTTGCTCCCCATGGATCAAATCCAATATATAACATTCCTAGTTTTAGTTCTTGTCTCATTTTTATAAACCACTCTGTTACATCACTATATCTTACACTTGCACTATTCTCGCTTAAAGTAAGCCATCCTCTTTCTACCCATTTATCATATGGTATCTCATCTTCTTTTATTCTTCTTTCTATACCAATCTCTGGTAAAAAGTACTGTTGTAATACATATTTTTTACCTTCCTTATATATTAATAGTGTTGCACATGTTAAGTCGGTTGTACTTGATAAGTCAACTCCTCCTATTGCATAGCTATATTTTAATTTTTCTAAATCTATCTTTTCTGTATTGTATGTCATTTCAAAACTTAACCAGGACTTATTAGAAGTCATTCGCATATTAAAATCCTTACAATAAATATTAGGTAGTTTATTAGGATCGTTCTTTGCTTCTTCTATTTTGTTATATAAGAAATCATATTTTTTTATTGTTCCTAATCCTGGATTTGCTTTAATCCAACATTCTTGTTCTTCTATATCCTTGTAATCATCTAATTCATATATAAACATTAATGTTCTTGGACTTTTAATTTTTCCTGGTCTATCATATGTTTTAATAACCTTACTTAAGTTTTCATATTCCTGGTCAAATACACTTTCTCTAATTGTTCCCATTGTAGAAACTTCAATAAACAATGGTTCTATTTCTGATGCCATACTATCATACATTACATCCATCATATTCATATCAAGCCAAGCATGAACTTCATCTGCAAGTATTACACTTGAATCTTTACCATCAAGTCTATTTGATGCATTTGGTAATGGTTTAAACTCTGATTTCTTCTTATCATAAAATATTCCATCATTGTTTGTTCTGATAACTTTGTTTAATACTGGTGATATCTCTGATATAACTTTTGCTGTTTCCCAACTTTCTCTTGCTTGTGCTGCGGTAGTTGCCACTGAAAAACATTTCTTTCTATATCCTTTTTCACCTATCATTACATATAATAAAATTAATGATGCTAAAGTTGACTTACCATTTTTTCTTCCTAAAAATAGTACTAACTTTGTATATAACCTAGTTTTGTCTTTTTTCTCTACAAATCCAAATAAAGCTTGAATAATAGCTTTTTGAAAAAGCTCAAGTTTTACTGGTTTACCTGCATTAGCTCCTTTAGTCTGAACACAAAACTTTTCAATCCATTCAATAGGTCTATTTGCTTTATTTAAATCAAATATATATTCTTTCTTTTCTGTTTCATTTTTTATTTTATTTTCAATTTCTAAAATAAATGGATCTTCAATGTCTCTAACTAATTTATTCATTACTGAATAAATCTTTGAATTACATCGTTTCGGATTAGCTCTTAGATATTCCCAATATTCAATAATATAATTATTATTATTATTAATCTTTATATTCATTATCAAAAGCTCCTAAAGGATCTTCTTCTTCCTCTTTAGTATTACTAAGTAACGTGTTCATAATCCTCATAATACTTAAATAGTTTTTAGTTATAATATTATAACTTTTAAATTCTATACTATCCTTATAACCTGTTTGATCCTTACCGTTAATATATTGTTCTTTTACTCCGTATTCTAATATATATTCTTCTAGATATTCAGATATTACCTTATTAAAAGCGGCCATTTCTAATAAACCTTCATTAATATTTTGAATAGCATCAGGTAAACTTAAAATATATTTTTTTAGTCTTTCTTTTTCTTTTTGTATTTCTTTCTTAGCTTTACTTTTATCTACAATTAATGTTAATTTATCAATTTCTTTATCCATTATTCTTCCACCTTTCCATCAAGCTTTAGAATAATAAATTACCATTTTCATCAAATCTACTTTTTAATTTAAAATGTTCTTTATTATGGCAATCTTGACATAAAGCTTCTAAATTTTTAAAATTCATTGTTATATTTACATCATGTATATTATTTATAGTTATATACTCTTTGTGATGTACTAATTTTGCTGTATTAATTAGCCCCTTCTTAGCACATCTTTCACAAAGATTATTCTGCATTGCTAAATATGTTTTTCTTATTTTTCTCCATCTTGTAGATTGATAGAAATTTTTTACTTCTTCATGTTCTCTTTGCATATTAAGTATCTATTCTTTTATTAATTCTATATATCCTGGTAATATCTCAATTATTTCTTTAGCTCTGTTTTCTATCAATAATAATTCTTCACCTTCTGATACTACTCTTCCTAATTCATTATCCAAATATGGTTTTTTAACTACATATTTCTTATAATCTATTTCTTTGTTGTTTGTTGCCTCTTTATTTTTATCTTCTGTTAATGAATCATTATCAGTTACTTTTTTATTATTATTTTCTTTTGAATTTTCTGTTACTTTTCCCTTACTTTCATTTTTTTCTGTTTTTGTATTTTTTAATATTTCTATTCTTTCTTCTAATTCTATTTTATTTGCTTGTAGTTTTTCTTTTTCTTCTTCAACTGTAGCAACTTCTAGTTCCTTATTAATATTTTCTAATTCACTTTCTAATTCTTCTATTACTTCTTTTGGTTCCATATATACCTCCATTATTTTTACCTTGACAAGATTCGCACTTGTATCTTTTATTAAATAAATAGGTTCCTATTACCACACAAGGTTATATATATGGGGGTCGATAATGAACAATTTAGAAGACCCCCGTAGTTCGCTTTATATATGAAAATAACCGTGATATTTCTATCACGATTATATTTTATCATTGTTTTTACTGTGCTTTTCAATGTATTTAGTTATAAATACATTAACTTTTTTATAATAGTTTTTCCATATTGTTTGCTCTGTTTTATCATACCTATATGCTACTTTTTTTACTGCTTGTGAAGGTTTTAAATCCATAATTAAAATATAATAAATCAGATCCCCTTGTATTGGTTTATCTTCTTTTAATAATTTAATATATTCTTCTACTATTTCTTCACCTTCTAATATCTCTTCTTCTAATCTTTTTATATATTCTGATATTGTTACTTTTTCATTATTAGAAAATGTAATACTTTCTTCAAATAATAACTTATTACTTATCATTTCTCTTATTTTATTTAATGATTCCTTTAAAACTTTTATATATTGTAATAACCATTCAACCTTTTTTTCCATATAGCCTTTTCCTTTGCTTTTGTATTTATTATCTATCCTTCAAAGTATAATTCTGATATATATAATATATTTTCAATATCTCTTTCTAAAGCTCTTTCTACAACTTGCTTTGTAGGATTCTCTATATATTTTATAGTCTCACCTTTTTCACTATTTTCTATTGCTTCTAATTGTTCTTTTTCTGTTGGTTCTTTTATATATCTAATAACTTTTCCTGATAGACTTAATCCATATAACTTTTGTTCTTGTGTTGGATTAACTATATACTTAAAGTTTTTATAATCTTTTCTTAATGCTATATTTATTAATTTATCACTTGGATTTTCTAATAATTTAAATTCTGCCGCTTTTGCAGAACTTAATAATAACTGTTCCTTTTCTTTCTCACTTAAATAATTTATTATATATTGTCCTTGTCCTTTCTCTATCATTATACTTTTAAATAATTCGCTTGGATTTTCAATATAATCTGCTAATTCATAAAACTCTTTATCCAGTATAATCATTTCTTTCCATGCATCTGATTTATCACCGTATCTTATATTATATATTACCCATCTATCTGAACTTAAATTTTCTTCAAATCTTTTAATTTGTTCTTCTTTTGTTTTTCTTAAATCTTCTATAAATTCTTTTTTAGTCATTTGTGTTTCCTTCCTCTATTAAAATAATTTTAAAGAATATCTTTCTTATTTTCTTTGTTTCTTAGAATTTTATTATATAATCCTTGTCTTTTTAACATCATTTCTATGTCCTTTTTTCTTGTCTCATCAAATCTATCTTTTATATCATATTCATTACTTTTAAATAATTCAATTCTTTCTTTTATTATAGCTACTATAATCCTTGTTAAAGCTATAATAGATACTATCACAATTATTACTATTAATGATAACCTCACAACGTATAAACTAAAATTTATTATTTCATTCATTTATTTCTCCTTCTTTAGTAATTCTTTTTTAATTGCATCTGATAATTCACTATCTTTTTTTATTAATATTTCTGTTATTTTATTATTTGTGTCAATCATAACTATTGATCTTTCATATCCTTTATCCACATATTCTTTTATATTTTTTTGTCTCTTTCTATCCACTGTATTTATTCCTACAATAGTTAAAATAATTGTTAACATAAGTATTGATATGATAATTACAAATGTTTTAAACTCTTCCATTTATTTATCCTCCTTTCTAATTATTCTATAAAAAACGATTTTTGCTGTATCTGAATGCACTTAATGGATCAATTGGGTCTATGTAAAAATCCTGGTTTTTAGAGATTCTTGTCTTCTCTTTATAATTCATTATTAATTTATCTATCTCTTCCCATGACATCTTACTTAATTCTGAAAGTTTAATGGTTTCTGCCTTTTCTTCTAGGTCATTTTCTATATATTTTAACACAGACATCACAATCGCCTTTGTACTCCTATTACTCCTTAATGCCCTTGATATTATATTAGCACTTGGATTTTTCATATAATCAATATTTATAGCATCTTGATAAATAGCATCTGCTTGCATCTTTTCTGTTTGATTATACACATAATCAATATTATATCCTAACTTTTTTACCATTTTTAATTGTTCTTCTTCAGGTGCCATATATATTTTAAATTCTTCTGTATCTTCTATTTTTTCCCATTCTTCTTTTCCTCTTATTGCTATTACTGTTTCTTTAAATTCACTTAACTTCATCTCATATCTCCTTTAAAATATTCGTTTATCAAACTTTCATATAATTCTTGTGTTTCTTTTAAGCTCTTTTCTATTTCAAATTTCTGTTTATCTATTTGTTTAACTATTTCTGAAAATTCGTTTTGTAGGGTAATTGGTGGGATTGGGATTTCTATATTTAATAAATCTTTTTTGGTTAAACTCGGAATAGTTACAGTTTTATTATGCTTTTCAAAATTATAAAAACAACAAAAATAGTATAAATAATCTGCTTTTATTTTTTCTTTAATAGGTTCTAAACCAAAAGCTGTATCTACATTCCAAAATTTAGTTTTTACTAGAATTGGTTTATTTATACTTCCTTTTCTCCCAATAATTATAGAATTTTCATTACAGATATAATCATTAGCAAATCCTATAATTCCACCACTTCCATAAATTGGATATTTTCCATTAAAACTCTCAACTTTCTTTTGATTTTTTCCATTTTTTATTATTAAAACATCTCTCCATTTATTTCTATTCCATTTTTTATCATTCAAATGTATGTCTCCAAACATCTCTACAAACTGTGATTTTATAAGATTATTTAATTCCTCTATTTGTT
>RBWB01581574.1_pt1 | contig 21989 bp, 20 predicted proteins | sample 2014201 | NCBI WGS metagenome assembly RBWB01 (sample SAMN10133834, study PRJNA383868) | Human oral metagenome, whole genome shotgun sequencing project. | isolation source: supragingival plaque isolated from 88 juvenile twins | host: Homo sapiens | place: Australia
CGCAACGGCGACAAGCGGCGGGCGCCCGCGCCGCTCACCGCCGAGCAGGTGGAGGCGCGCAAGAGATCCGTGCCGAAAATCGCCTACCCCGATCTGCCCGTTTCCGCCCGCCGAGACGAGATCGCGCGGGCAATTCGCGACAACCAGGTCGTCGTCGTCGCGGGAGAGACCGGGTCGGGAAAAACCACCCAGCTGCCGAAAATATGCCTGGAGCTGGGCCGCGGAACGAGCGCCATGATCGGCCACACGCAGCCCAGGCGCATCGCGGCCCGCGCTGTGGCGGACCGGCTCGCCCACGAGCTCGGCGTCGACCTCGGCGCGCAGGTCGGCTACCAGGTGCGCTTCACGGAGGAAGTCTCCCCCGGCACCCTCGTCAAGCTCATGACCGACGGCATCCTGCTCGCCGAAATCCAATCCGACCCTGAGCTTGCCCGGTACGACACGATCATCATCGACGAAGCCCACGAGCGCTCCCTCAACATCGACTTCCTGCTGGGATACCTGGCCCGCCTCCTGCCGCGGCGGCCCGACCTCAAGGTGATCATCACCTCCGCCACGATCGACACGCAGCGCTTCGCCGAGCATTTCAACGCACCCGTCGTCGAAGTCTCCGGGCGCACGTACCCCGTCGAAATCCGCTACCGTCCGCTTGTCGGGGACGACGGCGACAGCGAGGCGATCGACCAGGCGACCGGGATCGTCGAGGCCTGCGAGGAGCTCATGGCCGAAGGGCCGGGCGACATCGCGAGGAGCTCATGGCCGAAGGGCCGGGCGACATCCTCGTCTTCCTCTCGGGCGAGGGCGAGATTCGCGACGCGCAGGCCGCCTTCGCCGACGAGCTCGGACGCAGGCACATCGAGCCGGGCGGGCGGTCCTCGGTTCCCGACGCCGTCGAGGTGCTCCCCCTGTACTCGCGCCTGTCGGCGGCCGAGCAGCATCGCATTTTCGAACGGCGCCCCCATCGCCGCATCATCCTCGCCACGAATATCGCCGAGACCTCGCTGACCGTTCCGGGCATCCGCTACGTCGTCGACCCGGGAACCGCTCGGATCTCGCGCTATTCCGCGCGAACCAAGGTGCAGCGCCTTCCGATCGAGCCGATCTCGCAGGCCAGCGCGAACCAGCGCGCGGGCCGCAGCGGACGCGTGGCGGACGGCATCTGCATCCGGCTGTATTCGCAGGAGGACTTCGACGGGCGCGAGAGGTTCACGCAGCCTGAGATCCAGCGAACCTCCCTCGCGTCGGTCATCCTCCAAATGCTTGCGCTTCGATTGGGGAACGTCGCGGACTTTCCGTTCATCGACCCTCCCGAGGAGCGGGCCGTGCGCGCGGGCGCCCAGCTCCTGACCGAGATCGGGGCGATAGACGGCGGGGCCCGCCTCACATCCGTCGGCCGGCGGCTGGCCAGGCTCCCCATCGACCCTCGGCTGGGGCGCATGCTCCTGGAAGCGGACAAGAACGGCTGCGCCTCGGAAGTGCTCGTGCTGGTCGCCGCCCTGTCCGTCCAAGACGTGCGCGAGCGCCCCGCCGAAAAGCGCCCGCAGGCCGATCAGCTGCACGCCCGCTTCACGGCGCGCTCCTCCGACTTCCTCGCGTACCTCACCCTGTGGCGTTACCTCAACACCCAGCGCCGCGAGCTCTCCGGCTCCGCGTTTCGTCGAATGTGCCGCGCCGAGTTCCTCAACTATCTGCGCTTTCGCGAATGGGCCGACGTCGTCGCGCAGCTGCGCCAACTCGCCAAACCCCTCGGCATCGACGCGGCGTCCATCGGCCTGCCCAGCCGCGCGCAGATCAGACAGGCCGGGGAGAATGGCGCCCCCGCGCTCGGAGGCGCGCCCAATTCCGGCGCCGCGGCCGCGGCGTGCCGGGATTTCGGGCGGGGAGCGGACACTCCCGAAGCGGGCGCGATCCATCGCTCCATGCTCGTCGGGCTCCTGTCCAACCTCGGCAACTATTCACAGCGCTCGCGCGATTACGAGGGCGCCCGCGGCGCCCATTTCGTGATCTGGCCGGGCTCGGGGCTGAGCAAGCGAACTCCCGCATGGGTCATGGCGGCCGAGCTGGTGGAGACGTCCAGGCTTTTCGCCCGCACGGCGGCCGCGATCGAGCCGCAGTGGATCGAGCCTTTGGCCAAGAATCTCGTAAAGCGAACGTATTCGGAGCCTTTCTGGAGCTCGCGAAACGGCGCCGCCATGTGCAAGGAAAAAGTCACGCTGTACGGGATGACGCTCGCTGCGGACAGGCCGGTGCTCCTGGCATCGACCGGCTCGGAGTCTGCCCGCGAGGAAGCCCGCGAGATGTTCATCCTCCACGGGCTGGTCGAAGGCGACTGGCGAACGCACCACGCGTTTCTCAAGGACAACGAGCGGGCCCTCGAAGAGGCGCAGGAGCTCGAAGAGAAAATGCGCCGCCGCGGCCTCGTCGCCGGACCCGAAGCCCTCGCCGCCTTTTACGACGAGCGCATCCCCGACTTCGTTGTCTCCGGCCGGCACTTCGACTCCTGGTGGAAAAAGGCCAAACGCGACGATCCCCATCTGCTCGACTTCACCCAAGAGCTCCTGGTGGGAGAGGCCGAGGCCGACGAAAGCGACTATCCCGCCGAATGGCGGCAGGGCGAGATCCGCCTGCCGATCGAATACTCCTTCTCCCCCGGCGCCTACGCCGACGGCGTCACCGTCACCATTCCCGTCACGCTTCTGCCGCAGGTGCGCCCCGAAGGGTTCGACTGGCTCGTTCCAGGAATGCGCGAAGACCTCGTGACGGGGACGATCCGCGCGCTGCCCAAACGCGTGCGCCGCCAACTCGTCCCCGCGCCCGACGTCGCCCGGCAGATCCTCCCGCTTCTGCCTCACTGGGAGGACGTCGCCCACGGGCAGGAGGGCGCGCCAAGCTTCCGCCGGGCCTTCGACGAAGCCGTCTTCCGGCTTCGCGGCTTCTGGATCGACGACGCGGCCTGGGAGGAAGCCCGGCTGCCCGAGCACCTCTCCGTCCTCTTCCGCGTGAAGTCCGAACGCGGCGCCGTGCTCGACGAATCGACGAGCCTCGAAAGGCTCAAGCTGGAACTCGCGCCGCGCACCCGCTCGGCAGTCGAATCCGTGGTCAAAGGCGCCGTCGCGCAGGCTTTGGACGAGGCGCGCTTCCGGCTTGCGGGCGGCGGCGGGGCCGAGGCCGACGGCGGCAGCAGTGCAACCGGCCGCGTCGGCGGACAAACCAGTGCGCGCCCAGCAGAGGGCGCCGCGTTGCCGCTTGGCGAGAGCCTCGAAGGCTGGCCGGAAGCGGCCGGGGGCGTCATTCCGACGTCGGTCGAGACGACTGGCGCCCACGGGATGACGGTGCGCGGCTACCCGGCGCTCGCAGCGGGGGCCGACGGCAAAGTCAGGCTTGACGTCTTGGCCGATCCGGCGCTCCAAGCCCGGGAACATCGCCGCGGGCTCGCAGCTTTGCTGGCGGAGGCGATCGCCCTGCCCGAGGCTCGGATCACGAGCCGCTGGCCGGGGGCTCAAGCGTTGGCGCTCGCGGGGAGCCCGTACCCCGACACGTCCGCCCTGGTCGCGGACGTCCAGTTGGCGTCGGCCCGCAATCTCGCCGCGAAGTGGGCGGCCGAGAACGACCTCGACGTCGCCGACGTCCGAACCCGCAGCCAGTGGGACGAGCTGCGCGCCTGGGCCAAGCAGCGCCACGAGGACGAGGTTTACCGAATCAGCCTCGACGTCGCCGAGATTTGCGCACGGCGGGCCGAGGTCGACAGGTGGATAGCCGAGAGCCGTTCGCCCGCACTGCTGGCCACCCTCGCCGACGTCAAGGAGCAGATGGCGAACCTCGTTCCGTCGGGTTTCGTCTCCCGCACGCCGGCCGCCAGGCTGCCGCACATCGAGCGCTACCTCCGGGCTGCGTACATCCGCATCCAGAAGGCCGCCACGAATCCCTCCGGGGACGACGCGCTGGCCTGGCAGATTCAAGACGTGAACGACAAGGTCGAAGCCGCTCAGGCCGCCGCCGCTTCACGCGCCTACGATCCAAGCGCCGCAGCGGCCTTGGACGAGGCCCGCTGGATGGTCGAAGAGCTTCGGGTCTCCCTTTTCGCCCAGCAGCTCGGTACGAACGGCAAGGTTTCGGCCAAGCGCATCGCCAAGGTCCTCGCGCGGGCTTGACCTTAACCTATCGGTTCCTCGCATCGGTAGGCGTTCCTCTGGGGGTAACGATCGGCGGGGGTGCGGAGGTACAGTTTCAGCTGCCCGGCGTTCGGGGTCTCCGTTGTACTGAAGTACAGCCACCCTTCGATCGGTTTGCCTGCTTCCAGGGGCTTTATCGACATCAACGAATCTTGAGATTTGTCTTCAATGTTGAACATGAGATCCTTCGACGACTGATCGCCGACGTAGAACCTGTACTCAAAGGGATATGCACGCTTCGAGCCGTTGTAGGTCAGCCGAAGCTTGACGCCGATGTAGTTCCTATCGTCTCTATAGTCTTGGCTGTTCGCAGCCTTTGCCTGTTCCCGGGCGTCGGCTTTGTACTCCAGAACCTGAATGGATGTGTCCTGCAACGTGTAGGCGTCCCCCTGCTTCGTCACCGGTTTTATCTGGTAGCCGATCTGCCCCAGCGGATCGTCGGTGTCCCGCGACGAGGGGCCGGTCGGGTCCGTCGTCGTGTCGTCGTCGGTCGAAGTCGTGTCGTCGTCGGTCGGTGTCGAATCGTCGTCGGTAGGAGTCGAATCGTCTGGGTCAGTGGTGTCCGTGACGCCGGAGGTCGGATTGGCCTCGGGCTTGTCCTTTCCGAAGACGCCGGTGGCCCAGAGCGCTCCGACCACGACGCCGATGACCGCTATGACCGCCACGACGACGATCAAGGGGGAGACTCTCCTCCTCGGCTGCTCGAAGGCGCCTCCGTACATTCCTCCCGGCGGGTATCCGGCGCCCCCCTGCCCGCCGTAGCCCATGCCGTTCGCCTGGTGCGGATCGCCGAACGGAGGGCCTCCGGCCGGCGGCTGCGAGAACGGACGGGAAGATCCGGGCGTGACGCTCGGCGCGTAATCGTACTCCCCGGAGGCCTGCCGGCCCGCCGCATCGGGGGCGGAAGCCTGGCTCGGCGCGTTGGGGGCGCCGGGCACATTGTTCGGGGCGCCGGGCATATTGTTGGAGGCAAAAGCCCCGTCATAGCCGAGGGGCTGCTGCTGTCCGAACGGCGCCTGCTGCTGTCCGAACGGCGCCTGCTGCTGTCCGAACTGGTTGTAAGGCGCGCCCCCTTGAAGCCCTTGCTCAGAATTCCAAGGTCCGGTCCCAGCGGCGTGTCCATCCTCTCCAGGTTCCTGACGCCCCCCGGATCCGTGCGAAAAATCTGTCATGTCATTCCCATCGTCGTGTCTCGCCTGGGCAGTCGACCCAATGCGCTCTCGCAAATCGACGCCATCATGCTAGCACCGGATCCTACCAGCGTGAAAGGTTCGTCCACAATCCGCGTCCGGGGGTGCATTCCCCTTATCGCCGCACCCAGCGCAGCTGGAAGCGCTTGTCGAAACGGGGCGAGCACTTGGCGCACGAGACCGGGGACCTCGGTCGGCGGAAGCGCTCGACCGTGTGGCCTTCCGGGCACCGTCCGACCCACGGCGCGGGAGGCGTCGGCAGGCCGCGCGCCGTCGCCCGGGGCAAGGCCCCGAGTTCGACGGCCGTCTTTTTCCACACGGGGCCGTGTCCGTGCTCGGGCCCCACGAGCGCGTGGGCGATCTCGTGGAGGACCGTGTCCCGCACCTGATCGACCGTGCACAGCGGAACGATGAGCGAAGACAGAGAGATCGTGCGCTCAGCATATCTCGTCACGCCCGCACGGCGCCGAGCCCGATCGAAATCGAGCCGCCACCCGCGCAGCCCGTGCCCGTCCATCAGCTCTCGCGCCATGGACGCCGCCTTCGCCATTTCCATAAGACCACCTTAACAAGGTAAAAGCAATTGTTCAACATGATTTGAATAAAAATAAATTTTAAATAGAGCTTCCAATAACAAGAAACATCTAATTGCATTTAAAAATACAAACGAATGTTTAATTGTGTTAAAAGTCCAACTTTCCGTTAGCGCCCGCGACGCCGACGTCGTCGACGGCCGAGCGCTGCCAATCCTACTCCCAACACGCCGAAGGCACCCCTCAAAAGCGGAACCGACGTGCGTCGGAGAGGGAAGGCGCAGGCCGTCCGACCCGTCAGAGCGCCGATGGCCAACCGAATCACCTGAGCGTCACAGGCTCGCTGACTTCGTAGAAAACCATCCCCGAGCTGTCTGACGTTCCGAAGAAGAACTTGGCCTCCTGCAGGTGTTTGCTCACTTTGAAGCGCAGCTTGACGGTGGTTTCCTCGCCTCCCTTGAGCGTTATGCCCTCGTCTAGGCCCGCGTCGCCCTTCGACGAGCTGACCAGGCCGCGCTCGGAATCGACGAGGACGAAATCAACGTCGTAGAAGGGAACGTCGCCCGAGCCCGAGTTTTTGACCTTGAGCGACGCCTCGACGAAGTACTCCGCCTCGTTTTCCGAGGGCGCCGTCTCGCCCTTGCGTCGATCGACTTTTCCAACAACGACGCGGGAGAACGACTGGGCCTCGACTTCGAGGGCGCCGCCCGTCCAGCCCTTGCCGCCGGAGAGGGCCGCCTCGATTTTCGAAGACGTCGCCTTGGCCAGGATCCGCGAGGCGCTCTTCCCCTTGAGTCCGGCGACTTCGACGGTCGCAGCGTCCGTTGGGATTCCGCCGCTCCCCGCGGCGCTGACCGAAGGAGCGCCGCCGACCGAGCGGGTCTCGGACGCGCCAGCCGGCGTCGAACCGTCCGCAGCCTCCTCGCCGCGGTCGGACATCAGCCAGCCCAGCATCACAACCGCTCCAAAAGCGAACGCGATCGCCACCGCCATCGCCTGCCTGCGGTTCGCAGGGGGCTTCTCCCGTCCGCCCGAATCGCGGAAGGACTCGCTGAGCTCGGACTCACCTTCGACGGAAGAACGCGGTAGCGGCATCGTTTTCCTTTGCAGTTCGCATATGGGCGGCAGGCAACCGGCAATTTCCATTACGCTACGGCAGTCCCGCGGGAAAGTACATGGGCAATGTTCCCCGCCGGCGAGGAACGCGAACGGCTCAGAACGCTGCGAACCTCATTGCTTCGCGCGTTCGCCCCCTCGCCGCACGGATTCATCGAACCATCCGGTTATCGTCGTCGGATGCGTGACGGCCGTTCCGACCACCGCCGCCCACGCGCCCGCTGCCATCACGGCCTCGGCGTGTTCGGGGGTGTGGATTCGGCCCTCGCATATGACCGGGAACTCTGGGAACTCGGCGACCATGAGCTCGAGCAGTTCGACGTCGGGCCCGTCCGTGCGAGGGCGCTCGCCCGTGTAGCCCGCGAGCGTCGTCGACAGAATCGCGCATCCCGCGGCGGCGGCCCGCCTTGCGTCGTCGATGGAGCCGCAGTCCGCCATGACGAGGACGCCCTCGGATTTCAACGCCCCCACGGTTTCGGCGAAGGTCAGGCCGTCGGGCCGGGGGCGTCCCGTCGCATCGACGGCGACGACGTCGGCCCCGGCGTTCGAACACGCTCTGGCGTGGCGCAGCGTGGGCGTGATGTAGACGCCCTCGCGGCCCTCCTTCCACAAGCCGATGACGGGCACTTCGACTCGGCCCTTGACGGCTGCGATGTCCGCCAGGCCCTGGCACCGGATCGCGGCGGCCCCTCCGCGTTCGGCGGCGAGCGCAATCTGCGCCATCGTCTCCGGGCAGCGCATGGGCTCGCCGGGATAGGCTTGGCATGAAACGACGAGGCGGCCTCGGAGCGAGGCGATCAACGGGTGCATTCTTCCTCCTGAAACTCAGCGGCGTAGGCGAGCGCGCCCAGCAGGGGCGCGTCCCCGCCAAGCGTTCCCCGCACGAGCGGGACGCCGCGCACGGGATCCATGGCCTGCCGGCGATACCCGGCCCGCAGCGGCGCCCACCAGTATTCGCCGACCCCGCTCAGGGAGCCGGACAGCACGATCGCCTCCGGGTCGAGGCAGTTGGCGAGCGACCCGAGAACCTCTCCGAGGGCGGCGCCGGCGTCGGAGAAGGCCCTTCGCGCTTCGGCGTCGCCCCGGTCCGCGAGGCGGCGAAGCTCTGCGCCGTCGTTCACGTCCGGGGATCCGCCGCGGGAACGATAGAGGCGGACGACGCCGGTTCCGGAGGCGACGGGCTCAATGTGGCCGTCGCGCCCGCACGAGCATGCGAAGCCCTCGCCGAGCCGGTGGCCGACGTGCCCGACGTGCCCGGCGAGGTCCCGCGGGCCGAACAGGACTTTTCCCTCGGCGACGATCGCCCCGCCGATCCCCGTTCCGACCGCCGCCACCAGCGCGTTGCGCAGGCCTGCGCCGGCCCCGAACCGCATCTCCCCGAGCGCGTGGGCGTGGACGTCGTTGAGCACAAACGCGGGAACTCCGAGGGCTTCGGCGAGGGCCGGGCCGAGAGCCGTCCCTGCCCAGCCGGGCATGAGGTCGGTGGCGGAGGCAACCGTGCCCGTCGCACGGTCGATGACTCCGGCGCTGGCCGCTGCGACGCCGGCCAGCGGGCCGCCCGCCTTCCGGGCGACCTCGCGGGCCAGCTCGAGCGCCGTCTCCACAACCGCCGCGCCCCCGCGGTGCGGCCGGGTGGGTCGGGTCGCCCGATGGCGGACGGAAGGCTGACCTGGAGTGCAGACTCCCGCCGCTATCTTCGTGCCTCCGATGTCGAGGACGAGGCGCCGTCCCTCAGCCGAAGGCCCCGCCTCCCCCTCGGTCGAAGGCTCCGCCGCACCGCTCATCGCGCGAGCATCCCCGCGGCGACGAGCACGTTCCGGACGGCTTCGACGTTCCCGCCCTCGAGTGCGCGCACGGGGCGCGGCATCTGGTTGGTCTCGAACACGCCCAAAAGCTGAAGCGCCGTCTTGAATGCGCCGACGCCGGCGCCGAAGCCCACGGCGCCCTCCGTCACCGAAGTGATCGTCATGAGCAGCGCCAGCCTGTCCTGGATTTGGACGACGGCCTCCCAGTCGCCTTCGCGGTAGGCCTTGTACTGCTGGACGTACCCGCACGGATCGACATTGCCCAGTCCGGGGACGACGCCGTCGGCCCCCGAGAGGAAGGCGCCGTCGACGACGACCTCGTGGCCCGTGAACAGCTTGAGCGGGCTGCCTGCCGCCCGGTTCTTCTGGACGAGGAAGCGGAAGTTGACGTCGTCGCCCGAGGAATCCTTGACCCCCGCGAGAACCCCCTCGCTTCCGAGCCTGACGAGCATGTCCGCGTCCAGCTTCTTGTGGACGCACACCGGCAGGTCGTAGGCGAACAGCGGAAGGTCGACCTCCTCGCGAATGGCGCGGAAATTGGCTTCGATCTCGTCGGGGCCGCCGAGCGCGTAGAAGGGGGCGGTCGCGACGACGGCGTCGGCCCCGAGCTCGCGCGCGGCGCGGGCGTGCTCGACCATCCTCTCCGTCTGAGCGTCGATGACGCCCACGAGCACCGGAACCCGGCCCGCGGCGGCCTCAATGCCCGTCTTGACGATCTCCCTGCGGCGCGAGTCGGTGCAAAACACGACCTCGCTCGACGATCCGAGAAGGAAAAGGCCGTGCACTCCGCGGTCGATCATTCGATCGATCGACCGTTTCAAGCTCGCGCGGTCGAGTTCGCGATCGGCGGTGAGCGGCGTGACGACGGGCGGGATCACTCCGCTGAAATCGGCGTGGGCTGCCATGTGCTCTCTTCCTTTGCTGTATTGCGCGATTCTTCTTCCGAGGATGCGAGGGCGTCGGGAATGCTCGGGTGCAGAAGCGAAGGCGCCGCACTCAGGAGCTTGCGTGTGTAGGGATCCTGCGGGTCGGCCAGCAGCGTCGCCGCCGGCCCTTCCTCGACGATCTGGCCGCCGTTCATCACAACGATCCTGTCGGAGACGTAACGCACAGTCTGGATGTCGTGGCTGATGAACACCATCGCCAGCCCGAGCTCGTCCTTCAGGTCGGTCAGGAGGTTGAGGATTTGCGCGCGGACCGAGACGTCGAGGGCCGACGTCGGCTCGTCGGCGATGATCGCCGCGGGTTTGATCGCGAGCGCGCGTGCGATGGCGACCCTCTGGCGCTGACCGCCGGAAAGCTGGCCGGGGAGGGCGTCGAGGGCCGACGTCGGCAGTCCCACCAGCGAGATGAGCTCGCGCACCCGCGCCTCGCGCTCCTGCTTCGTCCCGACCTTGTGCACGTGAAGGGGGTCGGCCAGCTGGTCGCGGACGGCCATCCTCGCGTTGAGGGCGGTGGCCGGGTCCTGGAAGATGACCGATATGACCCGCCCGATGGCGCGCCTGTCCTCGACCGTTCGCTTGGTGACCTCGCGGCCCTGGAAATAGACGCGGCCGGCGGTGGGCTTTTGCAGCCCGCACATGACGTTGGCCGTGGTCGATTTGCCGCAGCCGGATTCGCCGACGATGCCGATTGTCTCGCCCGGCATGAGCTTGAGGCTCACCCCGCGCACGGCCCTGATGGACTTTCCTGCGGTCCGCGTTCTAAACGTCACGTGGACGTCGTCGAGCTCGATGATCGGCCCGGACCCGTCGCCGCGCCCGCGGGGCGCCTCTGCCGAGCCGCTCTCAACGGGACGTGCGACGTCAGCGGGAGCGGCTCCGGGCCGAGCGGCGTCAGGCCGCGCCGGGCCGAGCGGCGTCAGGCCGCGCGGCGTCGGCGACCGGGCCCCCGGCTGTCCTCGCCAGAAGGGTTTCGGCGCTCATTTTTCCTCCTCCGTTTTGAGTGTGGGGCGCCCGTCTTCGGGCGCGGCGCCCTCGTCGCGCACAAGGCCGGCGCCGTTTGCAGGGGCGACGTCGCGCACAGGGCTCCCGCCGTGTGCGAGGCCCTCCGTCTGCGGAAGGCTCTCGCGCGGCGCGGATGCGGGGCTGCGGCTGGCATCCGGCGCGCGATCCGGGCTGGCCGCACGATCCGGGCTGAACGCGCGATCCGGGCTGGCCGTCCGTCCCGCGCTGGGAGCCGAAAGGGTCGCGACGGCGGCCGAAGGGGTCGCGATCGCAGCGGACCCGGTCGCGCCCGCGGCTCTGCCGGGCGCCGGGGCGGCCGCTGCCGCGATCGCCGCGTACCCTTCGGGATGGTCGGCGTAGAAGTGCCAGCTGCCTTCGACTCGGCGCATGACGGGCCGGACGTCGCCGCCCACGTCGGGGTGGCTCGAGCGCGGGGCGAAGCGGTCGCCGGAGGGGAAGTCCTTCGGGGACGGGACCGTGCCCGGAACCTGGTGGAGCCGCCCGAAGGCCGCCTCGATCGAGAGGACCGAGCCGAGAAGCCCGCGGGTGTATTCGTGGCGAGGGTCGGTCATCAGCTCGACGGTCGAGGCCTGCTCGACCACCTGGCCGGCGTACATCACCGTGATGGAGTGGGCCACCTCGGCCACGAGGGCGAGGTCGTGGGAGACGAACACCATCGCGAAGCCGAGTTCGTCGCGCAGCTTGTTGAGCAGTTCGATGACCTGCTTTTGCACGGTGACGTCGAGGGCGGTGGTGGGCTCGTCGGCGATGACGAGCTTGGGGTCGCGGGTCAGCGCCATGGCGATGAGGACGCGCTGGCGCTGGCCTCCCGAGAGCTCGTGCGGATAGGAGTTGAGGGTTCGGTGGGGGTCGAGCCCGACGAGCTCCAGCAGATCCTCCATCGACCGCGTTCCCCCGCGTTTGGTCAGCTGTTTCATCTGGGATTTGATGAGCATCGACGGGTTGAGGGAGGACAGCGCGTCCTGGTAGACCATCGCGAGCTCGTGCCCGCGCAGCGGAGGACAGCGCGTCCTGGTAGACCATCGCGAGCTCGTGCCCGCGCAGCGCGTTGCGCTCGGAGGGCGAGAGCTCCAGGAGGTTCTTGCCGTCGTAGAGGATCTCGCCGGAGATTTCGGCCCGGGGATCGAGCAGGCCCATGATTGCAAGGGACGTGATGGACTTGCCGCAGCCCGATTCGCCCACGAGGCCCATCGTTTCGCCCGGCCGCACCGAGAAGCTGACGTGGTCCACCACGTTGACGTCGCCGTGGCGCGGGAACTTGATGCACAGATCCTTGACCTGAAGAAGCGGCGGCTCCTCGGAAACGGGAATGTGGCGGTCTTTCCTCAGGGTCTCCATTTCCTTGAGGGCGTCGAGCCGGTTGCTCAGCGCCTCGGCTTGGAGCCTGTGCGCGGCCACGGGGTCCACGAGCATCTTGTCGGCTTCGCGTTCGGCGTCGGAGGAGGTCTCGGGAACGTCGACCGGGCCCTTCGGCGCCGCGACTATGGCGTCGGTCATTCCCTCCGAGAGCACGTTGAGGCACAGGACCGTGAGCATGATGGCCAAGCCCGGGAAGAGGGCGGCCCACCAGTAGTTGTAGATGACGCCGGCCCGGGCGTTTGCCAAGAGATTGCCCCACGTCGGCGTCGGCTCCTGGATGCCGGCCTGGATGAAGGAGAGCGAGGCCTCGAAGACGATGGCGTCCGCCACGAGGACGGTTGCGAAGACCATGATCGGGGCGACGCTGTTGCGCGCCACGTGCTTGACGAGGATCCAGGGGGCGCGGGCGCCGGAGACGACCACGGCGTTGACGTAGTCCTCGCCGTATTCGGCTATGACGTTCGCGCGGACCACGCGGGTGATCTGCGGGATGTAAAGGAATCCGATGGCGAGGATGATGACCGGGAGGGTCGTGCCGAACACGGAGATGAACACGGCGGCGAGCGCGATGCCCGGGAAGGACATGACGATGTCCATGATCCGCATGATCACTTCGGAGATCCACTTGCGGGAAACGGCTGCCACCGAGCCGATCACGGCGCCGCACAGCAGCGCAAAGGCGGTGGCGGCCAATCCGATGACGAGCGAGTATCGGGCGCCGTAGAGCATGCGCGAAAGGATGTCGCGGCCGCTTCCGTCCGTTCCGAAAAGGAACGTCAGGTGCTCCTTGGCGGCGCCGACCCACACCTCGTGCGTGCCAGGCTCGAGGTTCTTGCCGAATGTCGCGTACGGATCGTGCGGAGCGGCGATCGGCGCGAGAACGGCGAGAAGCGCCATGAATCCGAGGAAGACAAGGGAGATCTTCGCTCCGGCGTTCATCGCCTTCCAGCGGCGGAGGCGAACGCGCCCCTCCATTTTTTCGGTGAGCTTGCGGCGCATCTCAGACCTCCCTGATTCGCGGGTTGACGAGGACGTAGAGCATGTCGACCAGGATGTTGATGACGATGAACGACAGGGCCACAATGAGGGTCACTCCCTGCACGAGGGCCGGGTAGTTCTCTTTGACGCCCTCGAGGATCGCCCGTCCCATGCCGTTGAGATTGAAGATGATCTCGATGATGACCGCGCCTCCCATGAGGTATCCGATGCGCAGGCCCAGAACCGTGATCGGCGTGATGAGGGCGTTGCGCAGGACGTTGCGCGAGACGACGACGCGTTTGGGGATTCCCGCCCCGATGGCCGTGCGCACGTAGTCTTTGTCGAGCTCTTCGACGACGGCTGTGCGGATCACCCTGGTGAGCGACCCCGCCACGGGCAGGCCCAATGCGAACGCCGGCAGCAGCATTCGGTTGAGCCAAGCGCCGGGATCCTCGCTGAAGGGGACGAGCTCGCCCGAAACGTCGAAGATCGGACTGCTGATGGCGAAGGCCAAAATGAGAAGGACGCCCAGCCAGAACGAGGGCGTCGCGATGGCGGCGATGGAGAAGACGCGAATCGCCTTGTCCGGCCACCGATCGCGGTAGAGGGCCGCGACGACGCCGAAGAACACCGAAATGACGACGGCGATCAGCAGGCCGAGGAAGGTCAGCTGCAGCGTCACCGGAAAGGCTTCGGCGACTCTGTCGCTCACGGGGGCGCGATTCGCGCCGTAGCTGCCGAGGTCGCCCTTGGTGAAGAAGTTCCAGAGAAAGGAACCGTAGCGAACGAAGAACGGATCGTTGAGGCCGTGGCTTTCGCGGTATTCCTCCAGCGCCTTCTGTGACGCTCCTTCGCCGAGGGCCGTATAAGCCTCATCGATCTTCGAGAAGGACATGAGGAAGAACACGAGGAACGTCACGCCGAGAACCATGATCGGCAGCGCGACGAGGCGCCGTCCGATGAGTCTCACGAGATTGTTCACGAGGATCTCCTGGTGTTGCGCACCGGCCGGCAAAGCCCGCCTGACGCATGGTGGTTGCGAGCGTCCGGCCGCTGCGGGCCGCACGCGTCATGATGATGTGAGGGTTGGTCTGGTAAAGCGAGGGAAAGGGAAAAGGTGGAATGGGAAAAGGTGAGAAGGCCGGCAGGGGCCAAGAAGACGAGGGGTTTGGCAAACGCCGGGCCTGGCCGGCGGCAGGCGAGCCGGGCGGCGAGCACAGGCAGGGGCGCGCCGAGGACAGGGGCGGCGAGCGGCTGCCCGCCGCCCCTGCGGATCACTTGGCTCCGCTTTCGCTGCCGGCTCCGGCGCCGACGAAGTCGATGCCGGTGGTGCTGATCGGCGCGTATGCCGAGACCTTCTTCGGATAGTAGGCGGTCACGACTTTGCGGTGGAACAGCGGGTAGAGGGGAGCTTCCTTGGCCACGATGTCGTAGGCCTCGTTCCACGCCTTCTGCTGCTCGTCGCCCGTCGCGCGGACGGCCTTGTCAAGCGATGCGTGCAGCTTCTTGTATCCCTCGGAGTCCTTCCACTGGGTGCGCTTTTGGGTCCAGCTGTTGTCGCCGTACCACCAGTTCATGAGAAGGTCGGGGTCGTTGCCGAAGACCGACGGGTCGCCGGGGGCCAGAACCACGTCGAAATTCGGATTGTCGACGTCGGTGTGGTCCTTGTACAGGGAACTGGAGGCGAGCGCCTTCAGCTCGACCGTCACGCCCACCGCTTTGAGGTCCTCGACGATCTGCGGCGAAAGCTTGGTGATCCACGTGTGGTCGGTGGTCAAGAGCGTCAGGTGCAGGTTCTGGACTCCGGCCTCCTTGAGAAGCTTCTTGGCCTTCTCCGGGTCGTACTTGTAGACCGTCGAAGCCTTGTGGTAGTTCGGGTGGGTTTCGGGGAGGAAGGACGACGCCGCCGTCGCCGTGCCGGACGTGCCGAGGTCGATGAGCTTCTCGGTGTTGACGGCGTAGAAGAGTGCCTGCCGGACCTTCGGGTTGTCGAAGGGCGCCTTCTTCGTGTTGAACATGAGGAAGGGAAGGTTGAAGCCCTGGACCTCGGTGATCTGGGCCCCGGCGGACTTCAGGAGGTCGGCGGACTCGGCGGGCACCGACTCCATGGCGGAGACGGTCTTCTGCTGCATGGCGGTCACCCGGGCGGTGTCGTCCTTGAGGATCTTCCACTCCATGTGCTTGGCCTTGGCGGGCTTGGAGCCGTTGTAATTCGGGTTGGGGGCGAAGGCGATGTGCGTCGAATCGATCGCCTCGTACGCCCACGGGCCCGTGCCGATCGGCTTGGAGGTCAGGGCCTCGTCGGAGGCCGCCGCCGGAACGATTTTGACGAGAGAAAGGCGTGCCTTGACCAGCGAGAAGGGGTAGTTGAGGTTGATTGAGACGGTCGTGTCGTCCTTCTTCTGCACGTCCTTGATGAAGGAAAGCATCGGCAGATAGATGTTGCCTTCCTTCATCGAGCGCTGGAAGGAGGCCACGACGTCGTCGGCCGTGACGGGCTTTCCGTCGGAGAACTTGGCTCCGTCGCGGAGCTTGACCTCGTACTGGGTGTCGCTGACCTTGACCGGGTCGTCCGTGGCAGCGAGGGCCTTGTACGGCTTGTACGTGTGCATGTCGAGCTCATAGAGGCCTTCGACGACGTGCCAGTTCGCACCCTGCGCCAACGCCGAGGACGTCGACGACGGATGGTAGTTGTTCGTCTCGTAGGCGACTGCGGCCTTGATGTCGCCGCCCGTCAAGAGCTTGTCGGTGGGCGAGGGAGCGGCCGTCGGAGCCGGAGACTTCGACGTCGAGGAGGCGCCTCCACTGCCTCCACAGGCGCTCAGCGCGAGCGTGCACGCGGCCGCCACGGCCAGTGCCCTCGCGCCAAACCTCTTGCGATTCATGGGTATTCCTCTCCATTGAGTGTAGTGAGCGGTGCGCCCCCTAGGGGTATCGCGTATACTCAGCATATGATGTCTGACAAATTCTTGCAACAGATCATCGCCGAGTCGTCTGACATATTCCAGGATCCGCGGGGCGAATCCTCCGCAGCCACGCCCTTCGTCAACCGTTCCACTGCAACGATGCAGGCGGTGCGCGCCTACATTCTCTCCCACGACCTCCAGCCAGGCTCCCCGCTGCCCACAGAGGCGGTTCTCTGCGCCGAGCTCGGAGTCTCACGCTCCTCCGTGAGAGAGGCCCTGCGAAAGCTAGAGGCCCTCGACATCGTGCGCGTCCATCAGGGGCGCGGCGCGTTCGTCGCCGACATGTCCCTGCGCCCCCTCGTCGACACGCTCATTCTCCGCTCCTCGCTCACCTCGGGCTCCGGGGCGGATTCCCTGGCCGACGTCGTCGCGCTGCGAAAGTACCTCGACCTGGGGATCTCGGCCGACGTCGTCGCGGCGCTCAAGGGAACGGAGAACCCCGTCCTCCACGCGGCCGTGGCCGCCATGGACGCGAAGGCCGCCGCCGGCGAACGGTATCTCGAAGAGGACGCGACCTTCCATTCGGGGATCCTGGACGCCATAGGGAACTCCGTCGCCAAACAGATGGTCTCTGCGCTGTGGCTCGTGCACATGGCGGTGATCCCCGACCTCGTCGAGCACATCGAGGCCGGGCTGGAAGACACGGCCCGGGCTCACCGCGCAATCCTCGACGCTGCCGAAGCCGGAGACCTCAAGGGGTACAGAAAAGCTGTCCGCGCCCATTACCGGCCCCTCGAGCAGATCCTCGCCAGGCGGCGCACAGCCGAGTCGCAGCCCGAGTAGCGCTCGTTTCGGTCGGCGCAGCCCAAGCAAGGCTCGCTTCGGTCGGCGCAGCCCAAGCAAGGCTCGGCCCAAGCATGGGCAGCCCGCGCACACAAGCGCACGAACGAAAGAGCGGCGCCCCGCCGTCGAGGGCGGCGGGGCGGGCGGCTTCCGGGGCGTCGCGCGAAGGCGGCGCCGCGCGAAATCGAGGGGCGGGCAGGGCATAGACTGGAACCATACCCTTCGATCGAGGAGCCACATGTCTGCACAACATCCCGTCCGGGACGTCCTGAGTTCCGCCGTCATTCCCGCGAGCCGCCCCATCGACAATCTGCGGCGCGCCGGAACCGGCTTGTTCGCCGGCAACTGCATCGGAACGGTTGTGGCCGTCCTCGCCTACGGCGACCGCCTGACAAGCGGCAACGTCCTGTACGCGGGCCTTCTCCTGTTCGGGCTTTCCTTCCTTTTCCTCGCCCCTTGGATCGTGCGGCCGAAAGACGGCCTGGGTTCCCCCGTCGTCGCCCGGACCCTCGCCACCTCCGAGTCCGTGGAGTCAAGGCTCACCAGGCGGGGCCTGAGGGTTCCCGTCGTCGTCCAGCCGGTCGACGGCGCAAAGCCTTTTCGATCGATCGTCACTCTCGGAGGGATGCGCAAGAAGCACGCCAAGGACCCCGAGGTCGGAACCCTTTTGGCGCTACAGCAGGTCGAGCCCGGCAAGGGCGAGCTCGCCGCCGTCGACGAGCCTTCCGCGCGCCAAAAGGAACTCATGGCCCAGCTCAAGAAGCAGCCGCGCAAGCTCAAATCTGACGCGCCAATCCTGCCCATGCGCCGCAGCCCGCTTTCGCCGAAGCCGGGGTGGGCCGGGGGAATGCTCGCATCGACCTGCATGCTCGGCGTGACGGTGGCATTGGGAACGATCTTCACGGTGACCTCTTAGTGGCTCGGGTCCGCGGCGAGAGGCTGACCGCCTTCGCCATGCTCTCCCCCTCCCTCGTGGGCGTGGGGCTTTTCCTCCTCGCGCCGATTTTCTTCGTCCTCGTCGCCTCACTGACGGACTGGAACCTCATATCGCCCCCGCGCTTCGTGGGCTTGGACAACTATGCGCACATCCTCGGCGACCCCGGATTCCGCCGCTCGATCCTCGTCACCGCGGCTTTCTCCCTCATGGCGATCCCGGCGGCGGTCGCGGCGGGCCTCCTCATCGCCGTCGCCCTCAACCGCAGGCTTCCCGGATCCGGCGTTTTCCAGCTGCTCTACGTTCTGCCGTGGGTCTGCGCGCCCCTCACGCTGGGAATCGTGTGGAAATGGCTTCTCGACCCCTCGAACGGACTCGTCAACGCGCTTTTCGGCAACAGGGTCGAGTGGATGAGCGACGCCTCCCTCGCCCTGCCGACCGTCGCCTTCGTCTACGTGTGGCAAAACGTCGGCTACATCTCGCTGTTCTTCCTCGCCGGCCTGCAGGCGATCCCCCAGTCCGTCGTCGAAGCGGCGAAGCTCGACGGCGCCGGGCCGGTCAGGCTCCTGACGCGCATACGCCTGCCGATGCTGCGCCCCACCACGTTCTTCGTGCTCGTCACGTCTTTCATCTCCTCCTTTCAAGCCTTCGACCTCGTCTACGGGCTGACCGGTGGCAACCCCGGCTATCCGGGCGGGACCACGGACGTCGTCGCCGCGCAGATCTATCGGACGGCCTTCGGCGCCCCCAACCGGATCGGACGCGCGAGCGCCATGGCCGTTGTCCTCCTCGTCTTCGTCGTGGCGGCGACCCTCCTTCAGCAGCGCCATTTCTCGAAACGGACGGTGTACGAACGTGAATGAGAACATGCGGAGCGCCGCCGGGCGCGCACGCGGCGCGCAGACCGCCGCCGAGCCGAAATCGCCGGCCAGGCGGACGCGCAGACCGGCGAGCTGGTGGGCGGCGACGTTGGCGACCTACGCGTTTCTCGCCGCCGGGGCGATTCTGACGGTCGCGCCCTTCGTCTTCTCGGTCTTCACCAGCCTGAAAAGCCCGGAGGAGTTCGCCGGCGGCGACCCGCTTTCGCCGCCGTCCTCCCCGACTGTCGAGAACTACACCTCGCTGTTCGGGGGCCGCGCGAACTTCGTGGTTCCGCTGGCGGTGACGCTTCAGGCGGTCGCGGTCTTGACCGTCGGCCAAATGGTCTGCTCCGTGCTAGCCGCCTACGCTTTTGCGCGCCTGAGCTTTCCCGGCAGGGAGTTCATCTTCTGGACCTACGTCGCAACCCTCATGGTTCCGGCGGTGGTCACGATGATCCCGCTGTTCGCCGGGCTCACCCAGGCGGGGATGAAAAACACTTTCGCGGGACTCGTCGTCCCCTTCCTTCTGGGCTCCCCCTACGCGATCTTCCTCCTTCGGCAGAACTTCCAGGGGGTTCCGAGCGACGTGCTCGACGCCGCCAAGCTCGACGGCGCAGGCCACTGGCGCACGCTCTGGTCGATCATGCTTCCCATGAACCGCCCGATTCTGGCCACGCTCCTGCTCATCACCGTCGTCTCGCAGTGGAACTCCTTCATGTGGCCGTCGATCATCGCCCCGGAACCGACGTGGCACGTGTTCACCGTGGCCACGCAGGCGCTGCAGCAGGAGCATTCCGACGAGTGGACGCTTGTCATGGCCGCTACCGTCCTGGCGCTCGCGCCCCTCATCATCCTTTACGCCGTCTTCCATCGCCAGATTGTCAGGTCCCTGGGGATCTCGGGGCTTCGCTAGACCGCCGGGCGCCGCGCCAAACTGACTGAGCCCCGCCAGGCCGAGGGCGCCGGGCTCGCGCGATTCGCGTCGCAGCCCCGCAGCACAGAGCCGGCCCGCACACGTCGCGGAACAGCCCAACGGCTCGCGGAGCCAAGCGATCCGCGGAAAACCGGACGTGGTCCGCAGTGCAAGCCCAAGATGCAATGAACACACGGGCCACCGAAAAGAAACAAACATCGCATACGTACCGGTAATCACTGCGGCGCGCTGGATGGAATACAACAGCTGCCCAATGTGTTCTATAGGATAAAAGATATAAGATCACCGCATTCAACCTCCTCGAACGCCGCATTTTCGAGCGAGTCACGAAAAGGAACACCCATGACGCTCCGTGGACTCTTCACACGCCAAAAGAGGAAGCTCGCCGCGCTGACCGCGGCAGCGACGCTCGCCCTCGCCGCCTGCTCCCCGGCCGATTCCTCCTCGGACTCCTCGGACGGAACGCGGCTGACCTTCCGCGTGTGGGACCAGGAGGCCGCGGCCGCCTACAGGGAGTCCTTCAAGGAGTTCCACAAGAAGAACCCCGAAATCGACGTCAAAGTCGAGGTGGTTTCCTGGAACCGCTACTGGGACCGCCTGCCGCTCGACATCTCCTCGGGCGACATGGCCGACGTCTACTGGGTCAACTCCTCGAATTACGCGCAATACGCCGACAACGGCAACCTCATGGACGTCGAGGACGCCGTGGGCTCGGACCACGAGGAGTGGCAGAAGTCCGTCGTAGACCTTTACACGCGCAAAGGAAAGCTGTGGGGCGTTCCGCAGCTGTGGGATTCCATCGCCTTGTATTACAACAGGGACGCGGTCGAGGCCGCGGGCGTCGACGCCTCGAATCTCACGTGGGCGCCGGACGCGGGACAAGGCGACACCCTCCTGGGGGCCGCGCGCAAGCTCACCGTCGACAAGAGCGGCAGGCATCCGGGCGAGGACGGCTTCGACGCAAAGAACGTCGCAACCTACGGGTTCAACGCGCAGGCCGACATGCAGGCCGTCTACCTCCCCTTCCTGGCCGAGGCCGGCGGCACATACCAGGCCTCCGACGGCGCATTCGCCTTCGCCTCGCCTCAGGGCAACAGCGCGTTTTCCTACCTCGTGGCGATGATCAACGCCCACCGCGTGGCGCCGCCCGCCGCAGACACCAACACGAACGGGGATTCCACCCGCGACCTGTTCGTCAAGGGGAAGCTCGCCCTCTTCCAATCCGGCCCGTACAACCTCAAAGAAGTCGCCGACAAGGCCAAGGGCTTCAAATGGGGCGTCGCCCCCATGGTGGCCGGCCCGAAGGGCCGCATATCCACCGTTCACGGGGTCGCCGCCGTCGGCAACGCGAAAACGAAGCACAAGGCGGCCACGGCAAAGGTCCTCAAGTGGCTGGGCTCAGCCGAAGGCCAGCTGCCTCTTGCCGAACGCGGCGTCTCCTTCCCCGGGGCCGTGGCGGCGCAGTCGGCCTTCGTCGACTATTGGAGAAAGAGGAACGTGGACGTTTCGGCGTTCGTCGAGGCGTCCAGGGGCACGACGACGAAGCCGCCCGTCGGCCCGTCCGTCAACGCGGGGACCAAAGCCTACACTCCCTTGCTGCTCGACACCTTCCTCGGGTCCTATCCGGTCCCCGAGGGCCTGAAGAAGGCTCAGGAGGCAGGCAACAAGGAAATGAAATGAGCGGCGGGCTCGGCCTGCGGCCCCCGTCCGCACGTCCCCGCCTCAGTCAGGTCAGCTCCGTGTGAGCTCGGCGATCAGCCCCTCGGCGCCCGCCTCGACCTGCGCCAGCGTGCGATCGTACTCCTCGGGCCCGCCGCCCCATGGATCGGCCACGTCCCACCGGCCGCTGGAATAGTAGAACTCGGAGCGGCCCCGGGGCTCTTTCCCGTCCGCGAGTGCGCCGCCCGGGCCGAAGCAGCCGTCGGGCGCGACTCCCGGGCCGTCGCCGTCGAACTCTCGCCACAGGTGAATTCGGGCCGCGTCGACCCCGGCGTCGGCGCACATTCTCCGCAAGGCCCGCGCGTGCCCCGTCGTCATCGCCAAGATAAGCCCCGATTCGGCCAGTTCGCGCCGCGTCGCCCGGTGGGCGCTGCGGACGGGAACGGGGTACCCGGCTTCGCGGAGAACCCTGGCGGCGGGCGGATAGATCGGATTGCCGCGCTCCTCGTCCGAAACCCCGCAGCTGGCGACGCCGTAGGCCAGCCCCGCTCCCTCGATCCTGTTGCGCAGCACGACTTCGCCGATCGGCGAGCGGCAGATGTTTCCCGTGCACACGACGAGAATCTGCGGGTTGGCGGCAAGCTGGCGCTGAATCTTCGTAGGCATGGGCCAATGATATCGGCAGCGCCGCGGGCCTCCCGAACTTTGGGCCCTCCGGTTGGCCGCTTTCCCC
>RBWB01581591.1_pt1 | contig 21723 bp, 18 predicted proteins | sample 2014201 | NCBI WGS metagenome assembly RBWB01 (sample SAMN10133834, study PRJNA383868) | Human oral metagenome, whole genome shotgun sequencing project. | isolation source: supragingival plaque isolated from 88 juvenile twins | host: Homo sapiens | place: Australia
CCACCGACCCCCAGGACGAGACGCGCCTGGAGAACCTGGAGGAGCTGGTCAACGTGGCGGCAGAGTTCGTCGCAGCTGCGAACGCCGTCGATCTCGACGAGGAGAGCGAATCCGGGCTGGCGGCGGGAATGCCCGAGCCTGATGCCTCGCTGCCCGCCTTCCTGGAGCGGATCGCTCTGGTCGCTGACTCCGATCAGGTGCCGGACGGGGAACAGGGGCAGGGCGTGGTAACCCTCATGACTCTGCACACCGCGAAGGGCCTGGAATTCGACACCGTGTTTCTCACCGGCATGGAGGATGGCGTCTTTCCCCACCTGCGTGCCATGGAGTCGCGGGACGAGCTGGAGGAGGAACGCCGGCTGGCCTATGTCGGCATCACGCGGGCCCGCAAACTGCTGCACCTCTCCCGTGCCACGATGCGGGTCACCTTCGGGCAGCCGAGCCACAACCCGCCCTCCCGTTTCCTGGAGGAGATCCCGGCGGGGCTGATGGACTGGCGTCGTCTCGGTGAGACCCCGACCACGTGGGCTGCCAGCAACGCGGAGCGCAGATCCCGGACCAGGGAAGCGTTGAGCTTCGGAACCGGGGGTGGGAAAAGCCCGGCGGCCAGCGACCTGGCGGTCGGGGACCGTGTGGCCCACACCGCCTTCGGGCTCGGAACGGTGCTGGCCGTCCACGGGGCCGGGCCGAAGCAACAGGTGGACGTGGACTTCGGGTCGGCGGGGAAGAAGCGTCTCGCCATCAGTCACGCGCCCATGGAGAAACTGTAGGAAACCGAGCAACGGGGTTCCGGGCGGATGCGCGGAACCCCGTGAACCGAGAAGGAAGTTCAGAACCGTCAGCGGATGGTGACGCCTTGGCTGCGAAGAAATTCCATGGGGTCGGTGGCCTTGTAGACATCACCGGGCGTGGTGCCCGCAGGGTAGTACTCGAAGTGCAGGTGAGGGCCGAAGGAACGACCCGTCACCCCGACATAACCGATCAGATCGCCGGCCTTGACCGCCTGTCCCGGCTTCACCACGACCTGCGACTGGTGCGCGTACAGGGTCATGCCGCCGTTCAGGTGCATGATCACCACGTTGTTGCCTGCCCAGGAGGCGGCGGTGGGGCTTAGCACGATTCCGGACGCGGCGGCGTAGATGGGGGTTCCCACCGGTGCTGGGAAGTCTTGTCCCGTGTGGTACCGGGCCCACGCACCGGTTTGTCCGAAGCTGGAGCCGATGGAGTAGTTCTCCTTGAGCGGCATGGAACCGCCCCCGGCGGAGGCCGCGGCCAAATCCTCGGCGGAGATCTGAGATGTGTCGACACCGGCCTTCTTCAATGACTCGCGCGCGGCGCTGAGGCGTTCCTCGGCCTGCTTCTTCTCGGCCTCAATCTTCTCCGCCTGTGCGGCAACGAGCTTGAGGTCGGCCTCGATCAGCTGCTCGCGTTCAGCCGCGGTCTCGTCCGCGCTGTTCTCCAAGGTGCTGTCATGGGAGGACTTGAGGGAGGCGTCGTGTTCCTTGGCGTTCTCATCCGCGACGGCTGAATCCAGGTTGCCGCGCACCCCGGAACGGGAAGAAACGCCGGAGCCGCCAAAACCCTGTTCCACGGCCTGAGCCGCGGCCTCCGGGACGGCGGCATCACTGGCCACTTGATCGGAGACGGTCTCGCTCCCCGATGTGCGGGAATACCAAGCCCAGCTGAACAGGGTACCGACCGCGAGCAAACCGGCAAGACCGGAGGCGATCGAGACCTTCCCGAGGCGTCGGCGCCGCCTCGTCGGGGGAGCCGTGGAGACCTCCACGAGGTCGTTTTCGTCGGATTGCTCATCGGGGAGATCGAAATGATCGACCTCAACCATGGCCCTTTTCGGCGTACTGGCCTTTTCCGCGTGATTCAAGGCTGTGTCTCCGCTCTTGATGGACATCCGACGCAAACCTTAGCAATTCTCAGCATGCTCTCAAAATCAAGTTTCGAGTCGGGTCAACGTCCGACGCGACCGAGCGGCGATTTTGTTCTCGTCCCTGCTTTCAGGCCCGGCTCGCTATCCCTGTGCGGTGCGCTGGCCGAGCCGGGTGGCCAGGTTCGTGAGCTGTTCCGCAGTGAACTGGGTTTCCCCGACGCCGGTGAACATCAGATAGCTGACGGCTGCGCCGGATCTGGCGACTATCAATTGATACGGTCGCTGGGCGCCGTCGTCGCCTATCTGTTGTTTCACGTCGAAGAGCCGGGCCGTCACGGCCGGGCCGTCGCTGCCGTCAGTGGTCACGGGGCTCAGCTCCGTGACCTTGGCTGCCGCGACCCTCTTGGCGCAGGAGGCCAGGTTCTCCGAGAGCAGGTCGCTGAAGGCAGTGGCCGCGGCCTCATCGGCGAAGGTGAAACGGTATAGGGTGATGCCGAAAATCTTGAAGGCCTCGTCGGAGGAGCCGACCGCGTAGGAGCGTTGCTTGCGGTCGGTGGGGCCCTGCTCGCTGGTCAGATTCACACCCTCGCAGCCCATCCCGGAGAGCTCCACCTCCCTCGGACTGCCTCCGCTCCAGGCCAGGTGCCCCGGGGCGATGATCGGGAGGTCGTTGGGGATCAGCCAGCCCGGTGGGTTCGCGGCGGGCGGAGCGGCCGGTGTGACCGTGGGTGTGGTGGGGCAGGTGCCGGCAGCGGCCTCACAGGTGGCGGTCAGGGGGCGCTGCAGGGCGCTCACCGCGCCCTTTGGGTCGACGGCGCTGTTATTGCGTGCCACGTCGAGCAGGCTGATCACCTTGCCTGTGCGCACCAGCAGAATCGTGTGGTGCTGGGCGCTGCTCTCCTGAAGGACGCTCATCTGCAGCATTTCGTCGCCGAGCCCGGCCACGTTGGAGGAGCCCGTGATCAGGGCAGGAGTCGCGGAGCAGGAGGCCAAGGATGTGGCGCGCTGCTCGTAGATCTTCTTGGCGGTCTCCTCGTTGGCGTACGCGTCGATCTGGTGTATGAGGGCCAGCTTGTCCTCATGTTGGGTCCCAATGGCGCGTTGCAGGGTTGCCGTCGTGTTGATCTCCGCCGGGTCGGGCGCCAGGCAGCTCACCTTGCGGAGTGTCTCTTTGCCCTTCTCCGTGACGGTCTGGGTGATGCTCCAACTGGCGGCCGGCTCGACGAGGCTTGCATCCGAGGTCTCGAGAAGCGAGGCCTCCGTGAGATTGACCGGGGTGCTGCTGGTTTCCGACGAGCTGGGGTTGGCGTTGCTGGCGGCTGGGCTGTGGGCATTGTTCATGCGCGACAGCACGAAGATCCCGCCTGCTATCAGGACGGCTGCCGTGATGGCCGTCACCACCCACGTGGTGAGCATGCGCTTGTGATGCGCGACCCAACCTTTTGAATCAGCGGGATCCTCGTGTTGGTTCTTCTGGGAGCTCGCCTGCCAGGGATTGTCTGCTTCAGGTTCGGGGTCTGCAGCCCGGGCCGGGGAACGGTGCGTTGTGGTGCGGGGTTGATGGGGCACCCGGGTCGGTGGGGAGGGGTGCTCGGGCCACCCCCCCCAGGAGGAGGCCGGTTGCTGGGCCCGGTGTTGGGGATCGGGTTGGGAGGACGGGTACCGGGCGGGTGAAATCGCGGCATGCACTACGGTTCCGGATGCCGAGTCCCGTCCCGCGGGAGTGGTTTCGTCATCGAGTCCATCCCATCGCATTGCTCTTCTGCCGGCCCCTGAACCCGGCATGGCGCGTCGTTCCGTTCCCGGGAGAACGGGAGCAGGGACGGCGCTTTCCTCGAAGGACGTGGCGGGGCGGGTGAACGGCGAGTCGATGTCTTCAACGGCGCCGCGTCGGGCCCGGCCTGCATGTCCGCTACGTGTATCGTCGACGCCGTCCGGCTGGGCATTATCCGCCGAGAAGGCCCTGCGGGGACGTTGCTTGCCGGAGTCAGTCATGTTCACCTCCACGCGGATGACGAACCGCCACCAGGGCGGTATCTCACTGGTACAGGGTACCCATGACTTCGGTGATCTGTTGGATCAAGGAAGGAGGCTGGTGTGGCGGAACGCGGTTCCCGGCATCGGATGATAACCGTGGATGTGGATGAGGCCGCACGCGTGGCGAGACCGCAGGTGACCATTCCGTGGTTCGTGCTGGCCCCTGTGGGGGCGCTCGCGGTGGCGGCGGCGGGGTGGCTTCTGATGGCGGGGCCTGCCGCGCTCGGATGGCTGACCTCTCCGGAGTCACAACTGGCCGATGCGCTCGGGTTGGCCTCCCGGGTGTTGTTGCTCGCCAACGGGGCGGTGACCACGATCGGAGGACAGCCGGTCAGCATCGCGCCACTCGGCCTGACCCTGGTGCTGATCCTGCTCGGAGTCCCGGTCGCGGGGTTGGCGGCCCGTGCTGCTATCGACGAGACCGATGACCTCCGAGGACTGGTGCTGCGGGTCGGGGGTACCTATGCGGGAACCTACGTCGTCTTCACCACCCTGATCGCGTTCTTCGTCCCGGAGACCTCCGCGATCCGGGCCTTCCTGGGGAGTGCGCTGGTCGGGGGGCTCTCCGGGTTCTGGGGGGTGACGCGTGCCGTCGGGTACAACCCCTGTGAGCGGTGGCCCGTGCGGCTGCGGCCGTTTCCGCGGGGGATCGGGGTGGCCGTCCTCATCTGTGTGGGAACCGGGGCAGCGCTGCTTGCGGCCGTTCTCATCCTGGGCCGCGACCGTATCGCTGCCATCGCCGACGGCCTCGGAGGCGATGGCACGGCAGGGATTCTGCTGATCGTCATCCAGCTGGTGTGGCTCCCGAACCTGGTCATCTGGGCCATGGCCTGGGCGCTGGGGGCAGGGGTCACCCTGGGGGAGGGGACGCTGCTCGACATGAACGGGACCAGTCTGGGGTTCCTGCCCTCGATTCCCGTGCTGGGAGCGGTTCCGGACCCGGGCCCGGTGTCCGAGCTGGCCTGGTTGTGGTTGCTGGGCGGGGTGCTCGCAGGCGTCCTGGCGGCCCTCGTCATCACGCTCAACCGATCCTCCGAGCGGTTCTACGAGACTTCCTTGGCCGGTGGGCTCGCGGGAATCCTCGCGGGGATTCTGCTGTTCGTGCTCGCATGGTGCGCTTCCGGCGGGTTGGGGACGCAGCGTCTCGCCCACGTGGGGGTCGGACTTGGCAGCCTGGCGATCACCGCTCCCTGCATCCTCGGGCTGGCCGGGCTGGTGACGGGTCTCGTGGTGGGGCTTGCCAGACGGGAGTGGCCGACGTGGCGGAAGAGCTGCGCCGAGACCGGACAGGACAGCCCCGTGCAGCGGGGCAGGGACGACGAGCAGACACTACGCCGGTAGCTCTCCGTGGGGGCGCCGCGGCTCGTGGGAACAGAAGGGCTCCTCCGCCAGGAAATCACCCGTCATCGCATAGGCGCGGGCCCGTGAACCGCCGCAGAAGGAACGGTATGAGCAGATGCCGCATTTGCCCTTGAGCTGGCTGCGGTCACGAAGTGTCGTGAACAGCGGGGAGTAACGGTAGACCTCCTCGATGTCGTCGGTTCGGACGTTGCCCGCCTTGATGGGCAGGAAACCCGACGGGTAGATGTCTCCGACGTGGGAGATGAACATGAAGCCGTCACCGTCGTTGACGTTGCGGGCGCGGCCGATGCCGTCCTGCTGCGAGTAGTGCATCCCGGAGGTCAGCACGTCCAGGTCGGTGTCCGCCCCGGCCCGGGCCTCGGCTCGTTTGCGCTGCATGACGACCCGCGAGTACTGGGGTGCGGCGGTCGCCTTGATGTCGAAGGAAGCGGTCCTGGACAGGTCGTAGAGCTGGTTGAAAACGGCCTCGAATCCCTCGGCCGAGGCCACGTCCTCCTTCCTGGCGCGCCCCATCGGGACCAGGAAGAAAACCTCCCAGAAGACGATTCCCAGCTCCGTCATGAGCCGGCACATGGCCTCCATGTCGTCGAGGTTGGCCTTGCGGACCACCGTGTTCACCTGGGTGGTCAGGCCGATCTCCTGGGCTTCACGGAGGATGCGCAGGCCGTGCGCGAAACTGCCCTTCACGCGGCGGAACTCGTCGTGGATGGTCGCGTTCGAGCCGTCGAGGCTGACCGCCAGCCGGCTCAGGCCCGCGTCCTTGAGTGCCTGGAGCTGCTCGCGCGAGGCGAGCGACGTGGTGGCGGGGGTGATGGCCATGCGCAGCCCGATTTCGGCGCCGTGCCGCACCAGGTCGATGATGTCCGGGCGTTTGAAGGCGTCCCCGCCGGAGAAGACGAACACCACGCGCCCGAACTTCCGCACGTCGTCGAGGAGTTTCATCCCCTCCGCCGTGGTCAGTTCGTTCGGGTTGCGCAATGGTTGCGCGGAGGCGCGGCAGTGGCGGCAGGCCAGGTCGCAGGCCTGGGTGGTCTCCCAGATCACGATGAACGGGGCCCTGTCGAAGTCCAGGTTCGGGCGGGCGCCGAAGGGTTTCCCGTGCGGATGCCCTGCCCGGTGCGAATGGGGATGCGGCATGTCTCGACGCTAGCGCTCCGGCGAACGACAGAACTTGCGAGGGGGAGTGTCGCCAAGCGGGTTTTGAGGCGATGAGCCGCTTCCCCGGGCCGCGGGGGGTTCTCGTTCCTCGGCCCACGGACGCTGCGGCTGCTGCTCCCGGTGGCCGGGTCTCTCGGGCGGGGGAGGGCAACCGGCGATACGGTTGTGCGGTGACGACTCGCGTGGTGGTGCTGGTTTCCGGGTCGGGGACCCTGCTGCAGGCTCTTCTCGACGCCGTTTCGGCGGGGGAGGTGGATGCCCGGGTCGTGGCGGTGGTCTCCGACCAGCCCGCCGCCCACGCCCTGGAACGGGCCCGGGCCGCGGGGGTGCCCGCCGTCGCCCATCCCTACGCGAAGGGATCGGACCGCGACGTGTGGGATGCCGAACTGACCGGGATCGTTGCCGGCTTCGAACCGGACCTGGTGGCCTCGGCGGGGTTCATGAAGCTGCTGGGGTCCAGTTTCCTCGCCCGTTTCGGGGGACGCACCATCAACACCCATCCCGCGCTGCTGCCCAGTTTCCCCGGGATGCACGGGCCGAGGGACGCCCTGAACCACGGGGTGAAGGTCTCCGGCGCCACGGTCTTCCTCGTCGACTCCGGGGTGGACACCGGTAGGATCCTGGCCCAGGGGGCTGTCGAGGTGTTGCCCGACGACACCGTCGAAACCCTTCACGAACGCATCAAGGTGGTGGAACGCCGCCTGCTGGTGGAGACCGTGCGTGCCTGGAACGAAGGAGAGAAATGACCGACCGGATTCAGCTGCGCCGCGCGCTGCTCAGCGTCTACGACAAGGAGGGCCTCGAAGAGCTGGCCGCCGCCCTCCACGCGGCCGGGGTGGAACTGGTGTCCACGGGATCCACCGCGACCCGGATCGCCGCGGCGGGGATTCCCGTGACCCCCGTCGAGCAGCTGACGGGATTCCCCGAATGCCTCGACGGCCGCGTCAAGACACTCCATCCGCGCATCCACGCCGGTATCCTCGCCGACCGCCGCCTGCCCGCCCACGTCTCCCAACTCGAGGAACTCGGCGTCGCCCCCTTCGACCTGGTGGTGGTGAACCTCTACCCGTTCGAGGCCACCGTCGCATCCGGTGCCGGGACCGACGAATGCGTCGAACAGATCGACATCGGCGGGCCCTCGATGGTGCGCGCCGCCGCGAAGAACCACCCGAGCGTCGCGGTGGTCACCTCCACATCGCAGTACCCCGCCGTCCTGGCCGCCCTCGCCGACGGCGGTTTCACCCTCCAGCAGCGCCGCGACCTCGCCACCGAGGCCTTCCGCCACACCGCCTCCTACGACATCGCCGTCGCATCCTGGATGGGGGCCACCGTGGCCACCCCGGCCGGGGACGGGTTCCCGGCCTGGCTGGGAGCGGCCTGGGTGAAGAAACAGGACCTGCGCTACGGCGAGAACTCCCATCAGGCAGCGGCCCTCTACACCTATCCGCCCGGACCGGAGGGAATCGCCCAGGCCGAGCTGCTGCACGGCAAACCCATGAGCTACAACAACTACACCGACGGCGAGGCCGCCTACCGCGCCGCGAGCGACTTCACCGAGCCGTGCGTCGCGATCATCAAACACGCCAACCCGTGCGGGATCGCGGTGGGCACCGGCATCGCGGAGGCCCACCGCAGGGCCCACGCCTGCGACCCGGTCTCCGCTTTCGGAGGGGTGATCGCCGCCAACCGCCCCGTCACCGCCGAACTGGCCGAACAGATCAAGGACATCTTCACCGAGGTCGTGATCGCCCCCGGCTTCGACCCGGAGGCCCTGGCGATCCTCACCGCGAAGAAGAACCTGCGACTGCTGAGGGCCGTCCCCTACACGCACCGGGAACGCATCCTCCACCCCATCTCCGGGGGAGCCCTGCTCCAGCGACCCGACCGCGTCGACGCTCCCGGCGACGACCCCGCCAACTGGGAACTCAAGGCAGGCAAGGCGGTCGACGAGGCGACCCTGGCCGATCTGGCCTTCGCGTGGCGGGCCTGCCGCGCCGTGAAGTCCAACGCCATCCTCCTGGCCCACGACGGCGCCTCCGTCGGCGTCGGCATGGGTCAGGTGAACCGCGTCGACTCGTGCCGCCTGGCGGTTGAACGCGCCGGGGAGCGGGCAACCGGGTCGGTGGCCGCATCCGACGCCTTCTTCCCCTTCGCCGACGGGCCGCGGATCCTGATCGACGGTGGCGTCCGGGCCATCGTCCAGCCGGGCGGTTCCCTGCGAGACCGGGAAACCATCGACCTGTGCGCCGAACACGGCGTCGCGCTGTACTTCACCGGCACCCGTCACTTCTTCCACTGAGGCAGGGAAGATGACTGCGGGAATCCTTGACGGCAGGGCCACGGCCGCCGCCATCAAGACGGAACTGAAGCAGCGGGTGGGCCGGCTCCGCGCCCTGGGGGTGGTGCCCGGGCTGGCGACGGTGCTCGTCGGCGACGACCCGGCCAGCCAGAACTACGTGCGCATGAAACACCGCGACTGCGAGCAGGTGGGCATCGCATCCATCCGGGTGGAGCTGCCCGCCGACGCCACCGCCGCGCAGCTGGAGGAGGCCGTCGCGGTGCTGAACGCCGACCCCTCCTGCACCGGGTACATCGTGCAGCTTCCCCTGCCGGGGCATCTCGACGAGAACCGGGCGCTGGGGCTGATCGACCCGGACAAGGACGCCGACGGTCTGCACCCGATCAACCTGGGGCGGCTCGTGCTGAACGAACCCGCCCCCCTGCCCTGCACCCCCCGTGGCATCGTGGAACTGGTGCGCCGCCACGGCATCGAGTGGCGGGGGGCGGATGTGTGCGTGGTGGGTCGCGGCATCACGGTGGGGCGTCCCCTCGGGCTGATCCTGACCCGCCGCAGCGAGAACGCCACGGTGACCCTGTGCCACACCGGCACCCGCAACCTGGCCGGACACACCCGGCGGGCCGACATCGTGGTGGCGGCCGCGGGGGTGCCGGGCATGATCACCGCCGACATGATCCGTCAGGGTGCGGTGTGCATCGATGTCGGCGTCAGCCGGGTCGAGGGCAGGACCACCGGGGACCTGGCCCCGGACGTGTGGGACAAGGCGGCCTGGGTCACCCCGAATCCCGGCGGGGTGGGTCCCATGACCCGCGCCATGCTGCTCAGCAATGTCGTCGACCGTGCCGAGGTGCTTCATGCCAACCCCAACGGTTAACCGGCTCCCGACGAACCCATGGCCGCTGGCGGCCGTGCTTGGCGTGTTCGCAATCGGCGTGTTGATCGCGGGTTTCGGGAACTGGCGTTACGGGGCGGTGGTGATGGCCGCGGCGACCCTGCTCGCGGGGGTCGCCCGGATGCTCCTGCCGCGCCGCGTCTCGGGTCTGCTGGTGGTCCGGCGCCGCTGGATGGACATCACCATCCTCTTCAGCTTGGGTACCGCGATCGGTGTGCTGGCGCTGGTGGTTCCCCCCGGCACATGAAATGCGGCGGCGGGCGATAGGCTCGGAGGTGGACATCACCGTCGAAAGAAAGGTCCGCACGATGAGCACTGAGGCTCCCGTCAAGATCGCAGTGACCGGCGCAGCCGGCCAGATCTGCTACAGCCTGCTGTTCCGGATAGCCAGCGGTTCCCTGCTGGGCGATCGGCCCATCGAGCTGCGTCTGCTGGAGATCACCCCGGCCCTGAAGGCCCTGGAGGGTGTCGTCATGGAACTCGACGACTGCGCCTTCCCGAACCTGAAGAACGTCGTCATCGGCGATGACCCGAAGAAGGTCTTCGACGGCGTCAACCTGGCGATGCTGGTCGGCGCCATGCCCCGCAAGGCCGGCATGGAACGCGGCGACCTGCTGAGCGCCAACGGCGCCATCTTCACCGCCCAGGGCAAGGCCTTGAACGAGGTGGCGGCGGACGACGTCCGTGTGCTAGTGACCGGTAACCCGGCCAACACCAATGCGCTGATCGCTTCCAGCAACGCTCCCGACATCCCGAAGGAACGTTTCAACGCCCTCACCCGTCTGGATCACAACCGTGCGAAGTCCCAGCTCGCCCAGAAACTCGGTCGTCCGGTCGAGGAGATCAAGAAGATGACCATCTGGGGTAACCACTCCTCCACCCAGTACCCCGACATCTTCCACGCCGAGGTGGGTGGGAAGAACGCCGCCGAGCTGGTGAACGATGAGGCCTGGATTGAATCCACCTTCATCCCGACGGTCGCCAAGCGTGGCGCTGCCATCATCGAGGCCCGTGGCCTGTCGTCCGCTGCCTCCGCTGCGAACGCGACTGTCGAGCACATGCGTGACTGGGTACTTGGCACTCCTGACGGCGACTGGGTTTCCATGGCGGTTCCCTCCGACGGCTCCTACGGGGTTGCTGAGGGCGTCATCTCCTCCTTCCCGTGTGTCGTCAAGAACGGTGTGTACGAGATCGTTCAGGGCCTCGAGATCGATTCGTTCTCCCGCGCCAAGATTGACGCATCCGTCGCTGAGCTGCTCGATGAGCGCAAGGCGGTCAAGGAACTCGGTTTGATCTGATCCGGTAGGAAACGCACAGGTGCCCGGCGGTTCTCCGCCGGGCACCTTTTGTTGTCCTGATGGTATTGGCCCGGATCGCGACGAAAGCGACCCGGGCCAATTCAGTTGGTGGGATCAGAGCCCCAGTTCTCCGGCGAAGTCGCCAGCTTCCAGCCGTGCCTTGATCAGGCTGAGGAAGTGGGCGGCCTTGGCGCCATCAATGAGTCGGTGATCGTAGGTGAGCGACAGGTACATCATGTCCCGGATGGCGATGGTGTCGCCGCCCAGGGCGTCGGTGACCACCACGGGCCGCTTCACCAGCGCGCCGGTGCCGAGAATCGCGACCTGCGGCAGGTTGATGATCGGGGTGTCGAACAGGGTTCCCGCCGAGCCGTAGTTGGTGATGGTGAAGGTGCCACCACTCAGTTCGTCGGGGCCGACCTTTCCGGCGCGGGTGCGCGCCGCCAGGTCACCGATGCGCTTGGCAAGCCCGGCCAGGTTCAGGTCCCCGGCGTCATGAATCACGGGAACCATCAGGCCGCGATCGGTGTCCACGGCAATGCCGATGTTCTCCTGCGACGCGTAGGTCACGGTCCCCGCTTCGAAATCGGGTGAGGCGTTGAGCATGGGCATCGCCTTCAGGGCCTCGATCGTGGCTTTCGTGATGAACGGCAGATAGGACAGGGAGGCGCCCTCGCGTTTCTTGAACTCGTCCTTCGCCGCCCTGCGCAGCTTCGAGATGGCGGTCACGTCCACCTCGACCGTGGCGGTGAGCTGCGACGCCACCCGAAGCGATTCCGTCATCCGCTCCGCGATCACCTTGCGCATCCGCGACAGCTTCTCCGTGGTGCCGCGCAGCTTCGCTGCTTCCTCCGAGACAGCGGCAACCTGGGGAGCCGCGGCAGCAGGCGCGCTCACCTCGGCAGCAGCGCTGGGAGCGGGCGCGGAAGAGGCCTTCTTGGCAGCCTCGGCGGCATCGAGGATGTCCTGTTTGCGGATACGACCTCCGACGCCGGTACCCCGGACGGAGTTCAGGGCGATGCCGTGCTCGGCAGCGAGTTTGCGAACCAGAGGCGTGACGTAGACCCCTTCCTCGGAGGAAGCCCGGCGAGCGGTGGCCGGCGCGGCAGGAGCTGGGGAAGGGGGCGTGGCCGGCGCGGCAGGAGCCGGCGCGGCAGGAGCCGGTGCGGCGGCAGAAGGTTGCGGAGCGGGCTCAGGGGCCGGTGCTGGCGTGGCAGCGGCGGCATCTCCGACCAACGCCAGAACGGCGCCAACTGCTGCGGTTTCGTCCTCTGCGACACGGATCTCCAGGAGGGTTCCCGCGGCGGGGGAGGGGATTTCGGTGTCTACCTTGTCCGTGGAGACCTCGAGGAGGGGCTCGTCCACCTCGACGGTCTCTCCGACGGCCTTCAGCCAGCGGGAGATGGTGCCTTCGGTCACCGACTCACCGAGCGCAGGCAGAACCACCTCGGTGACGTCTCCGGTGGATGCGGCCTGCGGCGTTGCGGACTCAGGTGTTGCTGCGGGGGCAGGCTCCGCGACGGGCGTTGGCGCAGTTTCTGCAACGGGCTGGGGTTCTGGTGCGGCTGGCGGTGTAGGAGTTTCACTGGCTTCGCCGATCACCGCCAGGACGGCACCGACCTCCGCCACGTCGTCCTCGTTGAACCTGATCTCCAGTAGGGTCCCGGCCACAGGGGAGGGGATTTCGGTGTCTACCTTGTCCGTGGAGACCTCGAGGAGGGGCTCGTCCACCTCGACGGTCTCTCCGACGGCCTTCAGCCAGCGGGAGATGGTGCCTTCGGTGACCGACTCGCCCAGTACCGGGAGTTTTACTTCAGTTGACATGTGAACATTGGCTCCTTTTGTGTCTGGCGCGTCGCTATCCGTCCCAAGCCTATCCTTCAATCAGGTGTGCATGTGCAGGGCCGACCCGGCGAGGGCGAGGTTTACCTCCGCCAGTGCCTCGCTGAGACTCGGATGCGGGTGTATCAGGTCCTTCACGTCGTCAGGGGTGGCCTGCCAGCCCACCATCAGTGTTCCTTCGGCTATCAGCTCAGCGATCTCATCGCCGACGACATGCACACCTACGACCGGGCCGCCCGGACGTCGGACCACTCGCACCAGTCCCGCGTCGCGGTCCCCGGGAGCCAGCATCAGGGCGCGGGCATTGCCGCGCAGGTCGAAATCTGAGAACTCGCAGCCTCCGGTCGCTGCTGCCTGCTCCCGGGTCATACCTACCGATGCGAACTGCGGACTCGAATAGGTGATCCGCGGGATGTCACGGTCCTCGGGAGGACGAGGACGGATGGGACGCCCGCCCATCAGATGGGCCAGGTGCTCTGCCAGGAAAATACCGTGCGCGTAGCCGCGGTGCGCCAGCTGCGGGCCCATGACCAGATCCCCAACCGCGAATACTTTCGCGATGGTGGTGGCGAGCTCCCGGGTGGTGCTCACATGCCCCGTGGACGTGAGGGCGACGCCTGCTTCCTCCAAGCCCAGGCCATTGGTGAGGGGGCGGCGGCCCACCGCGATCAGTGCGACATCCGCGGTGATGATCTCCTCGGGCAGCTGCAGGCGCACCTGGTCGCCGTCACGGACGATCCCCTCGGCTTTCTCCCCGAGTCGCAGCTCGACGCCCCGGGCCCTCAGGCGTCGCTCCAGCACGGCGACGAGGTCCGGATCCTCGTTCGGGAGCAGGTGTGGCGCCGCCTCCACCAGGACCACATCGACTCCCAGGTCGTGCCAGAGAGATGCAAACTCAACCCCGATGACGCCGCCGCCCAGGATGACGGCCCGCCCGGGAAGCCGTTCCAGGCGCAGCGCATGCTCGCTGGTGAGGATGCGTTCCCCATCGGTCGGCAGGCCCAGCGTCACGGGGGCCGATCCGGTTGCCAGGACGATGTTGTGGGCGCGCAGTACTTCTCCGTCGACGTCGAGGGCGGGTCCTTCGGCATCGACCACCAGTCGACCATGTCCCGGAATCACCCGGATGCCGCGGGAACGGATCAAACCGGTCAGCCCACGGTGCAGCCCCGAGACCACGGAGTCCGCGAAACTTCGCACCTTGGCGGCGTCCACCCCGGTGAGGATGGCGCCGATTCCCACCCTGTCGGCCTTGGTGACGGTGGCGCGGATCTTCGCGGCCTGCAGCCACGCCTTGGTGGGTACGCACCCCCGGTGCAGGCAGGTGCCGCCCACATCCTTTTCCTCCACCAGCGCCACGTCCAGGCCGAGCTGCGTGGCCCGCAGCGCGGTCGCGTAGCCGGCGGGACCACCGCCCAGAATGGCCAGGTCGTGAACTTGCATCATGCGGGACAGTCTTCCATCCTCCCGGCATAATGTTCGGGTGGGTTGGTTCTCGAAACGCAGGGTCGCTGCAAAGGTCGCCAAGGAGCAGAAGGAAGTGGACGGTGTGCTCCTCGACCATCTCGATGGCTTTGTGACCACCCGCCGGGGCGTCGAGGCCTGGTTGGAGCAACCCACCAGCTTCAACAAGCCATCGATCCTGCTGGTGGCCGCCGATGGGGAATCAACCCGGCGTGCTATCCCTTCGATCGCTTTCGGCTATGACTTCGCCTCCCGCCACGACATTCCAGCCTATGACGCGGGAGTGGTGCCGTATCCGCAACGCATGCGCGAATATGGGGCGAGGAACAAGAAGATCTCTGGATAAAGTCAGCTTTACCACAGAGCCCGCGACTCAACTCAGCCGAGAATATGCTCCTCTAGTGCATCGCTGTCAGCGATTTTCTCGTCTGGGGAGCGGGCTGATTGTGCCGCAGATCAGGGCACCGGAATGCCGGGGGCGACTCGGGCGCTGCTGATTCCCCGGTTGCTCTTTCCCAGGCGGAAACGTACTCGTCCCTTCAGCACCGTTCCTGACGTAGCCTTTCCAGCCACCAAGGGCTCTGCAGGGAAAAGGGTGAACGTCCAAACGTCGTTGTAATCGCTGTCAGGTATCACCCCTACGGGTGATTGAAGCAGACGTGCTCCCCACAGCTGGCGGGTCATGGCGTCGCGGGTGTCGTGTCCCAGAACCTCGAAACGTCGCCGCTCCGCAGCCCGGACATCCATGTGGCTTCCTGCCGAGATGCCCTGGGGGCCGACGACCGAGACGAACGGTGTCCACGGGACTTCGGGGATGGTGAGGTCAACGCCTTGTCCCAGCGCAGGGTCCACGAAATCCTCGCTGAGATCCGAATTCTGCTGTTTCCGAACCACAGGTGGAAGGCGGGAACGGGTATCGATTTTCTCCGGAGATGGGATCAGCAGCAAGCCGAAATCCGTCATCTCTCCGAAACGGAATGTCGCACAATGTTCTCGGAGCGCTGCTGCCGTGCGTTCGGCACGTTTCCACCAGTCGACGTCCTGGATGGCTTCGAGATGTTCTACTGGAGTGGGCATCCCGCGGTCTGCGAGCAATTCCCGGACAGCAGGGGCCATCCAACCCGACCGGGTCATACGGTCGAGTTCGGTTTCCCGGAATGTCGTGTGCATGCGGGCTCCTGGATTTCGCCTCGACGAATCGGGCGCCTTCTCGAGTTGCTGGGATGGCGCCGGGTCTCGTGTCAAATTATCAGTCACGGGGCCTTTTCGTGGGGACGAGGTGGCGATGCCCAGGGGTTTTTGCGTGGCGCCCTGAGTGCATGTCTGGGAATCAGCATCGATCATCGAGGAAGCGAAGAATGACCTCGGCGCAGCGCCCTGCCCCGTCGATATCTTGCGTCAGGGTAGCCAGCTCTCGTGCGCGTCGCCGCAGGATGGGGTCGGTGAGTAGCCGCTCAACCAGGGAGGGGATCTTGTTTCGGTGGATGTCGCGCATGGTGAAGGCCAGCGCGTTGCCGAAGTTCACGCATTCTTCGATGTTGAGCTTCTGTTCCATCTGCATGCCGATGCCTGCGAAAGGGGCACCCGAGGTGCAGGCCGTCTGTACCGTCCCCTCGCCCCCGTGGATGAGCGATGCGTCAATGAGTCCGCTCAGCTTGTGGGCGGGGAGGAAATCGAAGACCAGAACCGAAGCGGGCAACCCACTGCGATCCTGTGGGGTGAGGTAGCGGCCCGCCGTGGAGATGACGTCCACATCGAGCTCCCCGAGGGCAGTGAGCAGCGGAAGTGCCACCTCGCGGCGGGCGGAGGAACCCAGGCCCACGTGGATGAGCGGACGGCTGTGTTCCTGGGCGAGTTCCTCCACTTCCGGGGGTAGGGCCCCGGCGGCGTGCGCGTAGATGGGGCCGACGGCTACTTCACCGGATACCAGAGGCCGCCCGTCCAGCAGAGGGAACAAGGATGCGATCGGTGCCAAGTCGGCGTCGAGCATTGCCGTGGTGCGTCTGGGAAGCCGGAGACCGTGTTCGCGGGCCACCCGGCGGAAAGCTGCTGGTTTCCACCGGAGATGTCTGGCGAGTTTCCCGGCCAGGAATCCTGCGAGGTGGTTGATGCAGCGAGAAGTGAGACCTGCGCGCACGCACAGCGGGAGGCTGGAGACCGAGGCCAGATGGCTTGAACTCAAGGGGTAGGGGCGTAGGTATATCAACGGCACTCCGGCGATCCTGGCCGACAACAGGAGGGTGAGAGTCGTCCCGATGATCACTGCGTCGGGGTGCCAGCGTGCGATCAGGTCCAGCTCGTTGCGCACGCGGGTGTGCACCATGTTGGTTGTGAACGGAAAATGTGGCGAACGCCCCTGCTCGAAGGCGAAGAACCTGGCGGCCAGGGCATCGTCCACTTCGGGGGTGAGGAGGTCGAGTTCGAAACCTGCCTCCCGGATGTAGGAGGCGTACGTGCGGGAATACCCCATGAAACGCACATCGTGCCCAGCCTCGGTGAGTGCTCGGGCTACCTCGACCCCGCGAGAGGTCTCACCCAGATTGAAGGTCTCGGGGGCGAAGAGGAAACGTCGCTTAGGTGTTCTAGTGCTCATGAGTTCCCCATAGGTGAGGGCACGATGTGCCCGACCTGCTGAGTGAAGAACTCATTGATCTTCTGGCTCTCAGCCCATTCCTCTCTGCGGCCCGCAGCATGCCGTGATCGATCTTTGGCGGATCGGTTTCGGCGACCGCGCCGGTGCAGTTTCGTGATGAGGCGGCCTTCCAGATCCCCGGTGGTGTCCAGCGGGAGGGCATCTGGGGACTCACCGGTCCGCCGCCTTGAGCATCCGGGCCAGGAGTACGCCGGTGATCCGGGCGCTGTCGTCCATGTGTTCCGGGTGGGTGGCGAACCACCGGTCCAGTGCCACCATCATGTTCCACGTGAGTTCCACGTGAAGGTCAGCCGGGAGATCCCGCTCGAGCTTTCCGAGGGCGCGGCCGCGCTCCACCATGAGCGTGCACCACTGGTGGGCTGCTCGTTCGAACCGGTCCCGCGTTTCCGACTGCGGAGCGTCGCGCAAGTGGAAGATCATGGGAACGGCAGCCAGGTCCTCGTCGCGGCAGGCTTCGCTGAGGGTATTCACGAGGTCGAGAACTGTGGGCCAGTAATTCTCGGTGGTGAGGGTGCTGGGGTCGGCCACCTCGATGTGGGTCGCCAGCAGGGCCAGGCCGTCGGCGAGCGCAGCGTCGAACAGCGCTTCCTTCTCGTGGAAGAAGTGATAGAAGGAGCTGCGAGGGAAGTCGGCCTCCGAGAGGATTTGCTGCAGGGAAGCGCCGCGGTAACCGTGGCGGGCGAAGTGGGCGCGGGCGGCGCGCATCAAGCGGGCGCGGCGCTCGGGGGCAATGGGTTTCCGGGGACGCGGCATCCTCGCTGCTCCTTCACGTTGGCCAGGGGGATGGTGCGACGGTACCTGTTTCTGAACCGAATTGTCCAGATATTTTGGCGCCGTGACATCAGTGAAACCACAGTCACTGGATTCCCTGAAGTCCCTGCTGGGTGTCGCCGATCCGGAAGCGGCGGTCCCTGTGCTTGGCGCCGCCTCCGTGGCCGCGTTGGCCGTGGGCGGTGAAACCGATGGATGAGGCCGCCGCAAAGCTGATGGAGCCGACCTGCGACTCGCCAGGAAGTCGTGTCGAGGCAAGTTCACGCATGTCCCGGGGAGCTCTCGGTCAGCCCTCCCACCGGGACCAGATGCGGTTCCGACGCGAACTGTCCGCCCACGAGGCTACGGTCCGGCTACCAGCTTGTGGAGAGAGAGGGCTCCCAACCGTTCCCGCAGGCTCGGGTGGTGGGTGTGATGGTCATGGGGCGCCGGAGATGTAGTCCGGCGCCCCACGAATTTCAGCTGGCCAGCTGGGTTGCCAGAGCCACCAACGTGCGCACCGCGGCACCTGTGCCGCCCAGCGGTGTGCAGCCGTACGGGGATTCGTCGTTCCATGCCGGGCCCGCGATGTCCAGGTGTGCCCAGGAAATTCCCTCCGGGATGAAGTGCTGCAGGAAGGCAGCTGCGGTCAGGGCCCCTCCGTAGCGATTCTTGCCGCCGGAACGCAGATCTGCGATGTCCGACTTCAGGCCCTCACGGATGTCGTCGGTGATCGGCAGGTGCCAGAAACCCTCCCCGGCGACTTCGGCTGCGTCGAGTAGGCGATCAGCGGTGGCATCGTCGCTGGCCATGAGTCCGGCGGTGCGTTTCCCGAGGGCCACCATGCAGGCACCCGTCAATGTGGCGACATCCACGATGAGGTTCGGGGAGTCAGTGCCGGCTCTTCCCAGCGCATCGGCCATCACAAGCCGGCCCTCGGCGTCGGTGTTGACGTTCTCGACAGTGGTTCCATCAAACATGGTGAGCACGTCACCGGAGCGATAGGCAGTACCGGAGGGCAGGTTCTCGGCCATGGCGGCGTAGGCGGTGACCTTGACCGACAGCCCGAGCGCCGCGATGGCCCGGGTGGCGGCGATCACGGCGGCCGCCCCCGACATGTCGCAGGTCATGGAGGCCATCTGCCCGGCGGGTTTGATGTCCAGGCCACCGGAGTCGAAGGTGATGCCCTTGCCCACCAGCGCCAGGTGGAACTTCGCGCCGCGCGGGGCCCAGGTGAGACGGAGCAGGCGTGGAGACCTTGACGAGCCGCCTCCCACCGCGAGGATGCCGCCGTAGCCGCCTTTGGCAAGGGCTTTCTCGTCGAGGATCTCGGTCCCGATTTTGAGATCGGAGACGTGAGCCTTGGCGGATTCTGCGAAGGTCTCGGGGTAGAGCAGGTTCGGAGGGGTGTTGATCCAGTCGCGTGCTTTCACCACGGCGGCTGCGATGACTCCGGCCTCCTCGACAGATTCCTTGAGCTGGGCGCGCCCCGTCACGAGCGTAATGGTGGACACGGAGCTCTTCTTGGGCTTCTGAGTGATGCAGGGAACGCGGTAGGCGCCCAGCACGGCGCCCTCTGCGGCGGCCCGCGCCAGCTCAGGGTCGTGTAGTTCGAGGGAGATGGTGACTTTCAGGTTCTCAGCGTCCTTCGTGCCACTGATCTTCCGCAGGGCGGCCCCACACGCGTGCCTGAGGGCCGACGGGGTGACGTCGACGTCACCCAGACCGACCACGACGAGTTTCTGCGGAACGGGGGGCAGGGTGGCCAATGTGCCGAGCTCGCTGCGGGCGCCCAATGCGATAGCGACCTCCAGTAGTGGTGACGGGAGCTGCTTGCTCCAGGCCTTCTCCAGATCCGCCGGCACCCCGACGAGGGTCGGGGTCCCGCCGACGCTGGTGAGGCCGACCACGATGACGTCGGCGTCCCGGTCGATGCTCTTTGCGGTCTTCAGGGCGGGAATGTTGGTGCTCACCGGGCCAGCTTAGAGGCTTTCCGGCAGGAGTCAGGAAGCGAGCGGGGCTCATGCCTGATCCCGATGGGAACAAAGTATTTCGTGGCGACCTGTTTTCATGGCTACCACGTCGCCTAGCATCGTGACCATGAAACTGACTCTCATCGGAGCCCCCACTGACATCGGTGCCAGTGTCGCGGGCTGTCGCCTCGGACCAGGGGCCTTGCGCGTCGCTGGCATTGAGAAGGCCTTGCGGGCCTTCGGAGTGGACGTTCGCGACGCTGGCGACGTCATCGGGCCCTCGAATCCCCAGAGCCCGCCGGTCGACGGTTACCGCCACCTGCCGGAAGTAATCGAGTGGAACCGGGCGGTGCGCGATGTGGTCGCCGCAGAACTGGCGGATGGGCGGATGCCGGTGCTGATGGGTGGCGACCACAGCCTGGCTATCGGCAGCATCAGTGCCATCGCCGCGCACTGTCGCAAGGTTGGCAAGAAGCTGCGTGTCATCTGGGTGGACGCCCACGCCGACATCAACACCAATGAGCTCACCCCCTCTGGAAATATCCACGGTATGCCGGTGGCCTGCCTACTCGGTGACGGACCGGAGGAACTGACCGGCATGTCGGATCGGAAACCCGCCATCGACGTGGACAACATCCGCCAGGTCGGGTTGCGTAGCGTCGATCCAGGTGAGAAACGGGTGCTCGTGGACAAGGGCCTCGAGGTGTTTGATATGCGTTTCCTCGACGAGGCTGGCATGCGTCACGCCATGGAGCGCGCCCTCCATGACATCGATGAGGACACTCACATTCATCTCAGCCTCGACCTCGATTTCGTGGATCCGCAGGTCGCACCCGGAGTGGGGACCCCTGTCGTCGGGGGACCGACCTACCGAGAGGCGCAGCTGGCCATGGAGATGATCGCTGATACCGGGAGACTGGGCTCCATCGACCTGGTGGAGATCAACCCGGCACTTGACATTCGCAACACCACCGCTGAACTCGCCGTTGATCTCGTCGAGAGTTTGTTCGGAAAGTCCACCCTGCTTCGTTTCACCGAAGCCTGAAAGCCCGTTGCCTCGGGGCAGGCAGGACGTGAAGCGCGCCGTTCCCCACTGTGTTCGTGATGAAGAACCCCTCGTCACGAACACAGTGGGGAGGGTTGTATGGAATGTGCCCTTGGGGTGGATCGTTGAGCGGGAACGGTGGGAAGTCGGGCGGCTCAGGATGACAAGGGCATTGGCGGTTGGATCTGCTGGCCGTCGTTCCAGAGGGCTACCTCGGCCACACCGGCTTCCAACAGATCGGACCAGTACAACCCGAGCCAGTCCTCGGCCTCCGGTTGGCTGCTGAATTCGGGCAACAGATCCTGCGACCTGAGATCATCCATGTCATAAGCGCCCGCGGTCGGGTGCCACTGGTAGGTCATATCGTTTCCCCACGATTGATCCGGGGCGTCGGCCGCCGGAAACGGCGGATCATCAACGACCGGTTGAACATGTACATCAACAACCCCCGGAGATTCGCTCTGGGGACACGCTGCAGCAGGAGGCGTTTGAAACCCCGCCACATGAACCACGTGTTGATGAAACTCAGGATGAGCATCACCCACAGTCCGAGACCGATGGAGACGCTGATCAGCGGCCACTGTGCTGTGGCCATCGTTCCGGCCATGATCAGGATCATTGCGGGGAACATGAACTCGGTGATCGTCCACCGGGTGTCGACATAGTCACGTGCCAGAACGCGTTCCGGTGATGCCTCCACCTTGTCCCAGGCATCTATCCGGGCCTTGGCCTGGGCCTCGCGGTCGGCCTTGCGTTGTTCCTTCGGGGTCAGGTTCGGATGCAGGCGCTGCATCCTTGCGGCCTCGGCCTGTTTGCGGGTGAGGGTTGGTTCGGATTTGCGTACTGGCTGGCGTCGGGGCACCTTCACCTTGCCGGAACCGTGTGAAGACGTGTGGTGCGTCTCGGTCTCGGGGATCGACGTTTCCCGTGCTTCCTGGGACTTCTTCTCTTTTTCCGTGGGGGCAGCGGCACTGGTCTTTTTTCCGGTTTCCGGTACCAAGCGGGTGCGCTGGTGAGACTCGCGTCCCGATTGTTCGGTCTTGCGCTCATAGGGGCGGAACAGTG
>RBWB01581594.1_pt1 | contig 21653 bp, 7 predicted proteins | sample 2014201 | NCBI WGS metagenome assembly RBWB01 (sample SAMN10133834, study PRJNA383868) | Human oral metagenome, whole genome shotgun sequencing project. | isolation source: supragingival plaque isolated from 88 juvenile twins | host: Homo sapiens | place: Australia
TGAATTTTTATTTAAAAGAGCTGCCATTTGCACCAGTTCTTAGGCTATTTGCAGCAAAATGCACTGCAATATGCCGCTAAACGCAGTGCATTTTGGTGCAAAACGCAAGCCAATATGCCCCTAAACGCAGTGCGATTTGGTGCTAAACGCAAGGTAAAATGGTACTAAATGCAGTGCAATTTGCTGCTAAATGCGAAACGAAAAGCATAAAATTTCACAGCTATGGTATAAACATAACCTTTTCGAGCCATTAAAAACATGGCCCAAAAGGGCAAAACGCGCATTAAAAAGCGGCATATTAGGGGCAAAAATGCAAGAAATTGGGGCTTAGAAAACACGAGCTGCCAGCCATCTAGAAAGACAAAATGGTGCTAAATGCAAATTATGTGCTGGTAAATGGGCGAAAAAAGATAGTCGTAAAATTGTTTTTAGTGGCTAATTGATGGTTTTTGCCTACCTTTTTTCGCTAGAATGTAGTGGCGGTACAGATGTGTTTTGTAAAATATAAAGATGGAAATTAACAAAATCTTAATGCCGAAGAATGGCATTAAGAGTGAAAAAAGTTGAGGGTGACAATGGGCAGGGCGCATCATTTTATGAACGAAGGCATATTCTTGTTGATTGTTTTTCGTCTATACCCTTTAAAAAGAGTATCTTTGCTGCCATGAAATAGCTGTGTTTACATCGCCAAATTTATCAAGTGGTGATAATAAAATTGGGAAGAAGGCCTTGTAGGTAGGGAGGAAATGGGCGAAGGATGTAATATGGCAAGGCTTAAACCCCAATCGGTATGACGGCCAATTGGGGGTGAAATAACATTAGTAATGAAAATTTTAAAGTTGACTAACAATATGGTATATGTACTTTTACTACGTGGTATTAATGTAGGCGGAAAGAATAAAGTGGCTATGAGTGATTTAAGAAAAGCACTTTTGGATGTGGGGTTTGCTGATGTTGATTCTTACATCAACAGTGGCAATTTGTTTTTCAGCAGTGTTCAAAGTGTTGAAATCTGCATGGCGAAGATAACGCACTTGTTGGAAACCAAGTACGACTTTGCTATCCCTTTTGTTTTGATTAGCCGAGAAGATTATTTAGCAGAAAAAGCTGAACTGCCCGATTGGTGGAAAGGAGAATTGGCAAGAAGAGACGTTCTTTTTCTGCCTAAGCATGTGGATAAATCGGTTGTTCTTGATTTTATAGATAAATCAGAACTCCACAATGAAATAGTTTATGTGGGTAGAAATGCTATTTTCTGGGGAAAATATGATGAGGCTGAATATCTGAAATCTACATATCATAAGCAACTGATGAAGCAAGATTTTTATAAGGACATTACCATTAGGAATGGTAATACGTACGAAAAGATAGCCGAAATTCTTGAAAAAGACGTGTGGAGTTTGTGAGTATGGAGTTTGTGAGTTTGTGAGTTTGTGAGTTTGTGAGTTTTTTAGTTTGTGAGTTTTTTAGTTTGTGAGTTGGTGCGTTTGTGAATTTGTAAGTTTGCGAGTTGACGAGTAGGCAACTTGTCTACTCGTCAACTTGTTGACTTGTCAACCTCCTTACTTTCCAAACACCATGTCGGCTTTCTTGGCTTCGTCTAGTTTGTTGTCGCTCTTTGCTTTGAGTTCGTATTCTGCTGTGGCGAATTTCACCTCTTTGTCGTCTTCTTGTATGGCATAGGGGGTAATCTTCACCTTACAGTCTGTTGCGAAAGTTGAGCGTATGTTGAAGCGGAGCGCAAAGGTTTTGTTCAGTGCGCTTTTTGTGGCCTTATATTTTTGGCGTGCAAGGGTTTTGCCCTTGTCGTTGGTTATTTCGAGGTTTACGCCCCATTCCTTGATGTGGGTGTTGCCTTTGATGGCCGATTCGACCATGAAGACGTACTCGTGAGGCAGTTTAGAAAGCGAGTCGAGCTTGTCGCCGCCATAAAGTTGCACGAAGTTTTTGAGGGCGATGTTGATGTTTTTTCCTATCCAAGTGCTTTTTTGTGCAAACGTTTTGCGGTCGAAGATGTAACGCACGCCATCGTTGCCTACCCTAATGCCGGCAATCATCTCGTACTCTTTGTCTTTGTCTAGTCCCTCAACAACGAAGTTGAAGGTTGCATCCTGCTTGTCGAGCGTTTGCGGTGTGGATGTAGGCCTTACTTCGGCCTGCTGTTTGCCCCCATGATATACGCGGAGGAAGGGGTGGAGCTTAACGCCGGCCTTGCTGAACAATCCAGGTTTGAGTGTGAAACTGGCTTCGAATGTAGGCTCCTTGCTGTTTTCTTTGGGATGGACAACAAAATCGGTGAGCGTGGGGAAGAACAGCCACTTTTTGCTGAAAACGTTCATCTGTCCAAGCTTTTTTTCAAACGCCTTGCTTATGCCGAAGGCTTTGAGGGCGGCGTTGGCCTTTCCCGATAAGTCCATGAATGCGCGTACGTAGTTGCTGTCGTTAACCATGAGCGTGCCGTCTTCTTGGAAGTGTTTCATCTGCACTTCCACACCCGTTTTGGCATCGGCCTCAATGCCGCAGCTGACGTTGTCGCCGAAGCTAAGGCCTAATAGGCCTGTGATGCCCACGTCGGTGGTTACATTTCCGTTGAAGTCTACCTGTGTGATGGGCGAGTCTTTGTCTTGTCTGCCGCCTTCGTTGATGGTTTGGAATTTGTTGTCGGCGTAGGCAAAGCCCAGTCGGCGGTTGCTGGCCAGTTTGGCACTGATGTTTCCGGCTGCGTTGAACTTGATGCCTAGTTTAGGTTTGAGGCCATAGGTGAGCTGAACCTTGATGGGCCACTCGAACAGGGTAACCTTGTTTTCGTCTGTTTCGTTGGGCATGAGGTCAATCGAGTCGTTGAAAAGGGTGGTTGTGCCCTTCTTTACTTGCTGTTCAAATTGCAAGATGCTTTGTTCCTCAATGTAACACGACAGGCGGTTGCTTTCGCTTTCGTAGGAAAGGTGTATCGTTTCTTTGTTTTGGGCTTTCATCCTGAGATAGAAGCCGGCGTTGGTGAGTTTCTTTTGTGTTTCGGAATTTACTTTGGGTTTCTTTTCTTTGCTCTCGGTCTTTTTTTCTTTTCCTTGGGGTTTGTCTTCCTTATAAAATTTGCATTTGGCAGTAAAGTCTTGACCATCTTTCGCGCCTAGCTCGAGGTCAAAGCCGCGTACGAAGATGTTTTTCTCGAAGGGCTTGGCTTCTTCTTTCTTTTCATCCTCTTTCTTTCCGTCTTTGTCTTTCTCGTCGCCCGCCCTAGTGGCGGTCATGGGTGCAGTTTGTGGCGTTGGGCTCCATGCCGGTGCGCCGTGGAACTCGATGTTTAGTTTCTTAAAAATCTGTTTTAAAGGCAGTCGGCGCATGGTGCATTGCCACATGCCAGCACTCTTTACAAGCTTTTCAACCTTGCCGTTGATGCCGTTAGGCAGCTTGTCGGCCACGCCACACGACACGAGCTGGCCTTGTTGGGGCAAGAGGTTGGCGGGTGTGGTGTCCATGAAGAAAAGCACGGTGTCTGCCTGAACAGCCACGAGGTGGTTGAGTATGTTGGGCGTGAAGGGCATTACACCTGGCTGGTACTCGTAGTTGAGCGACGATACGGCGTTTTCTACGTGGTTTTCGGTGTTGTTGTGCAGCTCGTTTTGTGGTGGTGCCTGCTCGTCGAAGTAGAGCGTGCAGCTTGCAAGCGTGGTCACCAAGAGGAGGGATGTTATGCGGAATGCTAGGGTTTTCATCTTTTCGGGGGTTAGAGGTTATCTGATGTTGCGCTTAGCTCGAAGAGGGAGGATAGGTTGCCGTGTGCCTGTCCGTCGAAGGTGATGGCTTGGGACATGGGGATAATTTCGTGGGTTACGTGGTTGTAACACTTGAAGGTAATTTTGTCTCCTTGCTGTCGGTTGCTGTAAATGCGCAGTTCTGTGTATGGTGTGCCGTTGTGTGTTCGGGGTGTGCCCAGTCCGCGCAGTTCGCCACTGCAGAAGGCGGCCACCCATAGGCTGTCATTGTATGCACGGCCATTGTATTTGGCGTTGGCATAAAGCACCATGTCTGTTTGGAAGTCGGCCGGGGTGATGGCCCATCTGTGCACCACGTTAACCAGGCAGCTGTCTTGCAATTGGCGTTGCACGGATATTCCCTTTACCATGCTTGTTCCTGGGCGTACGCCCACGAGGGTGTCGCCCTCCATGCGTACGGCCTGTGTGTTGGATGAGATCCAGAACATCTGTGCGTTGTAGGCACCTGCGGGTGTGAAGATGGGATGTAGCACGAGGTAATCGTCCATGAACATCTCCACGCTGTGGCGAGATAGGCGCATGTCGGTTGTGGCCACGTCGCGGTCGGGGCCGTCTTCGTATATTTGCCCGCATGCCGAAAGGAGTATGGCGGCTAGGCAGAGAGGTAATATAAGTTGTTTCATGCTGTTATGGGGTTCTAGGAGTTAAGTTGGGGAGTTAAGTTGGGGAGTTAAGGAGTTATGGAGTTAAGGAGTTAAGCCAAATGCTTTGGTGGCGTTAGCCATTTTTTCACCTTTTTATTTTTAGGAGTTAAGGAGTTATGGAGTTAAGGAGTTAAGCCAAATGCTTTAGTGGCGTTAGCCATTTTTTCACCTTTTTACTTTTAGGAGTTAAGGAGTTATGGAGTTAAGGAGTTAAGCCAAATGCTTTGGTGGCGTTAGCCATTTTTTCACCTTTTCACTTTTTCACCTTTAAAAGGCGTTAGCCATTTTTCCCTTTTCACCCTTTCACCTTTTCACCCTTTCACCTTTCATTTTATTGTTTCGGTGCCACGACGGTAACGATGTTAGAGGGTTGGCTGGTTCGTCCATCTTTGTATTTTACCATAACGTAGTACTCGGCGGTGTCGCCAGGCTGCGTATTATAGTCGTCGAGAGTGGGTTCGTCTCCATTACGCGAGATCAAGAAGCGGAAGATGTCGCCCTGCGCCTTGCGGTAGATGCAATAATAGAAGTCGCCGTCTTTGGGGGGATTGGCCTCCCATGCCAATCGTGTTGCCTTGGTTTTGGCATCGTAGCTGGCCATGAGCTTCACAGGAACCTTGATGAATGTTGGGGCTTGGAAGAGGGCAGAGTAAACCAGAGACACGCCCGAAGATACGCCCCCGGCACTGAACGACTCGACGGCGTACTCGTAGCGTCGCCGGCGGTCGTAGGCCGGTTTGTCGGTTAGCTGCATGATGTTGCTGCCCTTTGCCAGAACAGCATCTTGATAGATGACATCGAGCAGTGTCCATAGCTTGTCGCCTTCCATACGCCGGTAGATGTTGTGGAACGAAAGGCCAGCATCGTTGCCCGTAACCCAACGCATGTGCACGCCTTGCTCGTTGGTCCAAGCCGAGTCGAGGTGGCAAACGGTGGGCGGATACATCTGCGGGCGTTCTACTTGCAGCGGAAGCGAGTAGGGGCCAACGTTGTTGGCAAAGTCTACTGCGCGCACCTTATAATATATGTATCTTTGGTTAACGTCTAACGAAACGGAGTCGATGTAGGAAGGTACGCGCACCTGCCCGCTGCTAACGTAAACAAACTGGTGAGTGGTGTCGTTGGCGTAGGCAATGTCGTAGTAAGCCACATCGTCGTCGGGTTCGGGGTCCCACGACAGCAGTATGCGTCCGTCCTCGCATACACTGGCTTCGAGATTGGTGGGTGCTTTGGGCGCCTTGGTGTCGGTTATGCGTATCTGTCGGGGGATGGAGTAGCTCATGTTTTCGGCTTGGTCGTAGGCCACGATGGCAATCATGCCCGTTGACAGACCTGTAACTTCTACGGTGCAGGTAGAGTCGGTGGGTGCGATAATCTTGTTGGAGAGCGATTTCCAGGTGTCGCCGGTGTGCCGCTCGTTGTAATATACGGGGAGATAGCCTTTGAGGTCGGGCTCAATTTTATCCTTGTGGAAGTGGATGGTGGCCATCACTTTCTCGTAGGAGGTTTTTCCTGGGCGGCTGATAACCACCTTCTTTATCTGCGGGGGCGTGGGTGGTATGCGGTCGCCAACCGTTACTTCGTGTATCTCGCTGGGCTGGGTAAGTTCGCCAAAGAGGTCGTGGGCGATGATGCGGTATTCGTAGCGTCCGGGTTTGGGCACGTTGTCGGTGTAAAGTCCCTCGCTTTGGTTGGGGTCTAGTCCGGCCATAGGCATATAGGGTCGGCTGTTTAGGCGTTGCCATTGCTTGTCGCCTTTAAGGCGGCGTTCAATCTCGAACGTAGAGAAGCGGTCGGTGTTCCATCTTAGCATAACGCTGTTGCCTTGCATCAGCGAGTCTTCCAGTAGGCAGTTGAACGGCATAGGCTTCATGGGCATGAGCGATACATTTTCTATATAGCCCGACTTGAAGTCGACACCCAGAACGGAGTCGCCCTTGACGGCCGCCACGATGTAGTCGTACTTCTCTCCCTTTTTGAGGTTTTTGTCGACGAAGCGCATGGCCATGTCTGATGCGAGGTCGGGTCGCCACTCGCTGATAAGCACGGCAAAGCCGAAGGCTGTTTGCTGTTCTTGGTGTAAGTCCATGAGGCTGCCCATCGTTCCGCGGTTGAACTCGGAGTACGGCACCTTCATTTCGCCGCCACCATGAAGCAACGACATGGCTGCCATCGCCATCGAGTCGGTGGGCGCATACTTAGCCTTCATCTGCTGCATGGAGAGGGGTTTTAACTTCTCTACGAGGGTAACGTTTGCGATGGTGTCGCCAAGATGGTCTACCCGATAGACGTTATACCCCACGTTGTTGAGGTGCTTCCAATATACATAGTTCTCTGGTGCCCATCGCAACACCACACTGTCGGCATAGCATCGTATGAAGAGATTGATGGACGCGAGGTTAGGAACGGCATTGTTGGTGGAGTCGGGCAGCGTGTCGTTGTAGGCCTTGGGCAACTCCATGCTGTTGGGGGTGGCCACATCGCTTGACGTAGCGGTGGGTACAGCCTTTAGTTTAACCTTCTTTTTAGACTGAGAGGTGGCAGGAACTGCTAAGCAAAGCAGTTGCAGAGCCAGTAGTATTTTAATTATCTTATTCATGACGCTTGTTGTTATTTAAACTTTTGGAGAGGGTTGTTGAGGCTGAAGTTGTACGTACGTGCACCGTTGCTGTTGGTGTCTACGCCATACATGCCCCATGTGTCGTAGGCGTTGACACGGAATATGGTGAAGCTTGCAGCCTTCATGTCGTTGTTGGCCTTGTCTGCATACCATTGTCCCCTGTAACTTCTGGTTTTGCACTTACCGCCAGGCTCCCATTCGGCGATGTACTCGTATATCTTATTCGATATATCTTTGGGCGTACGCCAATGGCCTTCCAAGTGTTTGTTGGGGCTAATGTCCAGAAGAGTTACGTCATACCATGCTAAACCAGTTGCACCCCAGATGAACGCGAATTGGTATAGGGGTATTTGCAATGATGAAGAATTTGGTGTTGATGAAAGTACACCTTCAGCATCATAGGCACCACCAGTAGAAGAACTTACGGTGAGGTAAGTGGTGGCTTTTCCATTATCGATGTAGCACTTGTTTATCATTTTTACCCTATCTTCGAGAGGGGAATGCCAGCTTGGTCCGCCATGATTGACCCAATACCTGTATAACCAGTACTTTTCGTACATCGCAATGGAGAATCTATTTGCTAGCAAATATGGTACGTGCAACATACGAAGGAGTCCATCTACACGATCCTGATCTCCATTTATTGCAGAAACCTTATTGTAATATAGTGGCGTGATGGGGTCGCTAAACTTATTAAGTTCGCTCCAATACTTAGCTTGCTCAGTTCTTGCTTCTGACTTAGGGTAATGGAATAACGGCCATTGCTTTGTCCAGCTGGCATCTTCACCACAGCGAGCTCCCTCATCGTAGACGGACAGCTTACGGTATTCCTTAAACCTGCTACTTACGGAATAAGTATTCATTTTATTGAACTCGCCATGAATCGTGCCTAAGGGCGTTGTGTAGATAAGGGACTGACCAATAAACTCTGTATTGCTTCCAAGTTTGTCACCATATTTACCAAAGTCGGCCCAACGAAGTTTAATATTCCCCAAGAATGCTACGTCTCCGATGAAAGACAGATACTTGGCGGGGTCGTTGTTTAGACAATTATTACCCAATGTCTTTGCTATAACATTATCCGACGGCACGAAATCGTCGTTTGCCCATTCCACATAGTTGAGTTTCTGGCTTACGAATGGCTGTGAGTAACCGGCTTGCTGACCTTTAAGATTGCCTGTTGTGAAACCATCCTTCCAGTTTCCGGGTATTACGTTTACGTTGAGTGTGAATACGGTGGTGGTATCGTAAACGGTTATGGTTTGTACGGAGGTACTTACTTTCTTCTTCCAGCGTCTGTATACATCCGACTTGGAGTCGCCCATGTAGTAGGCATCGAAATTTTGTTTTTCTCCTGATATACCTTCTGTTAACTCAATTTTATTTGAATTGTCGATTGAGAATTTTCTTCCGCGATTCAGCTTCTGTGGGCCATGTGCAAAAAGTTCTTCAGGCTCTTCTACTCGTCTGCTGCGCAAAGTGTTCTGCATGCCTTTGCCAACGGCTCTTATTCCGCCACGGCCTAGCTCGCTTCTTCCATTTTCTGCATTCCCTAATCTTGCATTGGTGGACAGCATTAAAGAAGAAGAGCTTGCTTTGATGGCAGGAGCTGCATTAGCGGAGAATGTCGATGCTTGCGACAGACCATTCTTGCCTATGCTATTGGCCACGTTCGTTTCAAACTGGCGGCCAACATTTCTGTCGAAGTCGGCATTCACTTGCACACGCCCTCCTCGTTGGCCTGGGCGAACGTGGTAGTTATGTGTTAGTCCTTGTCCAAACTCTCCTGGGAGAATAATGTCTGGTCTGGGTACGATGCCGCCATTACCGCCATTGCCTCCATTAATTCCTCCATTCCCTGGGAGTTTGGGGCGTCTGCCGCCTCCTAAACCAAGAGAGCCTAAAAAGTCTTGGGCAGATTCCACCCGGCCTCGGTTCCTGATGTCGTCAATAATACCCTGCCTTATTGCATCCTCCATAATACCCTGCCTTATTGCATCCTCCATGCTAGTGCCCGAACCGGCATTGCCTTTGGGGGCATCGCTTAGTGCATATTTAGTGCCATCGTCTATACGTTTGTATATAGCTGATGTTTTTGAGGCGGTAGACACTAATTTATCAATGAGTCGTTCTTTAGATTTTTCGTCTAATTTAGTTTGTGAAATAATTTTCGATACTTGTTCCTTAATGGATTGGGTGTTAGTGGTGTCTTCAACGAACAGGCCTTCGTTGTTGCGCGAAGTGGTATAAGTAATCTTACGCTCCACGCGTGGCTTGATGCGTTTAAACACAATATAATATTTTTTGTTGGTGGAAACCTCGGTGAAGGGGCTTTCGGGCATGAGGCTATATTGCCTGCGATTGCCTTCAACCACCACATTTCTGTTGCATCTTATTTCTAGAATCTTTTTGTTCTCGTCTTGTAGTTCCCATAAGGCCCTTTCTGATGTGCCGCTCGTCATTAGGTCGTACTTTTTCGTTAACGCGACAACAGGGGCTTGCACATCCTCAAGGTATGCAGGGATAGGGTTGCCAGTATCAAGTTTGCCATTATCTGATGGGAATGCCAAGGCCACCTCTATGTCTTTAGAAGTAGGCGGGTTGGTATTGCCGTCGGTGCAGAAGTAGATTTCTTTACTGTCTGACCATGCTTTTGATGTCGGACTATTCAGTTTGGGATCTCTGTCTATTGGGTCCACCCACGCGCCCAGATATCGTTCTTTTGCATAGCCAGTTAGTACAAGCTTATAGTACATGTTTGGTTTGAGAAGCATGATGCGACTTCCTCCTTGTCTGTCGTAAATCATAAGCTTCTTGGTAGAACTCGTTCCAGTATCGTAGTCCACCACTTTTGCCTGGTATATTTTGCTAGGATTTTTGCTGCTACTATTGCTATACTCGTATAACTCGAAGTATTGGTTAACCTTAAACTTGAAGCATCTGTTGGCTAGTGAGGCAGCTTGTGCATTTTCTAGGCCTAGGTCTTTATATTTTTCCATTATACCTGGGTCGGCAACGAATATTTCGTCGTTAAGGCTTACTTGCGTGTCGAACGAAACGGTGTGGTCGATAACGCAGCTTACTTTATTGTCGACGTTCCATCCTTCTTTTTGGTTTTCTGACCCAATGGTGCATCCATTGAACATCTTGAAGTCGTCGAGCGCATTGCCATAGAACACGTCGCACACCTTTCCGCACTCAAACTTGTATGCCCTGTTGATTTTGATTAAACCGGCAAGCAATTCTAGCTTACAGCGTACAAGCCCTTTGGCCCAAGATGGATGAGGCATGCCACATTGCAGAATGCCGCCAAGACCAGCATCCAAGATGTCGAACTGACCTTTATAGAAGCCCAGGTTGATGTTTAGTCCAAGCTTGGCATAGAGGTAAGCGTATATTTGGCCAACACCATACCAGCCGCCGTGCCCCATTTCGCCATTGATATTGGCGCAATATGCGGATTTCAATTGGCTCAAGGCTATATCAAATCCGCCAATAGCACCCATTTTGCCATAAAGTACGCCAAGGTCAAGCTCTATCTTTCCCCAGATACATGCTCCTAACATCACACCACCGTTGGAATTGAATGCCTTTTCTATGGTTTCTCGCGAGTTGTTTAATAGACTTTCTGAAATTTTGGCCGACTGAACGCCTGCTCCTTTGGTAGAGCCATCAAGGAATTCCAGAATGTCCTGAGGGATGTCTGGCATCTTTCCGCCGGGGAATCCGTCATTGCCCATGCAGAGGTATGCACTGGCTCCAATGTCGGCTTTAACCACTTTGGAATCGAACTTGATATAGGTTATCTTACATTTCTTTCCTTCTTCAACCGGGTTGCCTAAGTAGAAATGCCATTTCGTTTTTCTTCCTTCTCCTTCCGTATTGGGACTATTGCATATATAGAACTCAATAGGAATGGTTTCCCCTGCCTGATAGCGGGCAAAACTTTTTTTCTTGTCGCCTACATCTTCTTTGTTGACTCCTCCTGATGAGTTGTTCTTGTCTTCCAAATCGGTTAAGCCTTGCTCTGGCACGGGATTTAATTTAGACGAACCAGGCAGTAAGGCTTCTTTTACAGAATTTGCATCGTCAGGTATTGCATCAATGCCTGGGATTTGCCCTGCATCCTTTCCCGCGCTTCCCGCCGCCTGCGCAAGCTTTTGCATGACCTCGTCTTTGCTTAGGTTTACGCCGAAGCCGCTTTCTGCCGTGATGTTAATACGGAAAGTTTTGGCTTTTGTTTTATAATTGTAGTCGTAAACAATACTCACATTTCCTTTTACTAGGCTTGCCAGGCCACTTAGTTCTCCATTGAGAATAATGCTAGAGAGGTAGATGTTTTTATTGCCGTTTTCGTCGGTGCGCCTGCCAATAGCAGTAACCAGGTCGAGCTTGGCGCTTGCTACCGTTCCGCCTGTACCCGTAATTCCAAGGGTTACGCCAAACCGCCATCCGATAATGCCTTTTTCATACGAAACTTTTTTTAAATCGGTGGCCTCAGGTTTACAGTTAATATAAAAGCCGCCAGATACATCCTCAAAGGACACCGGTGGGATTGTTAGGGCAGTTGAACCAGCACCAACAAGTAAGTGTCCCCATTTAACGTGTGTCTCCTTTCCGTCCACAGTTTCGGTGTGCGTCATGATGCTGCCTTCTAGATGGAATGAGAAACTGTTTCCGGGGAACACCATTTTAAGTTTGCCTTGATATCCTTCGTCTCTGATTTCCGCGCTTTTGTCAGCTCGGATAACGCTAAACTCTCCGTCTGCAACAACACCAGCGATGTTACATCCCACTTTGATGCTGTTTAGCTGGGTGTCTTTATATTTAAGGTCTTTTTTCTCGCCGTCTAATTTCGCTCGGATGGTGACAGCGGTCCCGCCCGAAATGAAACCATCAACAATGGCAACTTCTCCGCCAACTGTTAAAGTGACAAGCTTTTCTCCATCTTCTTCATCAGTGCCGAACTTAAATTCATTGACTGTAAAGTCGAAAGGCCCTATCTTCTTTTGAGCAGATGCGAGAGACCAACGCCCGAAACTAAAGAATAAGGAGTTGTTCTTGAATGCAACCTCTTTGGCTTTATATAGTTGTGTTCCGGCTTCAAGATGCTTCTTAGCTTGGTGTTGCATCTCCTTCTCGTATTTCGACTCCCATCCTTCTGGTTTGTTAGAGAGTCGCATTTGCGTGAAATGGATGCCTGGCAGAGTTAGCCCCATTTTCTTAGATAGCTTCTTTACCACGCCTATGCTCAGCTCTCCGCCTAAGCATAGTTCCACACCCGTATCGTCTTTGCCGTCTTTGTCGAGCTTAGACTCTACAAGGAAGTAGGTTTGGTCTTGTGCTAGCTTAAGTTTGGCCAATATAAAGTCGAGGTTGCCGTCTCCATCCAGCTGCGATTTAAATACAAAGGGATAGCTTTGTCTCCTGTCTTCCTGTTTAAGGTTGTATACGTCACATTCAAAATTGATGGATCTTGCATTTCCCTCATTGTCTTTTATAAGCGGAACGGCGCATTGTCCTTTAAAGAAGAATTGGTTAAACGAGTTTTGCACTACGCTAATGCCCATGGCTTTTATTGCGAAGCCCCATCCGCCGATAGCCACGTTGTTTCCATTCTCATCGGGCTTGTAGCCTGCACTGAACAAGTCGTTGATTTCAGACGACATGCTGATACCCGACTTGTCTACAAAGAAGTGGTTGAGCGAAACCTTGATACGATCGTTCCCACTTTTGAGCAGTTTGAACGATTTGGGCAGCTTTACTTCCACGTTGCCTATATAGATGCCTTGCCATGCTAGCTCGCTGGTGGCAATTCCTGCTTTCGCCTTGTCGTAGTCTTCCGGGAAACTTTTCATGCCGCGGGCGTTGGCCTTGGCAGAGTGGTCTATTACTACGTTTCCAGGATTGAAGGTGAAGCCTGGCACGCTTTTGTGTTGGAAAGCCTCCATCTTGGCCTCAGCAGTCCAGTCGTCCCAATCGTGTATGTAGGCCGCGATGGTTAGTTTGGGGTGTTCGCCTTCAACCACCTCGCCGTTGTTGTCCTTGCACAATTGGGGGATGTTCATTTCCATCTGTGCATGCAGACCGCCAATAGAGTCGTTCCCAAACACCATATAGCAGCCGTCTTGCGGATTAAGGAAATCCTTTGGTGCTTTGAAAGTGATGTTGTAGCCCGACTTGTCCGTACAGGTCACGTCTTTCAATAATGAGAGGTGGCCTGCGTTAGGGAAAAGTTTGTCGGGCTTTACGCATACACGTGGAGCAGCCAACAGCACGTAAGGGTCGGTGGTGTCTCCCTCGGGCATCTTCATTCCGCCTAGAAGGTTCATCGTGGCGTATTGTGGAGCAAACTCCATACCCACAAGGTTCACGTTTACGATGGTGTTTTTGGCTGCATCTTTACTTCTGCGCGGTAGTGATATTCTTGCAGGCAGCAACAGGTCTTTCTCTTCTCCAGAGATAAAATTAACTGCGGCGATTGCGCCCGTGTTTATTTGGTCGAGGAAACCGCCCAGTTTAAGATTGTCTATCTCGTTGGCAACTTTAGCCAGGTTATTCTCTCCGAGCGAGCCCATAAGGTTGTCTATTCCTGCATTTGAAAACAGGTCTTGCAACTTTTGGACTGTGGTGTTGTCCAACTTACTTTTGTCTACCTCAGTTTTGGCAACACCTTGATAAACGGCTTTGTCTGTGTTTACGAACAGGTCGTCGAATATTACGCGTACCTTGGCCTTTATTCCGGGATTCCACAGCACACGCCCTTTGCCCGCAAAGGATTTCTTTCCTTCGCGTTTTTCTATCTCGTCTATCACCATCTTAAACTCTCCGATAGTGATTTCATCGCCTTTTTCAAGTTTGTCGATGGGGGTGGTGTTGGTTATCTCAACACCATTGGGGCATAGGGTTAGTTTTTGGGTGAGCCTTTGGTCTAGCACAAAGTCCTTCACGTTGTCGTCGCCAATTAGCTCGATGTCGCTTTTGTCTGTGCATTTGGGCACAACGCGTAGAACGAGCATGTCGCCTTCGTCTACTTTGCCCATAAAGTCGCTCCACTTGATTTTGCAGTTCAGCGAGTCTAGTTTTTCTTTTTTGAAGATGGGCTTACCTTTGAAGGCAACCTCTCTCGATTTTCCTTTAAATAGTTCTACGTCGTATTGGAACTTCACCGTGTCGGCTCTTAGGCCGCTGCCGCCAGTGTGCCATGCTCTGCGCCAGCTTACGTCAATGTCTTCTTCCTTAAACACCTTTCTGTTGGTGTCGTCGTAGAATGTGGGTGTAAGTATCTGCGGATTCTTAAATTGGTAGGCCTTCGCGGTGGTTTCTTTTTCTTCGCCCGTTTCGCCGCTGATGTTGATAGAGTCTTTCTCCTCGTTTTTCTCAGTGGTCTTGTCTGCGCTCTTGGTGGGCTTTTCTTTCTTGTCTACGAACCGGAAAAGGCGCAGGTTGCTCCTCCCCTCGTTCTCAATCATTACGAAATTGAGGTAATTGCTGGTTACACCCATTGCCGAAGCCTCAACGAAGGCCATGTAGGTTACGTCGGGCCTGAATTGGGTGCGTATGGCGTTGAGGGGAATGATACAGGTGGGTGTGGTGAGGTTGTTTGCCTGATAGCGAACGCCATTTCTTACGGCATCGTCGGGATTTTGGCCGGGCAAAACCTCCACAACCTTGAAATTGTATTTAAACCGTTGGGCTGTTGCGCACGATACCACTGGAGCTTTCCATGTGAAGAGTGCGTTCTCTGGCGATAGCTCTACTGCAGACATGGGCTTGTTGAAGTCGGCCTGCGGTTGTAGAAATTCGGGTGCCTGTGCCTTGTAGCATACGTTGAAGATACATGTGCCGCCATTGGGGTTGCTCATCACGCGAGGTGTTGATTGTTCGGGATTCCAACTATATGCGGTTAGGCGTATGCGGTATTGGCCTTCGGGCAGTAGTCCGAAGGCTCCATTATTATAATTGTCTATCAGGCCGGGCGTTGATGCAATTTCCGACACGGGTAGATAGTTGAACATCTTGGCCAATTCGTTAGGCGAAAGTGTCCTCGTGGCCGATGGTGCCAGCACGATGGGCTCTTGTGGCTGTCGCTTGGGTGGGGTAGAGAGTGCTAGCAAGTTGGCCGGCACTATCTGTTCTACCTGCAAGCCCAAGTAAACGCGTTTACTTTCAGGCGAGCTGTTTATTAACGTAACCGTGAAGTATCGCCCCGGTTGACTTGTATATAGGTGTACCTGTGGGGGCAACGTCTGCTGTATTGGGGTTACGGTAACCATAACCTCTTGCGCCAACAACTGCATTGCACCCATCACTAGGGTAACGATTATGGCCGCATATCGTCTTGTTGTCTTCATAAGGGCTTTGGTGTTATGTGGTGTCATAGTTTCTTTTCGTTAGATTTTCGTTTAAGTTCCAGTATGCTGAAAGTGTAGGCGTAGTTAAGCGATGCTGATATGTCGGTGGCATCTAGTCCGGAGCGGGTGCGCGAGGGATTGACGTCGCCATACTTGTTTACGCCTGCCGACAACGAAAACACGTGCATCTTTTTGAGGGTGTAGCCTATCGAGGCGTCGAACCCTATCGAGAGGCTTTTGGATTGCATGGTTACTTCGTTGTAGCATAGTGTTCCTGTTAGGGATATGTTGAGGTTCCTGTCTTTAAGGAACGAGCGGTTAACGCCAACCGAGGCGATGTCGCTGGTGTAGGTGCTGGCCTCGCTCTTGGATTGCTGATGGCTGAGCGAAAGGTTGAAGTCGGTGTCCCACGGCTCTATGTTTATATCGTAGTTAAGCCCCAAGGCAAGTGTCTGCACATCGCCCACGCCTGTCGAAAGAATATTTAGGTCTTTGTTCTTTACCCAGTTGGCCGAGAGCGATATGTTGTGTTGCATCAATTCGGAGTTGAAGAAAACTGCCGGTACCACGTTTAACGAGTGCATGATGCGATGCACACGGCTGGTGTCGTTCACATGTGCCGTACCGTCGCGTTGGTCTTGCAGGTATCCGTTGTAGCCTGCACTTAGGTTAAAATGGTTGCCGAAGCGCCGCGAAGCGTTCAGTGCATACACATATCCGCTGGTGGTGTAAAGCTGCCTTTTGCTCAGGTTGTCTGATTGTCCAGAGAATGTGGCCGACAGCGAGAGGGTGTTGAATAGCGTTCCGCTGGCGTTAACGCCTAAGCTATGGTAGTTGTTGGTCATATAATACGCTCCAAGCGAGGTGTAGTCGGGTTGCACCATGCGGTAAAACAGCGACAGGTTAACTTGTGGCAGCGTAAAGTTGAGGTTGGCATCGCCGGCAAATCTCATCATTGAACTGTACCGCACGTTAAACAAGTCTTCATAACGTTGTGCCTGCGCGTTTTCCACAAGCGGTGCGTTTATGTCCTGCGAGAAGGCCGAGGCGGCCAGGTTTGCTGTAAAGCTGAGCCAACTCTGGATGGCCAGTCCTCCGCGAAATCCCACCACAAGGTTCTCTTGGGGGTTAACAACGTTATGCCACCGCTGGTCAAGCGAGTTAGGACGGTCGTAGGCACGCAACAGATACAGGTCGGCATAGTTTCTTTCACTGCCATAACCCACATTAAATCCCCAGCCTAAACGCTTGTATTGCGGCCGTCGGGCGTTGGGCATGTTCGGGTCGTCGTTAACGGCAGAGCGTAACGTGCCGTAGAAGGCTCCGGTTCTTAGTTTGCTTCCTGTGTATTCTAGTCCAACGCCGTTGAACGACATGGTAAGCACATACGGACTGTAATTCATGCTACTTCGTCCGATATGTGCCCGCCAATTTTTATAAGATGGGCTCATGTTGAAGGACAGGTGCGGGTAATTGAACGCCAAGTTGTCGTTGGTGTAGTAGAGCGAGAAAGGCATGCTGAAGCCAAACAGGCTGATGTTGAGGTTGGCGTACACCGAGTTGCTCAGTGGCGATGCGTATCCGCTACCGCCCGTAGAGTGGTAATAGGTGTTGCGCGTGCCAACAGATCCCGATATGAGCAGCGGGTCGCTCTTGGCAATCTGCGATATGTCTTGCGCTGTGGCCGTGGCTGTTGCCCCCATGAGCAGCAAGGTTGTAAATATATGTTTCATAGGTCTGTAAGTTTCTTTGAGGTGAAGCATAGGGTGTGGGGAGGAAAGGGTGAAAGGGTGAAAGGGTGAAAAGGTGAAAAAATGGCTAACGCCTTTTAAAGTTGTCTAAGCGGTTTCTAGATTTCTAGTTCATTCTAGCTCTCGGACTTGTCCGACTTGTCTGACTTGTCCTATTAGCCTAACGCCACCTATACACTTGGCTTAACTCCTTAACTCCATAACTCCTTGAACTCCATAACTCCCCCAACTATCTTTTCATTTCCTTTCTCGTCTTTCCGTTCTTATCTCTGATAATGTTCACACCCCGTTGCGGTTTAGCTATGCGTTGACCTTGCAGGTTAAACACTTCTGCGTTGACATCGTCGTTGTGTACCATTCCAACTCCAGTAGTACCTGCGCCCAAACTCAAAGGCAGCGGGTTGGTTAATCCGCCCACCAATGGCCGAGCAAGTGTTGTTTGCGGTACGTGGTATAACGCGCCTGTGCGTGTGTCGAATAACACGAACCTAATCGTTTCGCCCATCTTGCTGTGGACGGTGATAAATAGTTTGCCGTCTATGCAACGTCCCTCACCTCGGCATTCGTTGCCCACAAAAGCCCCAACACGATAGTCTGCATATGTGTTGCTGTTAGTTATAGAGGCCACAACGGATGCGTTGTTTTCAAATAGAGTGTGGTCGTAAGCCCATTGCGGCTCTTCCTGTTCCGCATTATACTTTGCTCCGGCTGTAGCATTTATTGCCGGCATTGTGCTTTCGGCTTGCCATGTCAGGGTTTTAAAGTCTTGCGAGTAGTACAGCAGTCCCTCGCCTGCTTTCAGCACGGCGAGTGTACCTCGCCATCTTGTGCCATCGTATTCAGCAAAGCCGTTGTTCTTCGACACAATGCGGTCGCCCTTCACGATGGTGAAGTTAGGTGCATGGCGCAACACGTTGTTCAGTGCGCGGTCGAAGAAGTATGGGTTGCCAATCCAGTTCCAGCCCTGAGATAGCTCTTGGGTGTATGCTGTTCGGCTATCTGTCAGTGTGTTGTCTAGTTTGGCGTTGGGCAGCGGGGCGTAGTTGTCGGCAGTTTTCACCATGTAGCAAGTCTGCGCCTTTATGCCTTCCTCGGCTATTTGCCCAAAGAATCCTTGTTGGCTGTCGTATCGCAATAAGCTTTCCTGTGCCCGAATTTCCTCGACATGCGTACCCAGCACGGCGTTAAAGTTTGTTGGAGACACTTTCCCGCAGAACGTGCGCCATTGCCATCCGCGTGCGAAGCTAACGGGCATGGCCACATTGTCGTTGTCGCTGCTCACTTCGAGTCCTTCGTAGAACACCTTGCGCACCACTGCTCCTGGCAATTTGGGTGTAACGCTTACCTTGTTGCTTGTGTGTCTTACTTCGCATAGCGGCCATGATGTAGGATATTGTCCGCCTGTTGCAGTGAGTGTAACATTTACTTTTGTTAAGTCTAACTGCGTTCCTGCGGGTTGTGCCGTGAGTGTAACTTGGGCTTCACGGCCAACAACCAGAGGCTCGCACGTAACGCTGATGTTCAGCGCACCCTGCCTGATGTTCACCTTAAATGTACGGGTAACGGTTCTATGCGGCACGTTGCCTGTTCCCAAGTAGTTGGTGTAGTCTGAATAGTTAACGTTGGCCGTTATCACGTCTTGTCCGTAGGCCTTGGCAACAAAGTCGGCTCGCATTCCTTGCCCGTCCCATAGTCCTGTTCCCACAACGCTTCGTCCGCCCGATGTGAAGCTCACGCTGATGGGGTCTCCATCGGCAGGCACCAAGCTAACGTTTGGCTTAATGTCGATGGGGTTGTTGTTCAGTGTGGTAAAGGTGAAGTTCATGTCTTCCTTTATGGCGATGTCCTTCACGGGGTTCTGCACATTAATAGGTATTGATGCGCTGAGTTGTTGTCCCGTTTGGTTGTATTCGTCGTTCAGTGTGGCATTCAGCATATATCGCCCTGCTTTTTTCACCACAATGGCCTTTACTTCTCCATTGGCGGTTTTTACTTCCACGTTGGGGTTGTTGCATGTCCACGCCAGTTGTTTGCTAGTGGCATTGTCGGGCAAAACCTTCGTCACGGCTTTCAGTCGCGGGTAGATGTCGTCGCCGGCGTTGGCGTAGAAAGCAGTGGGGTAGTTAATCTCTATGCGTTGTGCGGGCACGCCTACTTTCACCTTAACCGAAGCTTGCAGTCGCGGACTGCCGTTGCTATTGTATACGGTGGCGGTAACGGTGGCTGTTCCTACCTGAAGGGGAATGCAAGAGTTGTTGGCATCAACCTGAACCACCGAGGGGTTAGACGAGGTGTATCTAACCTGTTCGGTATGGTTTGCCGGCTCGATGATGAAGGCATTGTGCAGCTCGCTAGCCAGTTTGTTGTCATCGCGTGGTGCTACAGTTATCGTTTCCTTCCCTGGCCTTACCTTAATGGTGGTTATCAGTGTCTGTGCCCTGCTGATGTTCACCTTAAATGTACGGGTAACGGTTCTATGCGGCACGTTGCCTGTTCCCAAGTAGTTGGTGTAGTCTGAATAGTTAACGTTGGCCGTTATCACGTCTTGTCCGTAGGCCTTGGCAACAAAGTCGGCTCGCATTCCTTGCCCGTCCCATAGTCCTGTTCCCACAACGCTTCGTCCGCCCGATGTGAAGCTCACGCTGATGGGGTCTCCATCGGCAGGCACCAAGCTAACGTTTGGCTTAATGTCGATGGGGTTGTTGTTCAGTGTGGTAAAGGTGAAGTTCATGTCTTCCTTTATGGCGATGTCCTTCACGGGGTTCTGCACATTAATAGGTATTGATGCGCTGAGTTGTTGTCCCGTTTGGTTGTATTCGTCGTTCAGTGTGGCATTCAGCATATATCGCCCTGCTTTTTTCACCACAATGGCCTTTACTTCTCCATTGGCGGTTTTTACTTCCACGTTGGGGTTGTTGCATGTCCACGCCAGTTGTTTGCTAGTGGCATTGTCGGGCAAAACCTTCGTCACGGCTTTCAGTCGCGGGTAGATGTCGTCGCCGGCGTTGGCGTAGAAAGCAGTGGGGTAGTTAATCTCTATGCGTTGTGCTGGCACACCCACTTTCACCTTAACCGAAGCTTGTATGCGTGGACTGCCGTCGCGATTGTACACGATGGCGGTAACTATGGCCGTTCCTGTCTCGATGGGATGGCAGTAGTTGTTGGCATCTACCTGAACCACCGAAGGGTTAGACGACACGTATTCTATATATTCCTCATGGTTTTCTGGCTCGATGATAAAGGCATTATGCAGTTCGCTAGCCAGTTTGTTCACGTCGCGTGGTGCAACACTTATCGTTTCCTTTCCTGGCCTTACCTTAATAGATTTAATACGCTGAATAACCCGTACGAAGGAGTATGTTGACAAATTGCCCGCATGAAGCCCAAGGTATGCTTCTCTTGCTTGGCTCATGCCCGTTAGTATGTCGTTTGTTACGTTAATATATGAACTGAAATTAGAAAAGTCCCATTCAAGAACGTCGGGTAATGTGGCATTGGCTGGTGTAACCTTTATCAGTGGTCGCAAAGGTGTTTTTTCGCCCACACCTATCTCAATAGGTATGGGTAACGATATGTTCACTGGCAAAATTATGTTGAATGCAATGCCATTATCTGGCGAACCTTGCTGGCTGCCAGTATAGCTGAGCGTCTTGTTAATGGTGTAGACGGTATTAGAAGGGCTGGTAGCTCCTACCCTTCTTACTTTGAAAGTGATGGTTTTGCCTCTGTCGGCAGCCGTACCCCATAGGTCCATTCCGAAACAGCCTGTGGTGCCGTCTTGATTAACGAAAACGGAATTCGTAGTGATACCACGACAAACTCCATCTATAAACGCACCCACGTCATAGGAGTGTCCTATCACCAATCCGTCTATTTTCATATAAACGGTTGTTTTGTTGGGGTATTTATTATTGTTCACCGTCCAATCCTGTGCCGTTGCTGTGAGGTGAAGCAATAATGTTAAGCATACGAGTAATAGTTTTCTCATAAGTTTTCAATGTTTGATAGAATAACAACTGCAACGTGTGTGCTGGATGGGATGGTGCCAATGCGCCCTTGTCGTTGCTGCGTGATGCTAGTTTCGTAAATATGTCGCAGTGGGGAAAATGCGTAATCCTTAGGCGACAGTAGTTTTGATGCTGCAAATTTAATCAATAATATCTTATGTGCAAAAAAATAATTAAAAAAAAACAGGCTAAGTTCTATGTTTTTTTGAAGAACTTATGGAAAGGGTGAAAGGGTGAAAGGGTGAAAAGGTGAAAAAATGGCTAACGTCACCTACGCATTGGGCTTTATTCCATAAAAGCCTTACTCCTTTACTATTCCCTAAAAGCATTTGGCTTAACTCCTAAACTCCATTTCTCTTTTAGGAGTTATGGAGTTAAGGAGTTATGGAGCTATGGAGTTAAGGAGTTAAGGAGTTGAGGAGTTAAGGAGTTGAGGAGTTAAGGAGTTGAGGAGTTAAGGAGTTATGGAGTTAAGGAGTTAAGCCAAATGCTTTGCGAGTT
>RBWB01581595.1_pt1 | contig 21589 bp, 15 predicted proteins | sample 2014201 | NCBI WGS metagenome assembly RBWB01 (sample SAMN10133834, study PRJNA383868) | Human oral metagenome, whole genome shotgun sequencing project. | isolation source: supragingival plaque isolated from 88 juvenile twins | host: Homo sapiens | place: Australia
GGGGTAGATAGCAACGTGACGCTGAACCCCTGATGATCCTGAGGTAAAGCCCCTTCTCGACTCCATGCGGTCGGGGAGGGGGCTTTATCCTTACCAGCCGCCGTATAGGTTTGGCTCGAGCATCAGAAAGGGGCTGACCGGAGAAAATAACTACCGACAAGGACTAAATCGTAATGACTCTTAACTAGCGTTTCACACTGTAAAAGCACCCAGCACCTAGCAAAGGACCCACATGCCACAGTGATATAGTTCTCAGTGGGCATTGGCGCCGTAGGCGAGAGCACGAGCTAAGGAACTTTTAGCTTCGAGGCCTCCAACGAGAGAACCAACGCCCCGCATCGTGGAAATATCCTTCCCCGCGCCCCCTGCCTTCAGCCAAGGCTACAACACAGACACATGATGTTGCTACGCCTTTCACGTTCAGGGACCCTCAGCGGTAGAGGCGTCGTGAGGCTACGCCTCGTGCTACCCCATAAGGGCAGGCGGACGCACCCTACAGCGGCATCCAAACCGCTGTAGGTACACCCTGCGGCGAGGAAGGACATACCACTCTCATGTGGTCGCAGACCTACGATCCCCTCAACTCCCCGGTGCTCTCTGCACTCGTAGCGGCATCCCCCATTATTCTTTTTCTACTCTGCCTCACGGTTTTCAAACTCAGCGGCATCAAATCAGCGCTAATCACCCTAGCCCTGACCCTGTGCATCGCACTCGGAGTCTTCCACCTGCCCTGGACAGCAGCCGCAGGTTCTATTTTCTACGGATTCCTCTCAGCGCTATGGCCTATTGCATGGATTGTGCTCATGGCAGTGTGGCTCTACCGCATCGCGGTGCGCAGCGGAAAATTCGCCATCGTGAGGTCCTCTGTCTCCTCAATCTCAGCGGACCAGCGCATCCAGGTGCTACTCATCGCCCTCTGCTTTGCCGGGTTTATTGAGGGTGCGGCGGGCTTCGGCATCCCGATTGCTATTTCTGTGGCGCTACTGGTTGCCCTGGGCTTCAACCCGCTCAAAGCCGCTATGCTCTCCCTGGTCGCTAACGCCACCGTGGGCGCCTACGGTGCGGTCGGTATTCCTGTGACCACCGGTGCCGCTATCGGTAACGTAGACCTGGGGCACCTATCCAACCAGATGGTTTGGGTCCTGCAGATCTTTGCGGCCCTCGTACCCGTGCTCGTGGTCGCTATTCAGGACGGTCTGCGCGGCATTCGTGAGGTAGGCTTAGTAGCGCTCGCAACCGGTATCGTGATTTCTGGCCTGCAGAGCATCATGCTGTGGGTCCTGCAGGACCCCGAGCTCATCGGCATTGTGCCGCCCCTTGTCGGCCTGGTGTTCCTGGCAGTCGTGATGCGCTTCTGGCAGCCCAAGCACATCTATCGCGAGCCCACCGCACCGACTCTGGAAGAGCTCTCCGCGCAGGACGAACCGACGTACAGCCTGCGCGAAGTTGCGAGCGCCTGGAGTCCCTTCATCTTCCTTTCCATCACCATCCTGCTCTGGTCCACCGTGCTGCGTCCCGTCTTCGATCATAACGGAGCCCTGGGCTTTGCAAACCTGAGCTTCCACGTGCCCGGTATCCACCATCAGATTGGCGACGGTGAAGGCCTGGCTATCCACGCGGTCTTCAACTGGAACATCCTGGGTGCGGCGGGTACCGCCATTCTGGTGGCGGCTCTGCTCTCTGCGTTCACCTCGAAAATTACCGTCCGTGAGACTCTACAGGAGCTTAACGGCGCATGGCAACAGTTGAAGAAGCCCATCTACATGATTTGCCTGGTCATGTCCGTAGCAAACCTCATGAACTACGCGGGCATGACCTCCTCCATCGCTCTGGCGGTAGCTACCGCGGGTGCACTCTTCCCGCTCTTCTCGCCCATAATCGGCTGGGTTGGCGTGTTCGTGACCGGTTCGGTGACCAACAATAACGTGCTCTTCGCCGGTCTGCAGGCAAGCACCGCGCATCAGATTGGTGTAGACCCCGCCATGCTGGTTGCAGCCAATACCTCCGGTGGTGTGATGGGCAAGATTGTGTCCCCGCAGTCGATTGCGGTGGCGGTTGCCGCCGTGAACGAGGCAGGGCAGGAGTCGAAGGTTACCTCCATAACCATCAAGTACAGTCTCTTCCTGCTGGTACTGCTGTGCATTTGGACGTACCTGCTCACGCTCATCGTGCACTAGGCTTTTTAAGCGACTTTTCCTGTCTTCGAGGAAGAACCGGAGAGATACGCAGAACGCTCGTTGCGAGGTCATGTCGCGGCGAGCGTTCGCCGTATCTGAGGTATCCAATGTCATACGATGCGGATAATCCACTCGGCAGGAGTAGAATTAGTGTTTGTGCCCACACACCGGAGACGTGCACAGGAGAGGCTGCCCGGCTGTTATCTGTGCGTTACTCGCTCGCCCGCTGCGTGAGACACACGGCTAACAGATGACCTACTACTCAAGGAGAAACAATGCAGGCACTCGCAACGGTCACCACCGTTTTTGCCTTCGTAGCAATCGCTATTCACGTGTACATCTGGATTATCGAATCCTTCCTCTGGACTAAGCCCAAGGGCCGCGAAACCTTCGGAATGACCGAAGAATTCGCCGAGTCTACCAAGGAGATGGCGGCAAACCAGGGGCTGTACAACCTGATGCTCGCCTGGATCGCCGCAACCGGTCTGCTCGCTTTCTGGTTCGGCTCCCCGCAGGTGGGTGTGGCACTCATGTTCGCAGGCCTGGGCTCCATGGCGATCGCCGGTGTCTACCTGTTCCTCACCTCCCCGGATAAGCGCAAGCCGGCACTGATTCAGCTGACCCCGCCGCTGCTGGCGCTGATTTTCCTCTTCGTGATGATCTAACCCTGTGACGATCTAATTCAGAGCGGAACCTCTCAACGTATAGAAGCCGCGTGCTTACTTCTACGAAGTGGCGCGCGGCTTTTCTACGCCCTTAGACGCGAGCACGCCGAGCGAGGGAGCTTAGGCAAAGAGCCCCGAACAGCCTCGCCGATGCGAACCCACCAGGTGCGCATCCACCATACCGACCGCGCACATGAGCGCATAAGCGGTCACCGGACCCAAGAACACACCTCCTAGAGCTTTAAAAGATTTGGTAAGAAGCGCGGACTCGGGTGTATCTGTCGGAATATCGTCCAGGGTATGTGGTGCGATAGTCTCGTGCGGCGCGAAGGACCACAGCCACGCCGGTAGCCCGCCCGGTACACGTGTGCCGTCGGATAGGGTGCGCTCGCGCATCCGGTCCAAATCTTCATCGCGGAGCGTACGAACTCGACGGCGGCAGGCATTCGGCGCTTCAACGCTATCCGTATTGGTCGGGGTAGAAGAGTGGGTGATAAGGGGAAGATGAACATCCTCCGCGGACGCGTCACGCGGCGTGGCGGCAAGCTCACGCATCCGAAGGGTCAGTCGCGCGTTGGAGATGACCGCGCGAATCTTCCGCTCGTTACGGATAATCTCTTCGTCCTGGAGGAGCCGGGCAACATCCTGGTCGGTGAACGCAGCCACGCGTTCGGGATCGAACCCCTCGAAAGCGCGACGAAATGCCTCACGGCGGGCAAGAATCGTACGCCAGGAGAGGCCCACCTGAAAAGCTTCAAGGCTCAGGGCTTCGAAGAGCCCCCGTTCATCGGTGATGGGAATGCCCCATTCGGTGTCATAGTAGTCGCGCAGAAGCTCATCGGTCACCCACATGGGGTAGCTCGGGGTGTTTTCGAGGGGGTCGGCGGGAATAGTAGGTTGCGAGGTCACGGTTTCTCCTCTCTGAGAGTGCTGAGCTCATCCGAGTATTTCGGAAGCATGTTCTACTTAAACACTAGCCCTAGCGTGAGTAAATCGCAAGTATATTCGATTATGTGTCGTGGTGCAGAGCAACGAAACCGAAAACAGGTACGACAGAGGGCGGAGCCTGCATCCGATGCACGCTCCGCCCTCTGATAAGTCTCAATCACTGCCGGGTGACATCGCTAGAAGAGCCGCGCCTCCCGCACCTCTTCCGGCTCCTCCAAATCGAGGAGGAACTGCTTACGCTCAACCCCGCCAGCGTAGCCGGTCAAACTACCATCAGCACCAATAACGCGGTGACACGGAATCATAATAGAAACCTTATTGCGGCCGACCGCCTGACCCACCGCCTGCGCCGGAGCACCGGGGCCAACCGCACGCGAAATCTCACCGTAAGTGGTGGTGTACCCGGCAGGAACAGTCTTCAGATGCTCCCACACAATCAGCTGAAAATCGGTGCCCTCAGGATCTAGCGGCAACGTAAAAGAAGTGCGCTTGCGCTCAAAATACTCGGAGAGCTCTGCCGCAGCACGCGACAGCAGCTGTGCCGCAGCGTACTCACCGGCTGGCTCTTCACCATCTGCAACGCCGTGCTCCCGCAGATAGACATCCGGATTCTCAATCAGTCCACCAAGCTCATGGGGGAGCGGGAAGTGCGCCTGATCCTCGTACCAGATGCCCACAATCGCATCCGCACGGGCGGCAAGGTAGAGCACGCCGACGGGGCTCGAATAGCGAGTGTACCAGCGCGCGAGCGCTTCCGGCGGCTGCGGCGAATCGGTCGCTTTGGTCATGCTCTTCCTCGTAGGCTCGTGGGTGTGTACTGCAGATGGTGCAAGGGTAAATACCCCTTTCAACCATCATAGGGGAGGGGCGCCTCCGTACCGTACCCGTAGCGGGTTTTGTCTATAACTGACCGCTATGTATGAGATGTATGCACCGCCGTTTGTACCGCCGTTGAAATATCTCAGGATGCTCGGCAATTTTGTTTGAGCCCGAAGAGCTGGCATTCTGTGAAGTACACACCGATACACCGCAATTCAATACTCCGGCTTCTCCACCCCGCACGGGTGGCAGATGACCTGTGTTTCTCGTGCCTTACCGATGGGTTCAACGATGACTGAAATTGCAAGGAGAAACATGGAAGACCTGAAAGATATCCGCCGGCAACTCCAGGAAAACCCGGAGAGCCGAGAGCTCAATAACCGTTACGCGCAGGCGTGCCTCGACATCGCGAAAGAATATACCGTTATATCCCAGGGGCATATCTATATTTGTGCGCCCTCTGATTTGGAAGCCGTGCAGTACGTTATCGCCAAGATTCCTGATGCTTCGCTTCTAGACGGCGAAACCTTAGAAGAATACAAACGCCTGGAGAGAGCCGTTACTCAAGCTCGTATGAATAGGTTTAATCCGTGGGGTAAGTTGGGCGATTACTATGCCTTGATTCTTTTTATCGTGATGCCTTCCATGGCGGCACCGGTTCTTCTGCTGTGGGAACTCACCGTGCTTGGCTCAGACCACACCCGCGACCCGAGAGCTCTTATTTACCTGATTCCTGTCGCTCTCATTACCGCTGCGCTCCTCTGGGTTGGGTGGCTTGTTGAACGAATCCCCGGCTGGAAATATAACGCTCTGATAGTCCAGGAGAATAAAAAGGCAGAACTAGCCAGAGCCGAAGCTGAAGCGCGTCAAAGTACTGACCCGACCGCTGAGAAATAATCTTGAGTGCAGGGCCGGCCTCTGCCCCTGACCATAACGTAAATGTGCCGCCTCACCGGTATTGGTGAGGCGGCACATTTATGCTGTCTAGGGGATAAGAAGCTCGCTACTTAGCGGCTACCATGTCAGAATTACGCTCCATCAGAATTACGCGTTGTCAGCGTTGCCCTCGGTGTGGTGCAGATGCGGCAGGTGAGTCGAGTGCAGGTCGTGACCGAGCACATCGTGCGCGTCCGGATCCTCGTTCGGGAGCACGTGCGAGTACTTGGAGTAGTAGCGGTACAGCGCGTAGGCGCCAATCACAGTCAGTACGATAGCAACGCCCAGAGCCCACGGCACAGCGGCGGCAGAATACATGACGGAGAAGAGCACCAACAGCCAGGAGAGAGCAGCTGCAAGAACCGAAACGTTCATAGCAATAATTGCAAGCTTGCGGCGACGGACATCAACCATAATCGGTGCGGGAAAACCCGCTCCCTCCTTCCAACGGAGCCTATCTCCGTTCTCGCGTGCACCCGAAGGTGTCAGATGCTTAACTAACCGCCATCTTCGGCGACCAGAATAGAATCAATAAGCCTATATACCAATGATACGGCGCTTGAAGTAGACATCAAAGGCAAACAAACGCTGTTAGACCAACCCCACACAACATGTGAACGGGTATCTCAACAAGGGGCATAAAACCAGTGATTTTTACAGCGAGAACTGCAACACGAAAAGCGAACCCCACTCATCGTTAACGCAGAGAACCCAGTAACAAGAGATAAAAGTCCGTCCGCCGCGGTACGTGAAGCACCACGGCGGACGGGCGTGTAAATAAAGTATCAGCGCGAACCGTCGACTCCTGTCAGGACAGCGCATGAATATGTCGCGTACGCGTCCTGTGCGGTATTGACACCTCACGAACAACATCGCGCCAGGTGACCGGCGGAAGATACCAAATTTACAAAAACCAACGGTACCCTAGCACTAATTTTTGTAGAAATTACGCCGCAATAAACGCTGAATTGAGCGTCATAAAACAGCGGAAAGCCCCCGCTGCTTCAACCCCATAGAGGGGGAGAAGCAGCCGGGGCATCGCTAGTACGCGGACCGTGCCGTTAGGCAACGGGTGCTGCGATTAGGCGGTCGGAACGTCCTCGTCAACCCACTCGAGGGTGCGGGAGACAGCCTTCTTCCACAGGCGGTACTGGCGGTCAACCTCTGCGGGCTCCATGGAGGGCAGCCAGCGCTTGTCCTCAGCCCAGTTGTCCACAACGTCCTGCTCGCCGGTCCAGAAACCAACAGCGATACCTGCAGCGTATGCTGCGCCCAGTGCGGTGGTCTCAACAACCTTCGGTCGGATCACGGGAACGCCGAGGATGTCAGCCTGGAACTGCATGAGGAACTCGTTAGCGGTCATGCCGCCGTCCACGCGCAGCTCGGAGAGCTCAACACCGGAGTCAGCGTTCATTGCGTCCAGGACCTCGCGGGTCTGGAATGCGGTTGCTTCCAGTGCCGCACGCACGATGTGTGCACGGTTCACGTAGCGGGTCAGACCAACGATGACGCCGCGAGCGTCGGAACGCCAGTGAGGTGCGAACAGGCCGGAGAATGCGGGAACGACGTAGCAGCCACCGGAATCCTCAACGGAGGTAGCCAGTTCCTCAGACTCTGCAGCGTGCTCAATCATGCGCAGGTTGTCGCGCAGCCACTGGATCAGGGAGCCGCTCATTGCGACCGAGCCTTCCAGAGCGTAGACGGGTGCTGCGTCGCCAATCTTGTATGCGACGGTGGTCAGCAGACCGTTGTTGGAGAAGACGGGCTCGTTGCCGGTGTTCATGAGCATGAAGTTACCGGTACCGTAGGTGTTCTTCGCCATGCCCTTCTCGAAGCAAGCCTGACCGAAGGTTGCAGCCTGCTGGTCGCCCAGGATACCCGCGATGGGGGTGCCTGCGAGCAGACCGGTTGCGCGGCCGAAGCCGTACACCTCGGAGGAGGACTTGATTTCGGGCAGCATGCTCATGGGGATGCCCATGTCTGCAGCGATCTGCGGATCCCATTCGAGGGTGCGGATGTTCATCAGCAGGGTACGGGATGCGTTGGTTACGTCGGTGACGTGAACGCCGCCGTCAACACCACCGGTCAGGTTCCAGACCAGCCAGGTGTCGGTGTTGCCGAAGAGCAGGTCGCCGCGCTCTGCGCGCTCGCGTGCGCCTTCAACGTTGTCCAGGATCCACTTGATCTTGGGGCCGGAGAAGTAGGTAGAGAGGTTCAGGCCGACGATGTCGTGGTACTTGCCAACGCCCTCTTCGCCTGCGAGCTCTTCAACGATTTCCTGGGTGCGGGTGTCCTGCCAGACGATTGCGTTGTAGACGGGCTCGCCGGTGTTCTTGTCCCACACGACGGTGGTTTCACGCTGGTTGGTGATGCCGACTGCAGCGATTTCGTGGTGGTTGACGTCGCCGTTTGCCATTGCGGTTGCTACGACCTTGCGGACGTTCTGCCAAATCTCGGTTGCGTTGTGCTCGACCCAGCCGGCCTTGGGGAAGATCTGCTCGTGCTCGAGCTGGCCTTGAGCCACGTTCTCGCCCGCCTTGTTGAACAGGATCGCGCGGGAGCTGGTGGTGCCCTGGTCGATGGAGAGGATGTACTTGCGCTCGACGTTGAGGGTTGCGGAGTGCAGAGAAGTCGTCATTGATTTTTCCTTAGAACAAAAGAACGGGGGTATTAGAGAGGTTTAGAGGGGCAGAACTGCCGGAACGATCAGGCCTGCGAGGATAGCGCCGATGATTGGGCCAACAACCGGAACCCATGCGTAAGACCAGTTGGAACCGGTCTTACCGGGGATGGGCAGGAAGGTGTAGGCGATACGGGGGCCGAGGTCACGTGCGGGGTTGATAGCGGAACCGGTTGCGCCACCGAGGTTCATACTGATGGATACAACGACCAGGGCAACAGCCAAGGGGCCAGTCTGGGCGGGGGTCTTACCGGATGCGATGATCCAGCCAATCAGGACGAAGGTGCCGATAATCTCGGTGAGCAAGTTCCAGCCGTAGGACTTGATGGCGGGGCCGGTTGCGAAGATGCCGAGGCGGTCGCCCGGGTCCTCATCGAAGTGCTTCTTGTAGGTGAGGTACGCTCCGGTTGCGCCGGCCATTGCGCCGAGCATCTGAGCGACGATGTACAGGGCAATGTTGCCGGGGGTTGCGGGAACGCCGGTTGCCAGGTCGCGGCCTGCAGTTGCCAGGCCAACGGTCACAGCGGGGTTCAGGTGTGCACCGGAATGGAAGGAGAGGTACACGGCGGTGAACACTGCCAGACCCCATCCGAAGGTGATAACACCCCAGCCTGCGTCCTTAGCGTAGGACTTCTTGAGGGTCACTGCGGCGCATACGCCGGCACCGAGCAGAATCAGGATGAAGGTGCCGAAGAACTCGGAAGCGAAGATTCCGAGGGTGGTGGGGGCGCCGGATGCATCCACGAGAGCGGAAGAGCCGGCTGCAAGTACAGTTCCTGCGGAAGCAAGAAGAGACATTGATGCTCCTTGAAGACGAAGCGTCTGGAAGGCAAGCGAACCTTTGCTTGCGTGTTCCCGTGCGTCCTCACCGCACTGGCGGATCGGGGCACAACGCTGTGCTGAAATGTGTAGCGGTTGCTACGAAAAATTGATAGATGTTTTTGGATGAGAAGCAGATCGTACCAGTGGGTTAACCCTGTATTTAGCTCGCTGCTTCTTATGCAGGGGATTATCGTAAACGGTTATTTAACCTCTCGTCCACCCCTCACCGAAAATATGAGATAACCCATGCTCGGTGAGGGGTGAACGGTCGGTTCGTACCGGATAACCGGTCACGAAAGGTGCGTGGAATCTCTACGGATTAGAGCTTCACACGGGGTGCCACGGGGGTGACAGCCTCAATCTTTGCCGATGCCTCAGCGTCGGTGGAGGTGGACTCTGCCTCGCGGATAGCCTGTACGCGTGCGGCGTAGAGGTCGAGTTCCTCCTTGACCTTCTTGTCGTCCCAGCCGAGCTCGGCACGCATGATGTCGAGAATCTCGTCTGCTGCTGCCAAGCCGCGGTCGCGCTGCTCGAGGTCGAGGCGTACGCGGCGGACCAGAACGTCCTCCAGGTGCAGGGCACCTTCGTAGCGGATAGCGAAGACGACGTCTGCACGCAGGAACTGGGGTGCCTTAGCCAGGGGAGCACCGAGGGAGGGGTCAGCGTCGATGAGAGCGCCGAGGTCCTCAATCTGCGCGCCGTAACGCTCGAGCAGGTGGGTGATACGGTCCTCATCCCAGCCGTAACGCTCTGCGTAGCGTGCACGGTTAGCAGCGATTGCGTGGTAGCCGTCTGCGCCGACCAGGCCGATGGTTGCGGTCACGGAGGGGTTCTGCTTAGCCTGCTCGCCCAGTGCGAAGTCGACAGCGTCGGCAGCCATGACACGGTAGGTGGTGAGCTTGCCGCCTGCGATTGCGCTCATGCCGGGTGCAACCTCGGTCACGGTGTGCTCGCGGGAAACCTTGGTGGATGCTGCGCCGTCCTTGACCTTGGGCTGCAGCAGCGGGCGCAGACCGGTGTAGGTGCCGATGATGTCCTCGCGGGTCAGCGGGTTAGCGATCAGCTTGTTAGCCTGCATCAGGACGTAGTCGATGTCCTTGCTGGTTGCGACGGGGCGCTCGCGGTCCTCGGTGTAGGGGGTGTCGGTGGTGCCGATGATCCAGTAACGCTGCCAGGGGATGATGAAGAGAACGGACTTCTCAGTCTTGGTGAAGATACCGCTGGTTGCGTTGATGCGGTCGCGGGGAACCACGATGTGGATACCCTTGGAAGCCAGAACCTCCAGGCCTGCATCGGGGTTAGCCAGGGACTCGGACTCTTCGGTCCACACGCCGGTTGCGTTGATGACGTGCTTTGCGCGCACGTGCAGGCGCTCGCCGGTTTCCAGGTCTGCCAGCTCTGCGCCGATGACGCGGCCGGATGCGTCCTTGGTGAAGCCGACAACCTGGGTGCGGGATGCAGCCAGTGCGCCGTAGCCTGCAGCGGTGCGGACGACGTCGATGACGAGGCGTGCGTCGTCAACGCGTGCGTCGTAGAACTGGATTGCGCCGCTGAATGCGGAGTCCTTGATGTCGGGGAAGACGGTCTTGGTGCCGGCCTTGGTGAAGTGACGCTGGGAGGGGACGCCCTTGTTGCCGCGGGAGCCGAGGAATGCCAGGGTGTCGTACATGCCGATGCCGATTGCGGAGTATGCGCGCTCGATGACGGGCATCTTCAGGGGCCACAGGAAGGGCTGTGCGTGCACGAGGTGGGGTGCAATCTTGTTCAGCAGCAGGCCGCGCTCGGTGAGAGCTTCGGTCACGAGCTTGAAGTCGAGGTTGTAGAGGTAGCGCAGGCCGCCGTGAACGAGCTTGGAGGACCATGCGCTGGTGCCTGCAGCCCAGTCACCTGCTTCGACGATACCGGTGCGCAGACCGCGGGTTGCTGCGTCGAGGGCAATACCTGCACCGGTAATGCCGCCGCCCACAACCAGGATGTCGAGTTCTTCGTTGACCATGCTCTTGAGTGCCTTGGCGCGGGACTCAGCGGTCAGCTGGGACTGCTGTGCAATGTGCTGGGAGCTCATGTAGTGCTCTTTCTTGTCGTGCCGCGTGCGCGGCGTGGGGTTTCATCTTGCAAATAGTAAAACCCAATGGTGAAATAATAACCAAGTAGCATGAACGGATTTTCACTGGGGGTCTGGGGTCGATGAACGAACGCGCTAACCACACTTACGAGGCGGCGCAGCTGTACTACATCCACAACATGACGATGGACGCTATCGCGGCTCGTCTGGGGGTTTCTCGAGCCACTGTGTCGCGTCTGCTTAAAAGTGCTCGTGAGAGCGGCATGGTGCAGATCCGTCTGGATGATTCCTTCCGTGCCCGCAGCGAGCTTGAGCGCCGCATCGGCGAGCGCTATAAGGTGCGCGTTACTCTCGTGAATGTCCGTTCGGACGCCACCCCCATCGCCCGCATGAGCCAGGTATCCCGTACTGCGGCGGCTCTACTTGATTCCCTGATTGATAATGGAACGAGCCTGGGTGTGGCGTGGGGTTCAACGATGACCGAGATTTCTCGTCATCTGCCGCGCCGCCCTCTGAAGGGCGTGACTGTGGTGCAGATGAATGGTGCCGGTAACGCGCACCATTCGGGCATTCCGTACCTGGGTTCCCTGCTGGGGCAGTTGGTGAATGCCTATGATGCGCAGACTATCCATTTTCCGGTTCCCGCGTTCTTTGACTATGCGGACACGAAGACCGCCATGTGGCGTGAGCGTAGCGTGCAGAAGAATCTGCATGCCCAGCAGAATGTTGACCTCGCTATTTTTGGCGTGGGTGCTTTTGGCGGTCCTATCCCTTCTCACGTGTATTCGGGTGGCTATTTTGAGGTGCAGGAGCAGCGTCAGTTGCGTGAGCTGGGCGTTGTGGGGGATATGTGCACGATTCTTCTGCGTGAGGACGGCTCGTGGGCTGATCTTGAGTTGAATAAGCGTGCGTCCGGTCCGACTCCGAAGGAGCTGGCTCGTATTCCGCGCCGTATTTGCGTTGCGTCCGGTACTCACCGTGTGCGTGCTTTGCGCGGCGCGTTGCGTACGGGCGCGATTACTGACTTGGTTCTTGATGATGCCCTGGCAAAGGCGCTCATGGAGAAATAGCTAAAAATAATCGCCGCGGGTATGAGAGTCCGTGGTGATGGGGTAAAGGGGCACCTTGAATCTGAAAGGGTAGTGCTTGAGAGCTTTCCAGGTGAAGCTCTCAAGTGTCGCCTGAACAATGTTTCAAGGTGCCCTTTAGTGTCGTCAAAAACTGCTTTCTGACCCTACAATGTGAAACGTTTGCGCATGTGAAAGCGCATATTTGTGCACTCCATTGAAGGTGTGCGCCACTCACCGTTAGAAAGAACCAACCATGACCCCCACCTATAACGCCCAGGCGAATCCGCACCTGGGCGCACCCGGCATTACCACCATGCACGGTGATGCCCAGTCTTCCGACGCTACTCCTCTTGCCGGCCCCGGCGCTGGCGACTGGAAGATTACCGGCACGAAGCTCGGCGGCGCCTGCCCGACAATCCTTGCGGGACGCGACGGCTTCATTCAGGTGCTCTGCACCCAGGTCTTCGCCCACGGCGAGTTCATCACCCCGAAGCTCTCTATCCTTGACCCGCATACCGGCCGCGAGCTCTCCCACTTGGACATCCCGAAGGGCGCACTGCTCGGTGGCGTGTATGCCTACCTTGACGCGCAGGACCGCATGGTTTTGGTGGATGGCTCTCAGTGCCTGTTGCGCCTCTCCCACTCTGCTGACGGACGCAGCATCCGAGTTGATGAGCGTATTGACCTGAGCCGCATGCTCGCGCAGAGCGCTAATGACGCTGTGGTTGGTCTGGTACCCGACTGGTCCGGTCGCATTTGGGTTGCGACGAAGAACGGCTACATTGCGGTGATTGATTCTGCCCGCGGCACGATTCGCTCGATGCGCCTGAATAAGGCGTCGATTGCGGGTGAGCGTATCGATAACTCGATTTCGGCGTGCCCGCAGGGCGTGAGCGTGGTGACTTCTCACGCTATTTATATGCTGAACGCTACCGCAACCGGTGCGCCCACCCTCAAGTGGTGGCATGCCTACGACCGCGGTAGCGCCCGCAAGCCCGGTAAGCTCGCGTGGGGTTCGGGTGCCTCCCCGACGTTCTTTGGTCCGAACGGTTCGGATTACGTGATGCTGACCGATAACTCTGATATTCAGGAGTCGGTCATTGTGTACCGCACCGATAACGGTGCGAAGGTCGGTAGCGCCGGCCTGTTTACTGCCGGTACCTCTGGCACTGAGAACTCCATGATCGGTGTGGGTAACACGATGGTCGGTGCAAGCACCTACGGCTACCCCTACCCGAAGTACCCGGAGGGTGCCGGCCCGTCGGTTCCTGCGAATGCGCTTTTTGCTCCCGGTATGGAGCGTTGGGATATTACCGACCGCGGTCTGCGTAAGATTTGGGACCGTAAGGACGTGTACTCTTCGGCTGTTCCTCGCTATTCCACCGCTGACGGTCTAATTTACACCTGTGAGCGTCGCCGCGGCCCGGCTGGTTTGGCGAATGGCGCCTACGCCTGGGCAGTCGCGCTGGACATGGAAACCGGTAAGACGATGCACGAGCAGCGCCTGCCTCAGCATGTGAGCCTGCTGCTTGGCGGTGGTGACACCCTGCAGATGGTGGGCACGATTGACCGTTACGGCACCTGGTGGCAGGGCACGATTAGCGGCGTGTACCGTATCGCGAAGGCTTAGGGGAGTAGAAAATGACTAAGAATAATCTGATGAACGCTTCTCGCCGTACCGCGTTGAAGGTTGCGGGCGCTTCGGCTGCCTTGGTAGCTGGCGGCGTGAGCGCTGCGGAGGCGGCAACTCGTTCGGGCGGTAAGCGCGCTCGCGTGACCCCGGTGACCCAGCGCCCTGGCGGACAGCGTGGAGGGCAACGCGGTCAGCACGGCGGTGGACAGCACAGTGGTGGACAGAACGGCGGCGCGGCGAGTTCTGCGCTGCGCTATAACGAGTCGTGCATCCGCCTGGAGTTGAAGGCTGCTAACGGTGTGCAGGCTGTGTCTTTGCAGAGTCAGCCGGCGCGTACTGTTGCTTTCCGGAATCTGCCGACTCGCCTGAGCATTATTAATGAGGGCAATTCGACGCTGCCGGTGGGTACTCGCCTGATGGTGCGTGCTCGCGCGCAGGATCCGAAGACTGGTTTGTTGTTGAATCCTGCGGTGACTCTTCGTGTTACCTCGGGTCAGGCGGTGCTGCCTTCGGGCGGTCTGGGTGCTTCAGCCCTGGTGGCTCCTGTGGATGCTCTGAATCTTGATGCGGTGCGCCGTAGCGAGCAGACCGGTCAAGCTGGTGCCGGTAGCGAGAATGTTCTGGAGTTGCGCACTGCTATTCCTCGCGGTCACCGCTTGGATGTTCAGCTGAATTATCAGGTGGCTTCGGGCGTTGCCGGTTCTGCGTTGAAGCAGGTTCATGTGAGCGCTGTGCTGGATATGGCGGCGGCTGGTTTGTCCTCTTCGTTCTACGAGGTGCAGAGCCCGGCTGTGGTTGCTTCGCTGAACTAGCAGTTGGGCTGGCTCCTGTGAGGGGATGGCACGGCGGGGGAGTAACTCCACTGTTTTACACTTTTATACCTCTATATATAGGCGCCTGTTCAAAAAGACATATTGAAAGGTCGGGGTCGTTCTTGGGAACGGCCCCGACCTTTGCATTGTCTAGTCTGCCGGCGTGAGCGGTAGCTGATTTTTCCTATGCGGTTTCGGTCCTGTCGTGTTCGCCGAATGCCACCTGCACCGCGTGGTGCAGTGCTTCGCGCACCATGGCGATGGCGGGGTTGGCGGCGGACTCTCGGCGTACGGCGGTAAAGATTTTGCGGCAGGGCTTGCCGGGTAGCTCTACGATGCGTAGCCCCTCGGTGGTGGAGAGGGAAGAGAGGATGAAGCCGGGCACGATGGTGACGGCGAATCCTGCTTTGACGAGGTTGGAGTTCGTAATCATGTCATTGGCGCTGTAGCGGATGACCGGCTCGAATCCTGCGGTGCGGCACTGGTTGAGCGCCCAGCTGCGGGAGGTGTTCTGTTCCATTTCGAGGACCCAAGGGAGTGCGTGCGCCTCCTCAATCGAGGTGATGGTGGAGGTGCTGGGCACGATGAGGCTGAGCGGGTCTTCGGTGAGTAGCTCGGAATGCAGTTCGGGGTATTCGGGGATGTGGTGGTGCGGGTAGGCTTCGGAGAGCACCATGTCGTATTCGCGGCTTCGGGTCAGGGAGGTGCCGGTTTCGGGGTCGATTTGCAGTACTTGCAGGGTGAGTGAGGGGGCGTGTTCGGCAAGGTAGCTGAGGGTTTCCGGTAGCAGTGCGAAGGCTGCGGACTGGAAGATGGCGAGGCGGACCATGCCTGCCGGTTCGCCGGTGAGGTTGGCGACGGAGGTTTGCATGCGGTCAAGTTCGCGCAGGATGCTGCGGGCGCTGTCGACAATGATGAGTCCGGCGCTGGTGAGCTGTACGCGCCTGCCGATGCGCTGCAAAAGCGGGGTGCCGGTTTCTTTTTCGAGGGTGGCAATCTGCTGGGAGACGGCGGAGGGGGTGAGGCTGAGTGCTTCGGCTGCGGCGATGACAGTGCCGCGTTCTTGGATTTCGAGGAGCATCTGCATACGTCGGATGTCGTAGATGGACATATTTTCCTCCCTGGTGCACTCGGCATTGCGTTGGCTGTGGTTGCCACCGTATTCCATGGTGCGTCTCTCATCGTGGACTCTTGTATATGGTACCGCGCGGGCTTCCGGCAGGCTCTTTTTGAGACGCCTGAAGTGGGGTGCCGGCATGTTGGCTTGTGTAGCGAGTATTTTCGCGCTGAATGTGATGATTCTTGGGGTTGAAGATGCTTCTGGGACTGGTTTTGAAGTGTTCGTCTGTTACGAAGTGGGTTCGATATTTGCGCTCTGAAAGTGCTAGCCTGAGAGAGATGGATAGCGATGTCGCTACAAACTTCACCTTGTCTCTTCGAACAGGAGGTTCGGAGGGGGCGCGGGGTGAAAACCTCACCGCACAATCATTAAGAAAATCTAAATGAATTTTGGAAAAAACATTCAGTTTTTCTAATGAGGTATTTATTACCCTTTTGTGGTGAAATAGAGACATCGCCAAACGTGGTGTGCACCGCACACAGTAAGATAGTTAGGAGTCAAGGATGACCCATCCTTTCGCATCTGAGCACTACCAGAAGATGGCTCTGGAAGCTCGTCAGCTTGTTCGTCAGTGGGTAAACGAGTCCCAGTCGATCAAGCCCACCTTCGCAGCTGAGCAGCTCGCCGGTGTTCTGAAGGACCCCAATGGTCTTCCCTTCACCGTCGGCTTTGTTGATGGCGTTATTCGCCCCGAAGACGACAACGTCTCCGGCCGCAACCTTTCCCGTATTTCCGGCCTGGCACCTTCCTTCCTGCCCTGGTACATGAAGTCCGCTGTTGGCTTCGGTGGCAAGCTGGCTGGCAAGGTCGCATGGCCCACCGTTCCCGTTGCACGCCGCGTGCTGCGCGAGATGGTTGGTCACCTGATCGTCGACGCTTCCGAGGAGAAGCTGGGCGACGCAATTGCAGAGCTGACCAAGACCGGTAACCGCCTGAACGTCAACCTGCTCGGTGAGGCAGTTCTGGGTGACAAGGAAGCAGAGCACCGCCTGGCTGAGACCAAGCGCCTGCTGGCACGTGACGACGTTGACTACGTCTCCATCAAGGTGTCCGCTGTTTCCGGCCCCCACCAGCACTGGGCATTCGACGAGGTCGTTGAGACCGCTGTTCGCCGCCTGACCCCGCTGTACGAGCTGGCTGCATCCAGCTCCCCCAAGAAGTTCATCAACCTGGACATGGAGGAGTACAAGGACCTGGACCTCACCATTGAGGTGTTCACCAAGATCCTGGACCAGCCCCACCTGAAGGACCTGGAAGCCGGTATCGTGCTCCAGGCATACCTGCCCGACACCCTGGCTGCAATGCAGCACCTGCAGGAGTGGTCCGCAAAGCGCGTTGCTGCTGGCGGCGCAGGCATCAAGGTCCGCCTGGTTAAGGGTGCAAACCTCTCCATGGAAATCGTGGAAGCTGTTATGCACGGCTGGCCGCTGACCACCTGGGACACCAAGCAGGCTGCTGACACCAACTACAAGCGCGTTCTGGACTACGCACTGCGCCCCGAGCACGTGAAGAACGTTCGCCTCGGTATTGCAGGCCACAACCTCTTCGACGTTGCTTTCGCACTGCTGCTGTCCGAGGACCGCGGCGTGAAGGATCGCGTCGAGTTCGAGATGCTGATTGGTATGGCTGAGCAGCAGGCTGAGATTATTCGCCGCCGCGTTGGCCACCTGCTGCTGTACGTGCCCGTCGTGAACCCCAAGGAATTCGACGTTGCTATCGCATACCTGATCCGTCGTCTCGAGGAGAACGCTTCCTCCGAGAACTTCATGTCCGGTATCTTCGACCTGGCAACCGACGAGTCCATCTTCAAGCGCGAAGAGGACCGCTTCATGCGTGCACTGAACTCCGTCACCGACGAGGTTCCCGCATCCAAGCGCACCCAGAACCGTCTGACCGAGAACGAGGACAACGTCTTCGTGCCGGCAGGCCGCTTCGAGAACACCCCCGACACCGACCCCGCACTCTCCGGTAACCGCGAGTGGGGCCGCGCAATCCTCGAGCGTTCCAAGACCACCAAGCTGGGCATCGACACCCTCAAGGCTAACGAGCTGACCAGCGAGGCTGAGGCTGAGAAGCTGATCAAGGAAACCGAAGAGGCTGGCAAGGCATGGGGCAAGCTCTCCGGCCACGAGCGTGCAGAGATTCTGCGCAAGGTCGGTAAGGCAATCGCACTGCGCCGCGGTGACCTGCTGGAGGTTATGGCAGCTGAGGCTGGCAAGACCCTGGAGCAGGGCGACACCGAGGTCTCCGAGGCAATCGACTTCGCATACTACTACGCAATGCTGGCTGAGGACCTCGAGAAGATCGACGGCGCAAAGCCCAAGTCTGTTGACCTGACCCTGGTTGTTCCCCCGTGGAACTTCCCGACCGCTATCCCCGCCGGTGGTGTTCTGGCTGGTCTGGCTGCAGGTTCTGCTGTCATCTTCAAGCCCGCAACCATCACCGCTCGCACCGGTGCCCTGATCGCAGAGATCATGTGGGAAGCAGGCGTTCCCAAGGACGTTCTGAAGCTCGTCAAGGTTGTTGACCGCGCTGCAGGCAAGCTGCTCATCTCGCACCCCGAGGTTGACCGCCTGATCCTGACCGGTGGTTACGAGACCGCTGAGCTCTTCCGCTCCTGGCGTGATGACCTGCCCCTGTTCGGTGAGACCTCGGGTAAGAACTCCATCATCGTCACCCCGAACGCTGACATCGACCTCGCCGTCAAGGACGTCGTCTACTCGGCATTCGGTCACGCAGGTCAGAAGTGCTCCGCTGGCTCCACCGTCATCCTGGTTGGCTCCGTGGCACAGTCCGAGCGTTTCCGCCGTCAGCTGCTTGACTCCGTCAGCTCCCTGCACGTGGCACACCCGCAGGACATCGAGTCCGAGATGGGCCCCGTTGTTCAGAAGCCGGAAGAGAAGCTGCTGCGCGGTCTGACCACCCTCGGCCCGGGCGAGCGCTGGCTCGTTCAGCCCAAGGAACTGGACGAGACCGGCCGCCTGTGGAGCCCCGGTGTTCGCGAAGGCGTCAAGCCCGGTTCCGAGTACCACATGACCGAGTACTTCGGCCCCATCCTGGGCATCATGACCGCTGACACCCTGGAAGAGGCAATCGAGCTGCAGAACGCACCCGATTACGGCCTGACCGCAGGTCTGCACTCGCTGGATGCTGACGAGCTCGAGCTGTGGCTCTCCAAGGTCCAGGCAGGTAACCTGTACGTGAACCGTGCAATTACCGGTGCAATCGTTCAGCGTCAGCCCTTCGGTGGTTGGAAGAAGTCCACCGTTGGCTCCGGTACCAAGGCTGGTGGCCCCAGCTACCTGATTGCTCTGTCCGATTGGGAGCCCGCACAGGCAACCTCAACCGCAACCACCCAGTCGGTGACCGTTCGCGAGACCCTGGCTACCATCGAGAACTCCGAGCTCGGCAAGCGCGATGACTTCGCATTCATCAAGCGCGGTGTCTCCTCTGACGCACACGCTTGGGACACCGAGTTCGGCTTCGGCCACGATCCCTCGAAGCTGGGCGTGGAGCGCAACATCCTGCGCTACGTACCCACCCAGGTTCTGGTTCGTGCAGACGAGTCCGCATCCGCAGCAGAGACCCTGCGCGTTGTGCTCGCCGGTCTGGCAGCTAACGCACCGGTTGCTCTGTCCGTCGGTAAGGACCTGCCGGTCGACGTCCGTGGCGTCCTCGAGAACAAGGGCATCAAGTACGAAGTCAAGTCGGACGCTCAGTTCCGCGAGTACCTGGCTTCGAACGCTAAGACCCCGGTTCGCGCACTGGCTGGTACCCCGCTGGAAGGCACCCGTATCCGCTACATCGGTAACGATGAGAAGTCCATCTACTCGGCACTGGGCGGTCGCCCGGACGTTGCAGTGTACTTCGCACCCGTCACCGAGGCTGGCCGTATCGAGATGCTGCCCTTCCTCCGCGAGCAGGCTGTTTCGATTACCGCACACCGTTTCGGTAACCCGAACCGCTTCTCCGAGCGCGTCATTTCTTCCCGCTAAGGCGCTGTGAGAGTTTAGCTCTCTAGCCTAAGGCTCAGGGCCCTGCACCTTCATGGTGTGGGGCCCTGAGCCTTTTGCGTGTTTGCTAGGCTCTCTCGGGGGAGAGACCTGTGTATAGAACCGTGTGTGGAAGTGATGAATAGAAGGGCGCCTAGAAGCCGATACGGTGCGGATGGTTATGTGCACGAATAAGAAGAGGAAAATATAGTGTCATAGAAGTGGTACGGGGGTGTTTGGACGTGCCCCGCGTTACTTCTTATGTGATAATTGGTGTAGGACGTTCCGTCATCCCACATACGGAACGACACCGTGCGCGGGACGGTCCGCGCTACGCAAGAACACACTGAAAGGACACCGCTGCTATGAGCAACGTTCCCGCAGAACTCTCGTACACTTCTGAGCACGAGTGGGTTTCCGCTCTCACCGCCGAGGGCACCGTACGTGTTGGTATTACCGACCACGCTCAGGATGCACTGGGTGACGTCGTCTACGTCGACCTTCCCTCTGTCGGCGATTCTGTAGCTGCTGAGGATAGCTTCGGTGAGATTGAGTCCACCAAGTCTGTCTCCGATCTCTTTGCTCCCATCGCTGGCGAGATTGTCGCAGTGAACGAGGGCCTGGAGGATGACCCCGCACTGGTCAACTCCGATCCCTACGGCGAGGGCTGGATCATTGAGATTCGCCCCGAGAACGCTGATGATCTGGCGAACCTGCTGGATGCAGAGGCATACAAGGCTGAGCTGGCTAAGCTCTAAGTCGATAGTCTAGCTCGATAGACTCTATAGCTCTGGCGTCCCTCGTGTTAAGAGGTACGTACTGATGAAACGGCGAGACCGATTGGTCTCGCCGTTTTTCTTTTAAAATGCACACAAACGCAAATAGTTGGGCGCATTTAAGGTTCGTCTTGAAGGTGTAGGAATTCACTAAAGGGGCTTGAAGGATGACTAAACCCCTAGTGGGAGCCTCTTTCAAGTTAAATGTGATGAAAACTTCAACTATCGCGAGAAGATAAAATTTTCCTCGTAAAGCAGTCCAATATGAGATGCATGTGTTCGAAGTATTGGAATTTTGCTAAAATTGGTACTGTCTATACTGGATAGTGTTTGATTGTGTGGCTATTTTTGGGTTCAAAAAGCCTCTGAAAAGGGCGAACTGAATAGCAAAATGCCTTGTGAGGCTATAAGATTGTCTCGAAGGTTTGCGGTTTATCATTTCGTGATAAACAACTGAACTTATCTATCACACTCTCAACACTAAGCAAAGATGTTCGGCACGAAGCGAGACCCCCGACCGGGGGAACGAGCCACTCACTCAAATTTCGGCTCGTATCGACATCGGCTGAACAAGTACCCGAAAGACATAGATGACCTCACGCATCGATGAGAACCTCACTAACGCTGAGGTTCAACTAGAGGACGTGGAGAACGGCGACTCTGACCGTAACCCGCGTGACGTTAAGAGCCGGACCATTGGTCAGGTTCTTAGCCAGCTTGACCTGGAGTTCCCCGGAATTAGCGCATCCAAGATTCGCTTCCTGGAGGAGCGCGGTCTCGTGCACCCCAGCCGTACCGAAACCGGTTACCGCAAGTACTCCCAGACTGACATTGAGCGCCTGCGCTACATCCTCACTATGCAGCGCGATCACTACATGCCGCTCAAGGTAATCCGTCAGCATCTGGAGGATCTGGAAGCCGGTCGCGTGCTGAACTCCATGCCCGCCACCGTAAGTGAAGACGTCCTGGATACCGTCCTCGGACCGGACGAGCAGGAAGGCCGCACCTACAGCCTCCGTGAGCTGGCAGAATACGCTAACACCACTCCCGAACTGATTCGCGAGCTGATTGACT
>RBWB01581608.1_pt1 | contig 21460 bp, 15 predicted proteins | sample 2014201 | NCBI WGS metagenome assembly RBWB01 (sample SAMN10133834, study PRJNA383868) | Human oral metagenome, whole genome shotgun sequencing project. | isolation source: supragingival plaque isolated from 88 juvenile twins | host: Homo sapiens | place: Australia
GGCGCCACCTCGGAGGTGGCGCCGCCGACAATCGGGCGAACTGAACCGTCAGCCGGTCAATCCTTGACCGGCTCGAGGGGGTTGGCCTGACAGGTGGCTCCTTCCTCGGGCGGGGTTCCGTCCAGCAGGAACGTGCTGACGGCGTCGGAGGCGCAGGAGTTGCGGTTGACCGCGCCGTGGATGGCGTCGTTGACGGTCAGCAGACGGCTGTTCTCCAGCTGGTCGGCCAGAGAGGTCGCCCACGAGTAGGGGGTCTGCGGGTCTGCGGTATTGCCGATGACGACCACCGTGTCCGAGCCCTGCCCGGTGACGCGATGCGGTTGAGTGGTCGTCGTCGTGTGACCCCACCCGTGGCAGAAGGCGTCCGTGTAGGCGGAGGCCGCGTCGTAGGAGATCGGGTAGGACTTCTTGAGATTGTCGGCCTGAGCGTTCCACGACGCGGCATCCCCCGTGTCCGGGTAATCCGTGCAGTGCACTCCGTAGAAGGCGTAATTCGAGTTCTGCGTCCTCGCCACCGGCGGGCTCGTGGCGGCGTTGTCGTAGGCGGTGGCCACCTTCTGGTAGTTCTGATACAGCATGGTGCCGTTGCCGTCGTTCATGGCCTGGGCCAGAGCGCTGGTCAGATAGGACCAGTACTCCTGGCGCCGGTTGGAGATGAACCGGATGTAGGTCTGCGCCTGCGCGTGACCGAGAGTGGTTTCGCGCCCGTTGTTGGCCGTCATCGGCAGGGGTTTGTCGTCGAGACCCTCCAAGAAGGTCTGCAGTTGGGCCATGGCCTCGTCACTCGTGCCGCTCAGGGGGCAGCCGTCGCCCGCCGTCCCGGCCAGGCAGGAGTCCACATAGCTGCGCAGAGCGTTCTCGTTGTGCTCCATGTTGTCCGCGTGGATCTGGGCCCGGCTGATCGAGGGGTCCATAGCCGAATCGAGAATGATGCGGCCTCCCCGGGTGGGGAAGAGATCCAGGTAGGTGGCGCCCAAGTAGGTGCCGTAGGAGACGCCGAGGTAGTTCAGCTTCGAGTCGCCCATCACGCCTCGCATGACATCCATGTCGCGGGCCGCGGTGGCGGTATCCATGTGGTCGAGAATCTCGGGGACCGAGGAGTTCTGGGCGCAATTGGCGGATACGGCGGCGCCCCGGCTCTCGAAGGTCGCGGCGTCCGTGGCCTGAGCGTCCGCCCACGGGGTGAGATCATCCTCGTCGGCGGCCCCGTCATCGGGATCCTCGCCCTGGACGGCCGCGGCGTCGGCGGGCTGCTCGTCATTGATGCCGCCCTGCTGAACGGGGGCGGCGTCGCCGTTGCCCGCGTTCTGGCCCGCGCAGGACAGCGGCTCGGATTGCCCGACGCCGCGCGGATCGAAGCCGATGATGTCGTACTGGCCGCGCACCTTCGTGGCCAGGGAGCGGGCGGTCCCCTCGACGGAGCCGACGCCCGAGTTGCCCGGGCCGCCGGGGTTGGTGAACAAGGTGCCCTTCTCCGCGTTGCCGTCGGCGGCGCGCACCCTTTTGAGGGCGAGTGTGATGGTCTGGCCGTCGGGGGCGTTGTAGTCCAACGGCACGGTGAGGGTGGCGCAGGTGGCGATGGAGCCGTCGTCGCAATTGGCCCAGGTGAGCTCCTGGTTGTAGAAGGACGTCAGCTCGGCCGGGATGGCCGGCTGCTGATCGTCTGCGGCTGGTCGGGCGGCCGCCGGTGGAGCGGCGATGATGTCGGCCGCCCCGGGCGGGCCACCCGAAGCGGCGGGTACGGCGGATGCGGCTGCCGGCGCTTCGGAGTCCTCGACGAGATCCGGACTCTGCGGCTGGCCGGCAGCCAGGATCAATGATAGTGACATGGCGGTCAGTGCGACCGCGCTCCTCTTCTTCAGGGACTGAACGTAGGGCCTCATGTGTTTACTATCTCTTCTTGATCGGTGATGCGCCTCCTCCTGAAGGAGGAGATAACGTTTCGGTCACGATATTGAGGGTTAGGCTCACCGCGTGGAGTTCCTCAACGGTCTCATGCCGACCTTCGATCTGACATACGACGACGTCTTCATGGTGCCCTCGCGCTCGGGCGTGGGCAGTCGCACGGACGTGGACCTGGCCACCGACGACGCCACCGGCACCACCATCCCGCTCATCGTCGCCAATATGACGGCGGTCGCCGGCAAGCGCATGGCCGAGACGGTCGCCCGCCGCGGGGGACTCGCCATCATTCCTCAGGACATCCCCGTCGATGTCGTCATCGACACCGTTGAGCGGGTCAAGGCCTGTCACCGGGTGTACGACACCCCCGTCACCGTCAAGCCGCATCACACCTGCGGTTACGCCCTGGGCCTGATCCCCAAGCGCTCGCACGGGGCGGCCGTCGTCGTCGACCCGGACACGGGCGCGCCCATGGGGCTGGTGGACACCGACGACGTGACCGATGTCGACCGCTTCACCCAGGTCCGCGAGGTCATGAGCACCGAGCTGCTCACCCTGCCCGAGGGCGTCGACCCCCGCGAGGCCTTCAACCGCCTTCGCGCCGCCCGTCGCAGACTCGCCCCCGTCGTTGACGCCTCGGGCGGGCTCGTCGGCCTGCTCTCCCGCTCCGGTGCGGTGCGCGCCACCATCTACCGTCCCGCCATCGACGGGGCGGGGCGATTGCGGATCGGGGCCGCGATCGGTATGAACGGGGAGCCGGCGGGACGGGCCGCCGAGCTGGTGGCGGCTGGCGTGGATGTCATCGTCGTCGACACCGCCCACGGGCACCAGGACCGCATGGTGGAGGCGGTTGCGGCGGTGCGCGACGCGGTGCCGCGCACCCCGGTGTGCGCCGGCAATGTCGTGACCGCGGCCGGTGTGGGCGATCTGGTTCGGGCCGGGGCCTCCATCATCAAGGTCGGCGTGGGGCCGGGCGCCATGTGCACCACTCGCATGCAGACCGGCGTGGGCCGCCCCCAGTTCTCCGCCGTCGTCGAATGCGCGCGCGAGGCGGCCCGGCTGGGCGCGCACGTGTGGGCCGACGGCGGGGTGCGCCACCCGCGCGATGTCGCTCTGGCCCTGGCCGCCGGCGCCTCCAACGTCATGGTCGGCTCGTGGTTCGCCGGTACCCACGAGTCACCGGGGGATCTGCGCTACGACGCCGACGGGCGCGCCTACAAGGAAAGCTTCGGCATGGCCTCCAAACGCGCCGTCAGCCACCGCACCGAGGGCGAGGACGCCTTCGACCGGGCGCGCAAAGCCCTGTTCGAGGAGGGCATCAGCGCCGGCCGCATGTACCTGGACCCGGCGCGGCCCGGAGTGGAGGACCTGATCGATTCCATCGTGGCGGGGGTTCGGTCGGCTTTCACCTACACGGGCGCCGGATCGATTCCGGAGTTCCGCGAGCGGGCGGTCGTGGGGATCCAGTCGGCCTCCGGCTACCGGGAGGGGGCGCCGGTTCCCGTGAGCTGGTGAGGCGTGGGCGTCCTGGCCGTGAGTGTGTCCGCATCCCGCACGAACGTCCGCCGGACACCGTCGGTCGAGTGGGCGGGCGCCCGAACCGTGCGGTTGTGCGAGGGGCTCGTGGTGCTTCGGATCGCGTTTGTGCGGGATTCGGACAGGACCCCGCCCGGCGTCGTATCAGATGGGGATGCGCATGAGGGAGCGCACGCGTGCCAGGCCCCGGTCTGTGGCGAGCTCGGCGCGCAGCTCGCGATGGTCGGAGTAGAAGTCGGCCACCTGCTGGAGCTGGACATAGCCGACGGCGACGGCGTTCATGGGTGCGCGGACCAGGCCGACCTCGGGCGCATGAATGAGGATCGCGCCCGACGGCAGGCCGCCGACGACACGAGGGCGGGTCTCCCAGCGGAATGTGGTCCGACGACGGGTGCCCGGGGCCAGATGAAGGCCGACGGGATCGAGGACGATCTCGGGCCCGCCGTGCGGTCCGCGGGCCCGTCGCCACGCTCTCCCCGCGACGAGGACGCACACCAGCGCGGCGACCATCGACATCGCACGCGCCTGTTCCTCGGAGGCATCAGCGGTCAGGGCGATCGCCCAGCAGGAGAACGCGATCGCGGACAGGGCCATCGCACCCAAGCGCGCCATGAGCGGAGCCGCCCATAGCGGCGGCAGTTCGATACGGCCTGCCCCGGCTCTCCACTGTCGGTCGGCGCGCTCCGAAGGGATCTGCAGGATCCGGAGCGCGGCCAGCCGCAGCAGGGAGAGGATGAGAACGAGGAGCAGCAGGGGAGTGAGCGCCGTCGTCAGATCGGTGGCGAGAACACCACCGAGAACGACCGCGATTCCAAGGATTTGGAGGGCGGCGCGCCGGGGCGCCGCCAGCCGTCGCCGGTCGGCGCTCGCGCAGTCGAGAGTCTCGGACGGCAGCTGCGGCTGGGGTCGGCGGGACGCGTCGGATGCGGGCGGGGCGTCTGCGATGGCGCCCACGGCGGCGTCGGCCGGTGCGGGGAACCCGTACGAGCCGACGGGCGGCTGGGCCGAGCCGACGTGCGGGTCCACGATGGGGGCCAGGTACTTCTCGGCCCGCCAGACGGGGGTGCGCATGAGTGAGTGCACGCGCGCCAGACCCTGGTCGGTGGCGAGTTCGGCGCGTACCTCGGGGTGGCCGGAGTACAGCGCCACCACCCGCTGCAACTGGACGTACGTCAGAGGCGTGGCGCCCATGTCGGCGGGGAGGGTGCCGGCGTCGGGGATGAGGACGAGTGCGGGGCCAGTGGTGAGGGCACCGACGACGCGGGGGCCGTCCTCCCACAGGAAAGCGGCCTCGCGCCGCGTGCCCGGTGCGGTGCGGAACCCGTCGGGGCTCAGTACGATCCCCGGACCCGAACGCGGCAGCGGGGTCCTCCACCAGGTGGTGACGGCGACGGCGAGGCAGGCCGTTGCAACGGCTAGGGACGGGATGAGGACATGTTCGCGGCTGCGGCTGTTGTCGTCGATGGCGGCCGTCCAGTAGCCGACGAGCGCGAGAAGGGCGAGGGCCAGCGCTCCCAGATGCCTGGTGAGAGGGAGGATCCGAGATTCGGGCAGCCAAATGCCCCTGGCGTCCCTGACCCAGTGACGGCGAGCGCTTCTCAATGGGATCTGCGCTGCCCGCAGAGCCGCCGCGTGAAGCAGGAGGAGAAGACAGATTCCCGGGACGAGGACCGCGAGCGCCGTGTCCTGGCCGACGTTGGCGGAGACGAAGAACAGGAATACGACGACGGCGTGCAGTGCGAGGTACAACGGCGTATCGAGCGTGCGGCGGTCCGCCTTCCCGCAGTCGAGGGCGGGCAGAGCCGTTGGGGGGTCGGGGGGTGATATGGGCGGAGCCGGGGGCGAGGCGAGCGCCGCGGGCGGGGCCGGAGCTCCGGGCCTTGCCCGGCCCTCGGGCGGGGCGGCCGCGGAGTCGGTCGGAGAAGCGGCCGGGCCCCGGACCGGCGCGGGCACGGGTCCGGCGGGGAGGGGGCTTGGGGACGCGATCGGCGCGCTCGCGGGTTGCGGCCCCGGGAGGGGCGGCGGGTTCGGCGTCGCGAATCGGACCGGAGGCCCCGGGGCCGGGCGCATGGTCTCCTCGATTTCCCAGACGGGGGCGCGCATGAGGGCTCGCACGCGTATCAGGCCCTGGTCGGTGGTGAGCTCGGCGCGCGATTCGGGGTGGTTGGTGTAGAACTCGACGAGCCGCTGCAGCTGGACGTAGTTCATAGGGACGGGAGACATAGGGACATATACTGGGTCGCCGACGTCGAGGGTGATGACGGCGCACGGTTGCGCATGACGGCGTATTCGCCCTGCGACGACCGGCCGCCGGTCCCATGGAATGTATGTGCGGTACCGTCCGTCGGGCCACAGCCATAGTCCGGTGGGGTCGAGGACGAGTTCGGGAGTTCGCGGTGGATTGAAGGGCATGGGCGCCCAGGTGATGACCGTGGTCGTAAGCAGGACCAGCGAGAGAATCAGCGTGCCGGTCCGGTCGGAATGGGCGTCGTGCGAGGCGTAGATGATGCATAGGGTCGAGATGGCGCCGACCGTGATCGCCGAAGGCGGAAGCTGCTCCCACAGGAGGAATCCCCAGGACGGCCCGAAGCATATGCAGCCGTTGCCTGTGCGCCAACGATTGTCTGATGTGCGAGTCCGCCGGCGCAGCGCGAGCCGGCCGGCCCCGTGCAGCATGAGGCCCAAGCCGATCGAGAAGAGCATGACGACGAGAGGAGGAGAATACTCGATCAGTAAGACGAAGCCGAGGAGAAGAGCTGGAGCACTGAGCGTCAGACTTATGAAGGCCTCGGTTCCCCGATCCTGGTCGGCGCGATCGCAAGTGCGGATTCGACCCGACGGGACCCGGCGCGACGTGCTGCTCATGGCCGACTACCATACATGTCGCTCGGGCGCACTGTCGTTGACCGGGTACGGGTCACGTGGCGCTTGCGTCCGGTTGCCGTTAAAGGACGCGTTTCGATCACTTCATTGAAAACGGCGAGGAGCCCCTGGATGCAACCATGATGAGGGCATGCGCGAGTCATTTCTGCCGTTGTTCGCCATATCGCAGGTGCAGGAATCAGTCGGAGCCGCGTGCTATCAGTCGCTACCGCTCGTTGCGGCCGCCTCGAGGGCCTGTCGCAGGTCGGCGACCAGGTCCTCGGCGTCCTCGATGCCCACGCTCAGACGCAGCAGCCGATCCGTCAGCCCGTAGGCGGCCCTGGTGGCGGGCGGCACGTCGGCGTGCGTCTGCACGCTCGGACACGTCACCAGCGACTCCACTCCGCCCAGGGATTCGGCGAAGGTGAACACTCGCACCGTCTCCAGGAAGACCGCGATATCGACGTCGTCGGCGGGATCGAAGGAGACCATGCCGGAGCGCCCTGGATACAGCACCCGGCTCACGTGCTCGCTCGCCTCCAGGAACTCCGCCACCAGGAGCGCGTTGGCCTCGTGACGCTTCATGCGCAGAGACAGGGTCTTCAGCCCGCGCAGCAGCAGAAAGCAGTCGAAGGGGCCGAGCGTTGCGCCGGTCGTGTTGAGCCGGTACATCAGACGTTCGCCCAGCTCCGGGTCGGCCACGACGACGGCGCCGGCCATGACGTCGTTGTGCCCGCCCAGGTACTTCGTGGCCGAGTAGACGACGACGTCGGCCCCCCGCTCCAGCGGCCGGCAGACGACCGGGGTGTAGAAGGTGTTGTCCACCACCAGCAGGGCGCCTGCGGCGTGAGCCCAGCCGGCGACGCGCTCGATGTCGATCTCAGCCATCATCGGGTTGGTCGGCGTCTCGATCATGACCAGGGACGCCGGGTTCTTCAGCGCCCCGCGCAGGCCCTCCTCGCCGATGACGAAGTCGACGTCGTAGGCGCCCTCCTCCGCCAGCACCTGGAGGTAGCGGTAGGTGCCGCCGTACAGGTCCTCCAGCGCCACCACCCGACCGCCGTAGGGGGCGAGGGTCTCGACCGCCAGTTGGACCGCCGCCATCCCCGACGACAGGGCGAAGGCTGCCGTTCCGGCGTCCAGACGCGCCAGGGCGTCCTGCAGGACGTCGCGGGTGGGTGAGGCCGTGCGCGTGTAGTCGTAGCCGGTCGACTCGCGCAGGCCCGGGTGGCCGAAGGCGGTCGACAGGTGGATGGGGGTGGTGATCGCGCCGGTCGCCGGATCGGTGGCGGTGCCCACGTGCGCGAGCATCGTGCCCAGGCCCCAGGCCGGCGGCTCGGCGCTCCAGGAGGCGTGATGGTGGAGCGGTACGGCGCGACAGCCGGAGCTCTCGCCGTGGGCGGGGGAGTCCTGTTGGGCGGGGACGGTGAAGGAGGCGGTCGTCGGGGTGGTCATGGTGCAGGTCTTTCTAAGGCGTGTGAGGCGGTGGGAGGTCGGGTTGGTTCGGCTCGGGCACGACCGATCGCGGCGGCTCAGGCGGCGGGAACCGCCGGAGGGCGCCGATCGGCCGCGGCCCGGTGCTCCTGACGGGACAGCAGGGCCGCCACTGCGGCCTCGAGACGATCGAGGGCCTCATCCAGCGTGGCGCGCGGGCAGGCGACGTTGATACGGGTGAAGCCTCGCCCGCCAGCGCCGAAGATCGCGCCGTCGTCGAGCCACAGCCCGGCCTCCTCCAGCACGAAGTCGTCGAGCTCGTCCGGTCTCAGACCCGCGGCCGCGAGCAGACCGGTGCAGTCCAGCCACAGCAGGTACGTGCCCTCGCAGGGGGCCGCCTCGACGCCGGGGATGGCCGCCAGGCGGTCGACGACGTGCTCGCGGGCGGCGGCGATGTGCTCGCGCAACCCGTCGAGCCAGGCGTCCCCGCCCTCGTAGGCGGCCCGGCAGGCGACCAGACCCAGCGTGTTGGGCTGCGAATAGCCGGCCGAGTCCAGCTCGACGCGGAAGCGGGAGCGCAGACCGGGGTCGGGGATGAGAATGTTGGCGACCTGCAGGCCCGCCAGGTTGAAGGCCTTCGACGGGGAGGTGCAGGCGATCGTCCGAGCAGCCGCCTCCGCGCCCAGCGAGGCGAAGGGTGTCGTGCGATGGCCGGGCAGGGCGAGGTCGGCGTGGATCTCGTCCGCGACGACGACGACGCCGTGGCGGCCGGTCACCTCGGCCAGCCCGGCGAGCTCGTCGCGGGACCATACGCGACCGACCGGGTTGTGCGGGTTGCACAGGAGCAGCAGCCGCGCGCCCGTGCGGGCGAGGGTCTCCTCCAGAGCGCTCAGGTCGCGCCGATAGACGCCGTCGGCGTCCCGGGACAGCGGAACCGGGGCGACCGTCCTCCCATTGGCCTCGACAACCTCCCGGAAGGGGTAGTAGACGGGCTCCTCGATGACGACGGCATCGCCGGGGGCGCTCAGCGCTCGCACCGCCAGCGCCAGGGCCGGGACGACCCCGGGGGTCACGACGTTCCAGGCGGGGTCGATCCGCCAGCCGTGGCGGCGGGCGAACCAGCCGGTCAGGGCGGCGTTGTAGACGGCGTCGGGCTCGGAGTAGCCGAAGATGCCGTGACGCACCCGCCACAGCAGGGCGGAGGTCACGCAGGGCGCGGCAATATGATCCATATCCGCCACCCACAGGGGCAGTGCCGAGGCGGGGCGGCCGCGCTCGGCGGCGAAATCCCATTTCAGGGAGCCGGTGCCGGTGCGGTCGTGGACGACGTCGAAGGGGGAGGGGGCTGCACCGGCGCCGGCGTCCGACGCGGCACTGATGCCGAGGGCGGCGTCCGGGCGCGAGGAGAGGGCGGAGTCGAGGACGAGGGGGAGCGTGGACATGGCTGATCGGTTCCTTGAGACGAGCACGCGCGGCGGCGCCGTCGGGCGGCGGGCGCGTGCGACGAGCGGAGAAGGATGAACACGGGCCGCCGGGAGCGGTTCCGCGGAGTGCGACGAACCGACGGCGCGCAGGCGCACGAGGGCTCGGACTCTGACCGTTATTCGGGCAACAGCGACGGCTGGCGCTGTCAGCGCATGTGCATTCGACGCATGACCAGGGCGCGCACCGGCAGGGCACGGGTCACGAGCGTCGCGGCAGTCATGCAGTCAGCGTAGCGTGCGATGCGGCGGCGCTGTCAACTGCGGTCGAGGGGCGGACCCCTCCCGCGCTCGTTGAGCGACCGCATCGGGTCCGCCCGCCGCGGTGACGGCGCGGGGCGTCGGCCGCATGATTCCGGGCCCCGGCCTCATGGGCGCAGGCCGCGCAGGAGAACTTCGACGAGCCAGCGGTCCCAGCCGGGAACCAGCCGGTCCGCGTAGTCGGTCAGCGGGCACGAGATCTGAGCGACGGCGATCTGGAGGTGGGCGGCGCCGACGTCGTCGCGCACCTGCCCGTCCGCCTTCGCATGAGTGAGCACGGCGTCGAGTCGGGCCAGACCGCGCCGGCGGGCGCGCTCCGCCCACGCGGCGTTCGCGGTGAGATCGGGGTCTGCAACGAGCTGCGGGATCAGTCGGCCCAGGTGCAGCGAGACCAGCTCGGCGACGAAGTCGCGCCAGGCGCTGGCGGGATCCTCTCGACGGTTGTCGTCGTAGCGCTCCGCGATCCGGTCGATGGAGGCGACGACGGCGTCGGTGACTCCGCGAGCCAGATCCTCCTTGTCGGGGAAGTGCCGGTACAGGGTGCCGATGCCGACCCCCGCCTCGGAGGCGATGGCGCGCAGAGGGACGCCGGTGCCGGCGTCGGCCCACAGCTTGATGACGGCGGTGATGATCGCCTCACGGTTCGCGACGGCGTCGGCGCGCACGGCGGTTCTCCTGTTCTCTCGCTCTCGCCGGTCCCGACGGTCGTGGGGCGGCGGCCTTGCACCACTATATGCGGAAGGATATGATCCGTTTGTTTCCGGAACGGTAAGTTCCACTTACGAGAGAGGGGTTCTCATGTCCTCTGCATCATCCGGCCGCCGCGGCAGTACGAGGATGCTTCTGGCCGTCACCGCCGGCGTGCCGGTCGTTATCCTCCTCATGCTCCTGGCCTTCCTCGCTCCCGCGATCAATTCCGGGGCCGAGGACCTGCCGCTGGCCGTCGCAGCCCCGGCCGAGCAGCGCGAGCAGCTGACTGCGGGCCTCGAGGCCGCGGCACCCGGCTCTTTCGACGTCACGGTCGTCGACGACGCCGACGCCGTCACCCGCGCCGTCCAGGATCGCGACGCCATCGGCGGAATCGCCGCGAGCGCCGACGGCATCGAGGTCGTCACCGCCTCGGGCGCCGGGTCGCCCTACGCGGCGCTGCTCAAGAACCTCGCCACCGGTCTGCAGGCTCAGGCCCAGCAGCAGGCCGGCGCCGCCGCGGCGACCGCCGCTCAGGCACAGGGCGCCGACGAGACTCAGATGCAGGTGGCCCAGGCCCAAGCCCGGGCCGCCGCGGCCGACTCGGTCGAAGTCGTCGACGTCGCCCCCCTGGCGAGCGGCGACCCGACCGGTGCCGGTCTGACCTCCATCGGCCTGCCGCTCGTCTTCGGCGGCATGGCTTCGGCGGTTCTGCTGGCCATCGTCCTGACGGCCGCCCCCTGGAAGCGGGTGATCGCGGCGGTGTCCATCGCCGCCGCCGGAGCCCTCATCGCCACTGTCGTGCTGCAGCCCTGGTTCGGCGCGGTCGACGGCGGCTTCTGGCTCACCTGGGCCGGCCTGACCGCCGGCATCGCCGCCATCTGCCTGACCCTCATCGGACTGCACGCCGTGGCCGGGTATGCGGGTTTCGCATTGGGCGCGGTCGTCATGATGTTCGTGTCCAACCCCCTGTCGGGGCTGGCGACGGGGCCGCAGTGGCTCCCCCGCGGCTGGGGCGCACTCGGGCAGATGCTCCCCGTGGGGGCGGCCGGCACCTGGCTGCGCTCGGCCGCCTACTTCGACGGGCGCGGCATGGGCCTGGCGCCGTGGGTGCTGCTCGGCTGGATCCTCGCCGGCCTGCTGCTCGTCGCCGTCGGGGCCTGGCGCGGGCGGTCGCGCGCCGAGAACCGACGTGACGGCGGACGGGTCGAGGTCGAGGAGGCGACGACCGCCGGTGAGCCCTCGACCGCCCGGGAGGGGGCCGGCGAGGCGGAGGGCGCCGAGACTGTGGCGCCCGCCGCTGGCGTCTGAGACGGCCTCCCGCTCAGGCCTCGACGAGGACGGCGACCGTGCGCGCGGGCACCGTCACCGTGCCGGTGGCCGAGTCGAAGCGCGTGTCGCGCACCACCGGGTCGGCGCCCTCCGCCTGAACGTCGCAGAGCTCGAGGAAACGACCCACGAGGGCGTCGACCCGCTGGCTGACTTCGCGGGGCGTCATGTTGAACACCACCACGACCCCGTCCAGCGCCGGGTCCACGTCCGCCTCCCCGGCGCCGTCGTCGATCACCATGACGATGACGCCCGGCTGCGCCTGCGGACCGGCCGTCGGGAAGCTCACGCGCTCGCGGATCAGCTCGGCCGATCCCAGGGAGAACAGCGGGGTGGAGCGCCGCAGCCGCAGCAGATCGAGGGCCTGGGCGCGTGCGGAGGCGATGTCGTGGGTGGTCGGGCGCAGGTCGTCGCGGATGAGGATCTCGGCCTGAATGATCCAGGTTTCGAAGTTGCGATTCGCCGGGGGCAGCCCCCGACCCCACCCGTTGTCCCGACCGGTCCAGTCGATGGCGTTGAAGTAGTCGCCGGAGTTGTAGGAGTCGGCGTCCAACGACTTGCTGCGCAGCAGTTCGGAGCCCGCCGCCCAGAAGCACGGCGACTGCCCCAGGGTGATGGCCGCCAGGCACAGGGTGTTCATGCGCACCCGGTCGGCCATCGCGGTGCCCAGCGGCAGCTTGTAGGTGAGGCGGTCGAAGAGGGTCTCGTCATCGTGGGCGGCCACGTAGGCGATCGAATCGATGGGCTGGTCGCCGTAGGCGGCCGGGGAGTCGCCGTAGGTGATCTCCTCGCCGCGGCGCCACCGCCCGTCGGAGGTTGCGAGCCCGTAGTCGCGCAGGTTGCCGGCCAGGGACAGCCGCAGCAGGTCGCTTCGCCAGGCCAGGTCGTGGCGCACCTGCTCCTCATCGCGGTTCTCCAGGGCGTTGGGGGCGGTCAGCTCGCCGTTGCCCAGGCCCTGATTCGCCCGCGGGTCGGCCTGCTCGAAGGAGCCGCCGTGGATGGCATCGCGCACGCGGTCGTTGAATGTGCCGATGCCCAGCTCCCCGAGCTGGCCCTGACGGGCCTGCCGGAAGAGGGCGTTGTCGGCGACCTCCCCCATGTTCCAGCCCTCGCCGTAGAGGTAGATCGGGTGGCCGACAGCGTCCTCGGCGATCTCGGCCAGCGCCTCGCGCAGGCGCGCCATGGTCTCTACGCTGTGGTAACCCATGAGGTCGAAGCGGAAGCCGTCGACCCGGTAGTCGCGCACCCACGCCACGCAGGAGTCGATCATGAGGCGCTCGGCCATGGCGCGCTCGGTGGCGATGTTGTTGCAGCAGGTGCTCATTTCGACGTCGCCCGCGGCGTCCAGACGGTGGTAGTAGCCGGGCACGATCCGGTCCAGGACGGAGCGGGCCTCCTGACCCGCCGCTGCGGTGTGGTTGTAGACCTGGTCGAGGACGACCTGGAGACCCATTCCGTGCAGCGCCCCCACCATGGCCCGCGCCTCGCGGGTGCGCGCTCCGCCGTTCTGGTGGCCCTGGCGGGCGTAGGAGCCCTCCGGAGCCATCCAGTGATACGGGTCGTACCCCCAGTTGTAGGCATCCCGGTCGGCGACGGCGGCGATCGCGGCCTGGGGCCGGCGCGAGGCCGCCGAGGCGTCGGGCGGGATCACGGGCACCTGCTGGTCCGCCCGGTCCTCGGGGATGGAGGCGATGTCGAAGATCGGCAGCAGGTGCAGGGTGTCGATGCCCGCGCTCGCCAGCGCGCGCAGGTGCCGGGTTCCGGCCGAGTCGACGGTGAAGGCCGCGTACGTTCCGCGCAGGTCGGGCGGCACGGAGGCATCGGCGGCGGAGAAGTCCCGCACGTGGAGTTCGTAAATGGCGCGGGCGGCGTCGCAGGCGACGGCGGGGGCCAGATTCTCGCACCAGGCGGCCGGTTTGAGGGCGCGCTGGTCGAGGTCGACAGCGACCGAGCGGTGCGAGTCCACCGTGAGCGCCGTGCTGTAGGGGTCGGTGACCCGGTTGACCTCGATTCGGCGGGTCGAGGGGATGTAGACCTCGACCTCCCACAGGTACTGCGCGCCGGCGCCGATCCGCCCCGGGCTCACCACCCAGCGTCCGTCGTCGAGCCGGCGGGCCTGCACTCGCGCCGGCGGACCGTCGACCAGAGGCGCCGACCCCGTCGGGTCCCCGGTCTCCCAGACCAGGAGTGTGACGGCCAGGGCCGTGGGCGCCCACAGGGCGAAGGCCGGAGCGCCCCGGCCGGGGCCCGCGTCCGTCCGGGCCGCCGGGCTCGCGTCCGCGAAATGCACGCCCAGGGGCGCCGAGCCGTCCCTGGCCGAGGCGGCCCGCCCCCACAACCGGTCGATCAACGGCCAGGTCTGCACGCCGGTGAAAGCGGTCAGCCAACCGCCGGTGGCCGTAGCGGTGCGCTGGAGGACGGCGAGCTGACCGGTCAGGAACCCCTCGACGTCCTCAAGACCCAGACGGGGCTCGCCGAAGTCGTCGGCCGTGGTCAGCGCCAGGTAGCCCTCCAGCTGGGGGTGGGCGGCGACGAGGTCGGAATCGAGGCCGCCGAGCAGGGTCAGGGGGACCTCCGAGTCGTGAGTGCCGTGACGCAGCAGCCCCTCCTCGATGCGAGCCCGACCGTCGGGGGAGGCCACCAGGGAGAAGGAGACGGGCGGGGCGCTCAGGGGACGCCCGACGTCGGGGCCCACGCACATCGAGCGGGTCACGCCGTGGGGGAGCAGATCGGCCGGCCAGGCCAGGGTCGTCTCGTCGACCCAGTAGGCGCGGGACTGGCCGACCCCCGGCACATCCCGCCGCACTGGGGCGTCGTGGTGGCGGCGCGGACCGACCGGCCGGGTCGCGGACGCGGAGCGTCCTGCGCGGGTCGGGTCGTCGGCGCCGGAACGAGGGATGACAGTCACGGGGCACCACCTTCCTGATGACGGGATCAGCCTTGCACGTCGGGCCGCATCCCGCCAGGGCCGGAAGGCGCGGGTCGCCCAGCGAATCGGGTCGCCAGCCGCGCCGTCACCGCCGGCGGGCTCCGATGGAGGCGCCGGCGGACGGCGCGGCGACCGGGTCGGCCTCCCGCCGTCGGGCGCCGAGGGCGTCCCCGAGCGCCGGGGTACCGGCGGTTCGCGGCGGAGGGGATGCCGCGACGTGCGCGTCCCTCTTATGGTGGAGACATGACTCCTGATCGCACTGCCGCCCTGCCCGAGCCCGAGAACGTCGTCATCAAGGGGGTGCGGGATGAGCCCTCACCCGATGACGGCCGTCGGGTCCTGGTCGACCGCCTGTGGCCGCGCGGGGTGAGTAAGGCGCGAGCCGAGCTCGACGAATGGGCTAAGGACGCCACGCCGTCGACGGACTTGCGGCGGGCCTTCCACTCCGGGGATCTGACGTGGGAGCAGTTCGTCCCCGCCTATCGCGCCGAACTGGCCGAGGAGCCGCGGGCCGTGGCGGCGGTCGACGAGCTGCGCGCCCAGGCGCTGGACGGACGGGTGAGCCTGCTGATCGCCGGGCACGACAGGAACCGCACTCACGCCCGGGTACTGCGCGAGGCCATCCTCGGCGTGGACGACCCGGACCTGCCGAGCTGAAACCGTAGCCGCATCGGTGGGTCGATCCCGCGCCCGGCCCGGTCCGCCGGGACGAGGACCGCGGGCGAGCACGTGACAGGGCGGCGGGACCCCGCCGCTCGGCTCCCGGCGCGCCTCAGGACTGGGTGTTGGGCATGAGATAATGAGGGCCGACGAAGCCCACATGGATCTTTCCTGTTTTTCCACGGGTGTCATCGTGGAAGTAAATTCGGGGCGAGATGTTGCTGCCGCCCTCAGCGATCTTGAGATGACTGTACATGTACGTCCTGCCGCTGGGGTCGACGTCGGTCGAGACGGGCAGCAGCCTGCAGCTGTTGAACTTCGGGCTCTGCCTGACGGTCTCGCTCTCCGTCATCGACAGCTTCTTCTCAGTGGCGGGCCAGCCTTCGGGAAATCCCTCCGCGCACCACTCCCAGAATCCTCCGGGAAACTTCGTCTCCCTGCGGTACCTGGCATATGCGGCCAGGGCCCGAAGCCCGCGCCACGCGGTATTGCCCCAGGCCGCGGCCCGGGGGCTCGCCACCAAGCACGCGAGGTCGTGCTCGGCCTTCTCCGGTAGGCACAGATCCTCGCTCAGGTAGGATTGCGCCGCCAGAATAGCCTCCTCGATGTCCTGCACCGTATCGGGTGCGTCAGTTCCGGGGTCGTCCTTCGCCCCCCAGTACACGTGCGATTCGCCGGCTTTTTCCAACTCCTCGCGCAGACGCACGAGGTGCCCGCGGAGCCTATTCACCTCATTGTCGCGTTCTTCGAGCTCCTCGCGAAGCGTGTCGTTCTCGGCCACGAACTCCGCCAGGTCCGCCTCCAGAGCCGCGGTCCTGTCGAGCGCCACCGCCTCAGCGCCCCTCGACGGAGAGAAAATTGCGAGGGGCGGCGGTGTCGGCAACCGGGCGGACAGCGCCGCGGCGGTCTCGACGACCCGGTCGATACCGGCGGTCCACGAGGGCCGAAGGCGGCTGAGAGGGAAGGACTTGTGCCTCCAACCGTCGGACTCGCGGTCGAGAGGAGCCGAGGAGTAGACGCGCACGCAGCCGTTCCACACCCCTAGATTCCCCACGCGATCGCGCAGCGCCCAGGACGCTTCGCGGTCCAGGGTGAAGACGTTGGCGAACCCTCTGACGCGCTCGGCGATCACATCCGCCCGGGCGAGCCACCTCCCGCCGTCGTCCCCGTACGGCTGAGTGCACACGACCGCCGGCAGGAGGCGTCCGGGAAGCCTGAGGACGTCGTTGATCAGAATCGGCACGCCATTGGCCGGAATCGCCTGCGGGGCGGACAGAAGCGGCAACGATCCCAGCCTCGGCCTTCCCGGGAACCCGAGAAGATCATCGACGACGCGAGGACGCGCGATACCGACCCGCCTCGCCGGGTCGGACGTCTCCATCCGATCCTCGACCATGACATCGACCCGTTCATCGTCGCCGACGACCCTGACGACGACCGTCCACCGGGTGGTGGAGTTCCAGCCATCGGCCGTCTTGTCCCAGACGACTCCCTCCACCCCCTCCAGGGATCGGCCCCTGTCCGCAACCGAGCGCAGGCTCACTGTTCTTTCCCGGTCGGCCATCATGACGGGGCTTTCACCATCGGGGAGAGTGCTTTGCTCCCCACTGGTCGCCCAGATGGTGAAGCGTGCTCGTGCGCCCGACAGGTAGTGCGCGATGCCGCCGACCGGCTTATCGTGCCACTGAATGCGGGACAGTACGCTCATAGAGGCCCTTCTCGAACTGGACGGGCGAGGGACATCGAATCGTCCCACGACCGGTACCGACCCAGGCTACTCGTGACCGACTTGTTCTCGAGGGTTCCCTCCGGGCGCGTCAGTGCTCTTCTTGTGCGCGTGGGTCCCGCCTGATCCGACGCAGCTCCTCCCAGCGGGCCAGGCGCTCGCGGATGCCCCGCTCGTAACCGTTGTCCGTGGGTTCGTAGAAAGGTTCGCGCCCGCCCGGCGGAGCGTAGTCATCGGGGAAGTAGTCGGCTCCGGAGAAGCCGTCGGGCGCATCGGGGTCGTACTGGTAGCCCTCGCCGTAGCCGAGCTTTTTCATCAAACCCGTGGGCGCGTTGAGGATGTGCGCCGGCGGAGCGAGCGATCCGGTTCCGCGGGCGGCCTTCCGCGCCCGAGTCAGCCCCCGGTAGACCGCGACCGACTTGGGCGCGGTGGCCAGGTGGACCACGGCCTGGGCGATAGCGAGCTCGCCCTCGGGCGAGCCGAGGCGCTCGTAGGCGTCCCAGGCGGCCAGCGTCGTCCGCAGCGCCTCCGGGTCGGCCATCCCCACGTCCTCGCTGGCGAAACGGGTCAGGCGGCGCACGATGTAGAGGGGATCCTCCCCGCCGTCGAGCATCCGCGCCAGCCAGTACAGGGCCGCGTCCGGATCGCATCCGCGCATCGACTTGTGGAGGGCGGAGATGAGGTTGTAATGCTCCTCGCCCGATTTGTCGTACAGGGGCGCCCGTGAGGTGACGACGGCAGTCAGGTCCTCGGCGGTCAGGTCCTCGGCGTCGCCCCCGCTCCCCTGGAGGCGCTCCCAACCCAGGATCTGCTCGACCATGCCCAGCAGATAGCGGCCGTCGCCGTCGGCCATGGCGAGCAGGGCGGCGCGGGCCTCGCCCGTCAGGGGCGGACGCCGGCCGATGGCCGCCTCGGCGCGGGTGAGGAGCTCGGTCAGGGCGGCCTCGCCCAGGCGGTGCAAAACCAGGACCTGGCAGCGCGACAGCAGGGCGCCGTTCAGCTCGAAGCTCGGGTTCTCCGTCGTCGCGCCGACCAGGACGACCGTCCCGTCCTCGACGTAGGGCAGGAAGGAGTCCTGCTGGGCGCGGTTGAAGCGGTGGATCTCGTCGACGAACAGGAGCGTTCCCTGCCCGATCTCGCGGCGGCGGGCCGCGGCGGCGAAGACCTTGCGCAGGTCGGCCACCCCGGAGAAGGTCGCCGAGACCTGCTCGAAGACCAGGCCGGTGCGGTCGGCCAGGAGTCGGGCGACCGTCGTCTTGCCGCAACCCGGCGGGCCCCACAGGACGATGGAGGACAGGCGGCCGGAGGCGACCATGCGGCCCAGCGGCGCGTCGGGCGCCAGCAGGTGGTCCTGGCCGACGACCTCGGTCAGCGCGCGCGGGCGCAGGCGGTCCGCCAGCGGGCGCGTCGGATCGACGACGCCGCCGCCGTCCTCCGCCGCGGCGTCGAAGAGGGAGGGGGCGTCCTGCGGGCTCATGCGCCCAGGTTACGGCCGGGGCCCGCCCGTCCCGCCCGGGCCGCCAGGCCGTCCGGCTCACTCTGCTCACTCATGGGGTCAGCCGCCCGGCGCCTCCCGCCCCGCCCAGGCGGCCAGGCCGGCGGGGCCGGCCACCTCGTCCAGGGCCGTCTCGACGGCGCCCACCAGCGCGGCGTCGGCCCCCAGCTCGCCGCCGGCGATGCGCGGCCGGTCCTCGCGCAGGCACCGCATGAGGCCGCCGGTCAGGGCCTCCTCGAAGGCCTCGGGGCAGTGGGAGCGCAGGAGCGGCCCGAGTCCGCCGAGGGTGACGACGTCGGGGTCGGTGACGTTGATCAGCCCGGCCAGGCCCCGCCCCAGGCTCGCGGCCGCGGCGGCGAGCGCGGGGCGGCGGGCGGGCCCGCCCCGGGCGATGGCCGCCTCGAGGGCCGGGACGGAGTCGTCGTCGGCCCCCAGCCGCCCGGCCAGCGGCCCGGCGCCCAGGACGGTGTCCCAGCAGCCCCGCGCCCCGCAGCCGCACAGCGCCCGCGGATCGCCCAGGGGGAGGTGGCCGATCTCCATGGCCAGGCCGGTCGCCCCCAGCACGGGCGCGCCGTCGAGGACGAGGCCGCCGCCGACGCCGGTGAGCACGGTCAGGTGCAGGGCGGCGCGCGCCCCGCGCGAGGCGCCGCGGCGGGACTCGGCCAGGGCCTCGCAGGTGGCGTCGTTGGCGACGAGGAGGGCTGCCCCCGGAGCCCTCAGGGGGGCGAGGCTCACCCGGCCCCAGTCCAGGACGGAGGACTGCACGACACTCCCGTCGCGGACGGTGGCGGCCGCGGCGACCGACACGGCCCGCACCCTGCCCGCGCGGGCGCCCGCCTCGGCCGCGACGGCCCGGCGGATGGGGGCGAGCACGTCGGCGGGGCCGCGGCCGCGGTGGGGGGCGCGGGCCACGACCGTCAGGCGGCCGTCGAGGCCGGCGCTCACCATTCGCCAGCCGGTGGCGGTGATCTCGACGGCGATGACGAGCGGGCCCCGGGGGTGCGCGGCGAGCGCCGACGTGGGGCGCCCGCGGCCGTGGGGGACCGGCTCCCCCTCGGTCAGGACGGCGGCCCGGCGCATCCTGGTGACCAGGTCGGCGGCCGTGCCGGTGGAGATCCCCAGCTCCCGGGCGACTTGCGCCCGGGTGATGCCGGGGGACCGGCGCACCAGGGCGCAGACGTCGGCCGCCAGGGCCCAGCGGAGCTGTTCGGCGGTGCTGCGCCGTCGCGAGGCGGAGGGGCGGGGGGCGGGGCGGGGCGCCGCGGAGGATTGCGGCGCGGATCGTTGCGCCGCGGGGGGTTGCGCCGTGCGTCGTCGCGCCATGGGGTTCTCGCGCTCCTCGTCTGTTCCTGATCGTCCCTCGTCGGGCGGGGCGCCCGCCGGGCGGGCCCCTCGTCCATCTTCGCCCATGGTGGGTCTAGCAATTTGATCGGATCACGAGTTTAATAGGTGCCATGACTTCGGCCGCAACCCTTCTCGCCCCCTGCCGCGCCGTCCTGCTCGACATGGACGGCACCCTGGTGAACTCCCACGCCGCCGTCGAGGCCACCTGGAAGACCTGGGCCCGCGACAACGGCCTGGATCCGGCGACCGTCCTGGCGGTGTGCCACGGCCCGGACGCCGCCACCACCGTGCGGCGCTTCCTGCCGGACATCGGGGCGGAGGAGCTGGCCCGCCACGTCGCCGCCCACCTGGAGCGCGAGTGCGCGGACACCGACGGCGTGCTCCCCGCCCCCGGCGCCCCGGAGCTGGTGGCCTGGCTGAACGAGCGGTCCCTGCCCTGGGGCGTGGTCACCAACGCGCACCTGCGCCTGGCCCGCGCCCGGCTGGGGGCCGCCGGGATCGAGGCGCCGGTCATCATCTCCTTCGACGACGTCGAGCACGGCAAGCCCCACCCGCAGGGGTACCTGCTGGGGGCGCGGCGCCTGGGGGTCGAGCCCGCCCGGACGGCCGGGGTGGAGGACTCCGCCCCCGGTCTGGCGGCGGCGCGGGCCGCGGGGACGCTCGTCGTGGCGGTGGGCGGGTCCCGGGACGGCGACGTCGTGTGCCGCGACCTGCACGAACTGCGCCGGCTCCTGATCGCGGCGGCGGACCGGCTGCCATGAGGATCGCGCACGCCGATACGGCGCTCGCGGGCCGCTGCCGGACGCCCCGCCGCACTCGGCCCGAGACCCGCTGAGACGGGGAGCGCGCACGCGCGCCGCCGGCTCGAACCGCCCGACCCGGCCCTCCCGCGATCGCCGACGGCGCCCCGCGCTACCGCCGGGCCGGGCGCGAGATGACGGCCACCAGGCGCGTGCGGCCACGGTCCTGGGCGAGCGCGGTGAAGCCGTGGTGGGTGTAGAAGGCGGCGGCCGCGTCGTCGATGGCGTCCACGACGAGCAGTCGTGCCGCCACGAGCCCGCCGGCCCGGTCGGCCGTTGCGACGGCGTGCGCCAGGAGCGCGCCGCCGACGCCCTGTCCGCGCAGTGAACGGTCGATGGCGAGGCGGGCCAGGAGGAAGGCGGGCAGCACGGCCGGCTGCCCGCGGCCCAGCCGGCGCGGCAGGTCGTCCGTCACGATCGCCGTCGATGCCAGCGAGTAGTAGCCCAGGACGGTCGCGTCGGCGCCGGTCCCGGGCGCCGGCACGAGAACCTGGGTGGCCGCGGTGCGGCGGCGCTGGGACGCCCAGGCGAATTCCGCCAGCCATCGATCGAGCTCAGGATGACCGCAGCGGAAGGCTCCGGCGTCGTCGTCCTGCCGCAGTGGACGCACGCGCAGCGAGTGCGGCTCAATGCTCACAGCCCGAGTTCCTCGGCGCGCGCGCGGGCGCGCACCATTGCGGGAACCGGGGGCGCGTCGGACTCGATCGCGGCCACAAGCGCGTCGAAGACCTCGCCCGACACCTTGATCGATCGGGCGAGGTCGGTGCGGGCGGCGTCGCGGGCGGCCGTGCGCACGTACTCCGTGACGGTCCGGCCGGTCAGGCCGGCGGCCTCCTCGATCTCCGCCTTCTCCGCGGCGGGCAGCCGCAATTCCAGACGCGCCGTGGATGTTCCCATGGCATGACACTACCTCATACGGCACATCGCCGTACATGTCGGGGCGGCCGCGGCGGAAGGACCCGGCGTCGTCGTCCCGTCGCGGCGGACGCGCGCGGCGAGTCACGCGCGGCGAGC
>RBWB01581610.1_pt1 | contig 21413 bp, 26 predicted proteins | sample 2014201 | NCBI WGS metagenome assembly RBWB01 (sample SAMN10133834, study PRJNA383868) | Human oral metagenome, whole genome shotgun sequencing project. | isolation source: supragingival plaque isolated from 88 juvenile twins | host: Homo sapiens | place: Australia
CGCCCCGCCCAACCCTATCCAGCGCTAACTCCTGCACCACAGCACGATGAAGCTCCTAGTCCAAAGCCGAATCCAGCGGAAGAAACGAAGCCGGGAAAAGTTAAGGAAGAAGCTCATAGTGCAGTCCCCAAAAATCCACAATCTAATCATGAACTAACAGCAACACCACCACAACCAGCAACGCCAGCTGAAGAAGGAAAAGGACAAGAAACTACAGGAGCGGAAACCGGAAAAACCGTTGGTAATGACAGTAATAAAATCGACTCCCCAGAAAAAGCGGGCGTTAATGTAAATACTCACGTTGATGCTGACGTGATCGCCAAAGGTGGTCGCAATTCTGGTGGTGATGGTGGCTCGCCAAATAACGGGCTGCCTCGCAATGCCGCACATGGCGCAAGCGGAATAGGCGGCGCAATAGATTCGGCACAGCGGGAAAGCGCTCAACAACAATCCCAAACAGGCAGCAATACGCTGCCCTCCACACCTGCCACTTCCGGCGGCTCTGGCTCCAAAGGAACACCATCCGCTTCCAACAGCACCACTCCACCTGCTCCGCAGAACGAGAAGAAACCTTCTATTACCGACCCTAAAGGCAACAAACCTCCAAAAGAACCTCCCATAAAGAAGCTCTAGCCTAAATGAAGAAAAATACAGAATACTTAGGCACTAACAGGAAACCTCATGTTGTTTTTTTTGTAAAAAACAACATATAATATACCGCAAGAATAAATATTCACCCACATGACAGGAGAAATAACATGGCTACTATCGTAGAAAAAGAAGTTGCATTAGAAGCTGTCATTGAGACACTAGCATTAGTGCAGCGTAAGATTGAAGCAGATCGAAATAAAGGCTTCCCAGAAATCGAAGAAAAACTGCTTGATACTAGAGAATATCTGTATTTTACAGATCATAAAAATATAGACTCAAATGCCATTATCAATATGTGTAAAGAAATACGGAAAGAGTATGAGTATGTCCCAGATAAATCCATCATCTGGAATCCCGATGAAACTTGATAAGTTACCTTATCTACAATCAAGGAGAATCTTTTGACACACAAAAAACTAAGCCCTGAGCTTGAAAAACAAGCCGATAAAATTTTTAATGATTCAATTTATCCTAGCTTAATACGTTCAAAACAACCTCAAGATTCTCCTGTTGGATACGTACTTGGAGGTCAACCAGGTGCAGGGAAAAGTTCACTTACAAAAATGATAAAAGACATGGAAGATTTCCATGAGAATGTTGTAGTAATAGATCTTGATTCCTTCCGTAAATACCATCCAGAAGCATCCGCACTCTACGAAAAATATGGTACTGATGCTGCCCGCTTTAACCACGAATTTGCCGCCTATATTTCTGAAAAAGCCGTTGATCGCGCAACATCAGAAGGTTACAACGTCATTATTGAAGGGACCTTTCGTACCGCCGGAAAACCAATTCATGATATAAGTCTACTTGAAGAACGCGGATATATTACTGGAGTTGCTATCATTGCGACTCCGGCAGAGATAAGTAAGAAAGGATTAACTGACAGAAAACAAGAAGAAGAGAAGGCCGGTCTACAGGCACGCCTTACACCTCTTCCACATCACGATTTAGTTGTTGATAAACTCGCAGAAAATGCGAATATTGTTTTCCGGGAAAAACCAACAGATAAATTTTTTGTATTTACTCGGAATGGATTAATTTATGATAAAAATATTCATCGGGGTGAGCCGGGAGAATACATCAACAGAGAATTGAACAAATTTAATGATAATGTATTATCTTCAGAAAGAAGTAAAGAGATGGATAAAGCTAGGGACAGTTATAACAAAATAACCAAAATAGAAAATATAGATTTAAAGTTTATTCACGAGGCTGAAAATAAGCTACAAGAGAAAAGAGATAGCCTTATTCAAGAGCAAAGAAAATCTAAAATCCAAGCCAATATTAATACTAAGAACAAAAACAAACAAGCCGATTTAGAACCCTGAAACGGAGTATCAATGTTCAAATTCATCAGCACCACCCTTTTCCTACTTGCCGCAACGGCATGCACCACCCCGCAGCCCCCTACTGCCCCAGATCGTAGCAAAATCCGTCCTATCAATAATGAGGCCTCCATGCAAATCATCCGTGACAGGGTGAACCAAAAATGAGCTTCTTCCGCAAAAAACTTAAAGAACCGAAAGAACCGGCAGCGCAACTACCACAAATCGCGGAGCAGCCTGACCCTGTACCACCTACAGATACAGAAACAAGCGCATTCAAGAAATACCACGATGAGGCAGTATCATGGGAAAGTAACCAGTACAAGCGACAACGTGCGGTTGCCTTCATGCTATGGATTTATTCCTGCTTGACGACATTGGCCATTGTGGGTCTTGTCGTCACCATCATGAAGATGATGCCGCTAAAAACTGTCGAACCTTATCTGATTCGCGTTGATAGCAGTACCGGTATCGCTGAGACCCTCAGCAAAAACGACCTGAATAATGCCAAATGGTCGCAAAGCGAACAGACCGCGCTTGACCGTTACTTCCTTAGCAAATACGTCATGGCACGCGAAGGTTACAATTACGCCCTGCGCAATATCAACTACAATCAGGTTGCGGTGATGAGCACCGAGCAGGTCGCTCAATCCTATCTGGATCACGTCATTACTACCAACCCGGAATCACCTATCAATAAACTCGGTAAAAGCAGGATTGTTGAGATCAAAATCAAGTCCATTTCCTTCCCGGATACAGGCAAGGATACCGTCGCCTATGTCCGTTTTACCCGCCAGATAAAAAACCTGGCCGAATCCGAAGACCGTCCGCCTGAACATCTGCTGGCAACCATCAACTACCATTACATCAACGCCGAAATCAGCAACGAAGCCCGGCAAATCAACCCACTTGGCTTCATGGTTACCGCTTATCAGCTCACCGAGGAAGTTCAATAATGAGACGCCTCGTTTTCCTTTCATTGTTATCTGCCGTGCTTGCTTCCACTACGCAAGCCGAAGTTACGGCTTCACCCTCCCGCTACGACCACCGCACGCGCACAGTCAACTATGAGCCGATGGAGGTTTATCAGATCAAGGGTTTCTATGGTTACTTCGTCCGCCTGGAATTCGCGCCGGACGAAACGGAAATTGAGTTTGCTTTGGGCGATGAGGCAGCATGGCAAGTACGCGCTGCCCGTAACAACCTGTTGCTCAAGCCCAGTCAGAAAAACCCTGATACCAACATGGTGGTTATCACCAATAAACGCACTTACAACTTCGTCCTGACCGCCGAAGAAGTCCCCGCAACCGGGACGGAAAAATCTATGGCCAAAGCCTCAGACCAACAATTTTTGATCCGCTTTGCCTACCCGCGTGAGGCCGCTGCGCAAAAGGCTCAACAACGCAAGGCCGAAGAAAAGGCTTATGCCGAAAAACAACGCAAAGAGCGGGAAGAAATGGAGAAAAAACTGCGCGAATACCAGGTAGGCGCAGCCCTGCGCGACGCGAACAATACCGTACTGAATACTGACTATTTTGGTTGTGGTGCAGAAGAAGTCTTGCCCGTCGCCGCCTATGACAACCATCAGTTCACTTTCCTCAAATTCCCAGCAGGATCGGAAATTCCAAGCCTCTACGTTGTCGACGCCTACGGCGACGAAAGCCTGATCAACTACAACGTTGAGAACGACTGGATCGTTATACAGCGCACTGCAAAGGAAATGGTACTGCGCAACGGCAAATTCGTCGGCTGTCTGATCAATGCCAATCGTGCCACAACTCGTACCGACAGCGGAACGGTTAGCCCGCAAGTACAGCGCAAACTGAGCAGGAGCAAATAATGGCCCAATCTGGAACAGGACAAAACAACAACGGTTCAAACCTGCCGGGCGACCGCGGCTCTATGGCGCCACTCAGTCGGCAAACTTTTGGCCGTAAAGCCTCCGGCGTAGCCATGCTCGTTGGCGGATTGATTTTTGGGAGCTACCTCATTTTTGGAGAAAACAGCAGAAAACGGGCAACCGCCGAGGAAGACAGCAGCACCCGCATTTCCGCCCCGGCTGTGCGCAACCTTGACCTGCCACAAGAACCGTTGGAGCCCGAACCGGAACCGCTTCCGCCACCGCCCCAACCGGAAGAAATCATCACCATGTCGGAACTGCGTCCAACAGTACCCGATGACTCTGTGATCAAACGCCGCATGAGCAGCGGCTTCGATTCACTCTCATCCAGTAATAACAACACCCCTGCCCCTCCTGCTACTGCCAGCATTTCGCCACCCGCCCAACCGACATTACCGGAAGCACCAACCGCAGCCGTACAGGAATACGATTCGCAAGGAGTGGCCAAAGTGACTGCCTCTCGTATTGGCAACCGCTCATTGATCCTGACACAGGGGGCAAAAATTCCCTGCACTCTCGAAACTGCGCTAGATTCTAGCGTTCCCGGCATGACCTCCTGCATCATTTCACAAGACGTTTATTCATCCGACGGCAAAGTCCGGCTTATTGACCGCGGCAGCAAGCTCAATGGCCGCTATGACAGTGAAATAAAAACGGGGCAGGTACGCATCGCCATCACTTGGGAGCGCCTCGAAACCCCGGAAGGCGTGCTGGTCAATCTCTCCTCGCCTTCAACCGACCCGCTCGGTCGAGCAGGTGCTTCAGGATGGGTAGATACGCATTTCTGGGATCGCTTCGGTCATGCCATCATGTTCTCGCTAGTGAGCGACGGTTTCCAATATCTCAACTACAAACAGCAGCGCAACGGCAACCCCAACTATTTTAACGATACTGAAGCTGCCGCCCAAGATATGGCGAAAATCGCCCTCGAAAACGAAATTGACATGAAGCCCACCCTGCATAAGAACCAGGGTGATCCCATCATGGTTTTCCTGAACAAAGACCTCTCCTTTGAGGAAGTGTACGAACTTGACTTGGGCAATCACAAAACACCCCGGCAGGAGTTCAAGGATATGTGGCGTGAATCCCTCTACAAATAACGGCGAACAACTGGAAACGCATCTGGTCAAGATAGACCAGACGCTTCGGCACTATCTCAAAGAAATCACAGAAATTCTCGCGCAGGATGGCGTGACTGAGGTTTGCATCAATCAACCGTGCATCATCTGGTTCGAGCGAAACAACACTTGGGAACAACAGCAATCCGCGTTCTATTCCACTGCCAATCTGGACATACTTTTTAACCACATCGCCAACGCCACCAAACAACAGTTCACTACAGCTTCTCCCCTCATTTCAGCGGCACTGGAAACCGGAGAGCGCGTCCAGCTGGTGAAGCCACCTTCCGCGCAACATCACTCGTTAACCATCCGCAAGCCTTCGACGCTTAATCTCTCTCTCTCAGATCTCGAAAACTACGGCGCATTTTCCGCCATTGAACACGTCATTACCTCCACACCAACCACTAAAGAGAAGACGGAACTCAGCCACGATGACTTACACTTGCTGGAACTGCTGGATGCCAAGAATTACCGCGAGTTCTTCAGTTTCGCCGTCAAATACCATAAAAACATCATCGTCAGCGGCGCAACCGGATCCGGTAAAACCACCTTCACCAAAGCCCTGATCCAAGAAATCGACCCCACCGAGCGACTCATCACCATCGAGGACGTCCCCGAACTGATCATCCCGCAACCTAACCATGTCCGCCTGATCTACTCCAAAGGCGGTCAATCAGCGGCAAAAACCACGCCGAAAATGCTTTTGGAAAGTTGTTTGCGCATGCGACCAGACCGCATCCTGCTGGCAGAGCTACGTGGTGAAGAAGCCTTCTACTACATCCGTAACGTCAATAGCGGACACCCGGGTTCCATCACATCCATTCACGCATCTAGCGCACATCAGACCTTCGATCAACTGATGCTGTTTATCAAAGAATCCGAGGCTGGAAATAACCTCTCGCGCCGCGACATTATTCACCTGTTGCGCGTGTTGATCGACGTCGTAGTGCAATACAAACGTCTCAGCGATGGCCGCCGCGTCGTGACCGAAATTCTCTTCGATCCAGTCGCACGCAATGCCCTGAGCAACGATATGGGAGACTAAGTACGTCGAACACACATATCCCCCCAAACGAAGCCCTTGGGTCCCTCATCACAATGTAATGCCCAGCATCCGTGCAGCAGACGGATGCTGATAATCATCCTGCTGATAAAAATCAGCCAAAATCCGTTCTAACAATATTGAAGGAGACGCAAAGCAATCCATGAGCAAAAGATCCACCATACTCATCCTCTTCTTGTTCCTTGCGGCACCGCTCTCCTTCATATTATCCGGTCTGGCCGTGTGGGAGTACGCTGGACTAAATGGCGAAACACCTTGGAGTGCTGCGTGGCTGATCTGGCAACGCGGCTCACCGCAACTGAAAACGTGGCTACTCAACGGAAGCCTGATATTTTTCGGGTTATTCCTGATGTTGCTCCTGCTGTTCCTCGGCAAATGGCATATGCGGCAACGCCGCATGATTTATGGTCAAACCCGTCTTGCCACCCTGCGCGACGTGCGTCAAGCAGGATTACTCGGTAACAGCGGGCTCTTTTTCGGCTACTTCAACGGTCGCCCGCTCTTCGATGCTACCCAACTACACGTTCTGCTGGTCGCCGAATCCGGCACGGGCAAAGGGGTCAGCCTGATTATCCCGAATCTGCTGCTGTGGAACGGCTCGGTAATCTGTACCGACATGAAAGGGGAAAACTACCGCTACACATCCGGTTACCGCGCCTCACGCGGTCAATCCTGCTACTGCTTTGACCCTTTCAGCCAAGACACCCATTGCATTAACCCGCTTGCCTATTTCGATGACGAAAACCCCATCGACCATTTTCAGCGCATGGGCTATGTCATTTACCCGGACAACGGCAAAGCAGAAAAGATCTGGGTATCCAATGCCCGCCAACTGTTCATCGGTCTTGCCCTGCTGCTCTATTTGGAACAGGGCCGCCACGCTGTAACGTTCGCCAACATCATTGCGACCCATACCGGACTTGACCTCGACAACCTTGACGCCCGCCTGCAAAAGCTCACGGGCAATGAGTACCTCATTAACTCCTGCCGCCAGATTCTCAAGAATCACGCCGGAACCCCGGACAAAACCCGTGGAGGCTTCGACGCAGAATTTCGTGCCCCACTCGACGTTTTTCTGAATCCCAGCGTAGCATGGGCTACCAGCAAAAATGACGTACCGCTGGACAAATTGCGCAAAGCGCCAATTACCCTGTACCTCAACACCACCCCCGGCAACATCGACCGCGTCAGCTTTCTCATGCGGATGATTCTGGAGACTGTCAACATGCTGCACACCCAAGAAGAATTCCGGGCAAACCCAGAACACCGCTATCAATTATTGCTGCTCAACGACGAACAACACAATTTCTACGGCAATCTCCCGTTGATGGGCAAAGCCGCCTCGTTCTATCGCAGCTATGGCATCCGCATCTTTAGCGTCTATCAATCCGTCGCACAAATCAAACAGGATTACGGTAACGACGGCGCGCGCGCCTACATGGACAACCATAACATCCGCATTCATTACTGCCCGACCGATCTGAAAAAAGCCAAAGAATTTGCCGCCGAACTCGGCGAAACCACTATTTTCACCAAGAGCCGCTCCACAGGCAAAGGCGGCAGCCATACCGGTACCAGCGAAGCACCGCAAAAACGTGAGGCCTTTCTGCCGGAAGAACTGATCAATATGCTTGGCCAAACACATGGCCTGTTGTTTGTCGGCAGTTCCCGCCCGATTCGTTTTCGCAAGGCGGTCTGGTACGAAGAAGAATCCTTCAAAAGCCGCCAACTCCCGCCTATCAAATTGCCGCACACCGATAGCCGTGCCGCTGAAGCTTTCTTGAACCGGACCTTGACTGTGCTCATACCCGAATCGCCTTCTCTCGATACCCTGTCGGAGATGGTGAAAAACGGTGCTTCCGACGAAGAAATCAACAAGATGATTGACCAGATAATCCTAAAACCCACTAACTAACCGGAAAAAGCCATGTACGATGAACAATCTCAAGAACAGAATACTTTCAGCCTTTCTCAAGCACTACTGACATACTTGGGCTGCCTATTTGGATTCATCCTACTAATCATGATAGGGTTTCCCGGAATACTGTTGCTCATTGCATACTTTGCCTGCGGAATCACCTTGAACCGCACCATATTACGCAAACTGCACTTCCACCACATGCACAATACTATCGGCGATGTAGCAGGTACCAAGCTGATGGGATTTTTTCTCTGGCCACTCGTTTACGGTGGACTCCTATTCTCTATGGTAGTCAATAAAATCCTGTAGCAACACGTTCAGAGCGCACGCGCGCCCCCAGAAAAGGACGGCTATCATGACGCCTTATCAACAACTGGTTGAATACATCATCGCCAATGGCGGCATCCTGAAACAAGATCCCGTTATAGATGGCAAATGGCACAACATCCCGACGCAAGACGGCAGTCCTGGCAACAAGTCCTTCGGTTATATCGCCTTTCAGAACAAAGACGGCAGTATTGGAGGAAAAATCAAGAATTATTATGTACAGGACGAAGGCGAATCCTTCATTTTCACTGAAAAAAATAATACTTCCCTAACGCCGCACACAGCTGCGCGAACAAGACAACAACGCGCACAAGACCAGCAACAACAGGCGGCTGAACACGCCCGCGCTTCCGGGAAAGCACAATACGTTTACGCTATCCTACCGTCCGCACCCGCTGAACATCCCTATCTTGCTCGCAAGCAAATCGAGCCACACATGGCCAAAGTCAACCAGTCCGGGCAATTGGTCATCCCCATGATTAATGCTGAAGGCAAAATACAGAGCCTTGAATTCATCGGAGACAATGGCTTCAAAAAAATCATGCCCGGCTCGAAAGCAGCAGGAGCGTTTACCCCATTGGGCTTCCCCCGTAATCACTCGCCGCAACAAATACTGATCGCCGAAGGCTTCGCTACCGCTGCATCCCTCTACGAATCGACAGGGATACCAACCATTCACGCACGGGGAAAAGGCAATATGCTCGCCGTTACCGAAATTATGCAGATGCGCCATCCCACCGCGCAAATCATCATCGCTGCTGACAACGACCGCAACAAAACACACAATGCTGGGTTGAACAGCGCGCGCAACATTCAAAACAAACATCCCGCTGTCGCAATCATGCTGCCTCCTATCAGTGGAGACTACAACGATCTTGCCGTGCAGCCTAACGGCAGAGCGCACATCCGCGCACAATTCGCTGACATCGACCGCAACCAATACATCACCGAGAGCAAGGCGGAGCAGCTGCTGTCTGCCGGGCGGTACGATATTTTGCTGCGTGCTGCCCAAAGCGACAACATCGACTTAACCCCGGCACTCGCCCGCAAAATGACAGAATCACCCAATACTGATTTCAGCAATGCTATTATGCGTATCGCCCTGCGCGACCAAGCCCCGCAAGTGCGGGAGGCTGCTGCGGCTGTACTGGCGCGCGGCAATGAAGGCGCGCCTGTGCCAAACTATCAGGACGTCAGCATAAGCGATATTCAAAAAATACGATATGATGCCTCACTTGTCTCATCATTCGCCGCACAGCAAACGGATTTTGACAAGCAAGGCATCGATCTGCCCGATAACATTTCAACCATCATCGCTTCATGGAAGCAGGAAATCCATGACCGCCGCAATGAGCTAGGGCTGAGCGAACAACAAGCAAACAAACTAATCGAGATGTTTACCCAACGAATTATCACTAATAAAAACAATGAATTGACAACACCCCAAGAACGTACTAAACAGCCTCAACACGAAAAAGACATCGTCCACGAGCGCTAACTTCAGAATATTCAAAATCAAGAACACACGAGCGCTAACTTCAGAATATTCAAAATCAAGAACAACAACAACGGAAGAAACAACCACAACAATCACCGCCATTATTTCTATTGCCACCGCCGCCGCCGCCAAGCTCATTTTTAAAGGGGAGTCTAGTAGGACCAAACATTTCATTTTATATGATATAACATAGAAAAGGTAGCTATCTCTCAAGACCTTGCGATTTCGCCTTAATTATTTTCTCTTGCTTATTTGACTGCATTACTTTATGCATGGCAACCAGTTTTTCTCTATCCACATTATTTATTCTATCACTAAACTTTTCAAATAGTTTATTTTTTTCATTATGAGATAATGACTCTTTTTTACTTATCTCATCCTTATAATAATTTATCAAATCTGATCTTTTAATGGCACTATCTTCTAGCTCATACCTGTTTATTGCTTTATCTGCCCATTCTGGCATCTTATCCAACCGATGCAGAATCATCCCATTAACTTGTTCAAATATTAACCGCCTATTCTTACCACTATTGTCATAAATAGAAATGTTATCGGCAAGTAGCATTGCTTTAGAAAGATTATCCATACTTTTATCATAACGACGCTCTAAAATATCTCGTGGAATATTGTGTCCCCCCAATTCAACTCTATGCGCCACACGATCAATAGATTGTTCTTTATCTGCCAAGCCAACAAAATGAAGTTCAACAATAAAGCCCATCTCTCGAGCTTGTCTCATAACTTTTAAAGGCTGTTGTCCAGAGAGCGTAGTTTCCAAAGAAAAAGATAGCTTTTGAGATAAATGCTCTTTGGTTTGCAATATCGCTTCACGACCAGCCTCTCTAGATATTGAGAGATCATTAAAATTATCAGGTGAAATACGTCGAGCAATTACATCAGGATTAATAAATGGAATATTTTTGTCAAAAACTTCGTTATGCAAAGTTGATTTTCCGGCTCCATTTACTCCAGCCAATACTTGTAATTTTGGTCTATTTACCATGATAAGGCTCTTGCTCTACACGTTTCCCGTTTATTGTCCGGATCACAAATCTTCTACCATCTGGGTATTCAACGACATGTTCACCTGTCGGCAAATCATCTACAGCATATGTAATTTTTTTACCTTCTGCCAAAAGACGTTCACCAACATTTGCTGTTTCACGTTCACGACGGCGCATATCTTCATAACTTTGTACCATTTTATACCCCTTAAATAAAAACCCTTCGTCTGAAAAATTCACCCATACCTATAACATAAACAAAGCGTTTATTCGTTACGAGATTTCATATTTTCCATAACACTATCACGTAGTCGAAAAAAACCGGGCCAATATTCGGAAACACGATCATTTGTCATTTTTGTATCCCAAATATCTTCCCACCACATGGATTTATTCTTTAATATTTCTTGTGGATGTGTATTCCCTTCAGATAATTCTTTATCATATTTAGGAGAAAGCAGGTAACTTTCTACGTTAATTTCATTACCTGAAACCTCAAATCTTGAATCTCGACTTACATATACTGACCAGAGTAGTCTGAAAGTGTTAAAAAGACCAATAAGCATACTCATCCCGCCATTACCAATTTCTTCACTAAGATATATTGGTGTGTGATAAATAGCGTAGCAACCACTTATGCTTTCCTTAACTATAGACATAGAGCCGGAATCCAGACTCCTTACAAAACTAAGTGTCTTAATTTTATCCCCAGCAAACCCTGGCGCATCAGGCAATGATAGAAGCCATGATACTGCCTTTTCTGCATCTTCTGGCAAACGAACCCAATCATTAAACAACATACTCCCTGTGCCGTGCAATAACCACTGTCTATTTACGCCAGCCAAATCAGCCAAAGCGTTTAATTGTTCAAAACTTGGTTCCACTAGCCCAAGAAATGCCTTATCCATAAATTCGCCATGCGTTTCCCCAATCTTTTCTGCCAATTCCGAAGAAGTTGAAGGAGTATTGGGAAATTCTAGGATAGTCCGAAGACGTTTGCTAATTTCTTTTTTACGCATAGAATCTTCAAATCGTTCCAGAACAGGTTTAGCCATCTCGCATAATGCATAACGTGCTTGCCCTTCCAAAGAGCGACCTTCCTTTTCTGCTAGAACCTCTATGACCTTAAAAACGTCATCAGGAATACTACGTATCAGAATTTTTTGCATTTTCTACCTCTACGAAAAATCAATATTTCGATTACCGTAGCATAGGCATTGAGAGATTGAAAAGTCTTTTTTCAGAATTTATTGTTTTTTAACAACATTTATTTCAAATTGAGAGCAAAGTGTTCGTCTGAAACATTTTGATGTTGACAATAGCCAATCTTCATTGCATAACGTCGCTACAATACTGTAATATAAGGCAATTACGCATAACATCTCCGCAATAGGATTTATACAAGCAGGGAATCAGCCTATCACAAACTCATGAACCCCACAAAACTAGGTTAAGCGAAAAAACTACTGATATATCTACCCAACATCACTTATAGAGATGAAAAATTAGTGCATCAATATAGATTTCATCTTTCAAAATCCTTATTATTTTTTATCTTATTAATTCCCATAGATTCTGAAAACTTAAACAACAATATTCTTGATTTATCATTATCTAAGCATGAAATTTTAGTTTCAGCAATATTTATAATCTTTTTTATTTCATTATCTTTAAACCCATGATCAATTAATTTATTTCTAAAAAATGATATTTGCATTGTTTTGTTTAAAGAAGTTATATTTTCAGTAAATATCAAAAAAAAGTCTTGTATGATCACTTTTTTTAACTCCTAACCGAGATGCATTGGCACATATATCATTCCATTTATCCCCATATTTATTAGATATTTTATGTAGATTCAAAGTAAAACCGTGCTCCCTAGAAAACATCTCCACAAATACTCTTATCGCCCTTCCGTTACCCTCTCGGAAAGGATGAGAGGTATTTAGCGCATTAAATGCAAAAGTCATGTGTCTAGCAATTTTTAATCTATCATTTGCTTCATTACTTGCATTTTTAAGTATCGTAGGAAACTTTTTCTTATAATAGGAATCGAATTCTCCACATGGCAAAAAACCATCATTATTTTTCCACATGGTATAATTTCTTATAGAGCCTGCGAAACTACTTATCTCCTTAAAAATATAACAATGCATATCACTAAGATGTCTTAAATCATAAATACCCGGTATAGGACTCTTCTCAAGAAGTAATGTATTTTTATTCGAGATAATTCTTGCAACCTTATCTCTTTCTGATTCATTATGAATCCATAACAACTTGTCCTCAAATATTTCTGGGAATTTATTATGGGTAGGGTAATTAAACATCTCCAATGCCTACATAAGTATTTATTATTTTATCATATTGATCTTCAGTTATAAGATTGAACACAAACAACTTGCGAACCATAAACTCAAAAGAGTTTTTATCATACGCCATATATCCTTCAAGCAAATCAGAAGCTTCAGCCCATTCAGCAGAATATAACTTTTCTATAAACTCTTGCTCGTCAAACTCCGCAGATTTATTATTTTTTAAACAACTATGTAATAACTCTCTAGCCTTACTTTCTTGAAACACGTGTTTTTTATTGGTCTCTATAGAGGCGGCAATTTCACCTTGTTCAAACACATCTTCTGCAACAATTTCATTATTGCCAACGCTATTATTTTCGATGAAGCTTAGTATATTTACCATTCTACACTCCTACAATTAAGCCACTAAATTCTATGTGTATTCTTCTTTTTAACATTAAAAATAGTACCCATACTAACACCAAGGGTTTCTTTTATTTCCCGATAGGAAAATTTATTTTCAAGCATTTTCAAGACCTTATCATGCATCTTCGTGTTTACTGGCCTACCTTTATACTTTCCCGCAGTTTTAGCCTTATCTATTCCTTGTTTTTGTCGGTCTCTACGAGTTAGATAATCCTGATGCGCAACGGCTGCAAGAATATCCACTAACATATTATTCATTGCAAAAATAATACTGTCAGTTAGCTCATTATTTGTCTCGGTCAAAATATGCGTTGATGGAATATCAACAACGACAATTTTTAGGAATTTTTCAGAAATAATACGCTTTAATTCTTGCCAGCCTGCCTGCGGTAGACGGCTAAGACGATCAACACTTTCAATAAGTAGAACATCCCCCTTTTTGGCATCTTTTATGAGATTCATCAGCTGGGGGCGTTCCAATGAAAGACCTGAACCCGTCTCGATATAAAAAGACGCTATCCTCAGACCTCGTGCTGTCGCGAAGTCTTCCAACAATTGCTTGGCACGGGCAGCATCTTGGGTAGCTGTACTCGCACGCAAGTAAGCAAAAATATAGTGTTCCTGTAGCGCAGACATTATGAAGAGTTCATTTTGGATGGTTCAATTATATCAGTTCATTTTAAGTAGTTCAATATAGCGTTTTTGCCGCACCAACAAGCATTCATTATAAGTATACCCAAAATGAACGGTCATCTACCCTGTTGCGCTTGCTGCTTAACTGCATCTAACATCCGTAACGCTTGCGGAACCTCATCTGGTAAGTCTTTAACATATTGAATCAACATAGCCGCTTCATTCGGATTATCTCGTACAATATCCTTAGCCAAATTCCCAAATGCTTCTCGCAACGCCTGCCGCTCACGCGCCCTAGCAACCGCAAAAGCTCGCATACGTTGTTCCAGATTAGGATCCTTCAAGGCTCTCTGCACAGTAGCACGCAGGTTTGTTTGTCGTCTGGTCAAAATATCCTTACGATTCGCAACCTTACTTACCTGCGATTTGCCCTTCCCTTCTAGCAACCGATTTATATCCTCCTCACTTATCCCCTGCCCCCGCATTGCTCGCCGCATATCACGCAAATCCATATGCACGCCGATCACGTTTTTTGACGACATCAACCCACGCAACCGGGAAGGGATTGAAACCGTGAACAAACCATACTCTTCCATCTTTTCCTGCAAAGCATCGCGCCATTTTCTGATATCTGCCTTACCCGGATTGATCTTACGATTGGTTTCGATATTGCGCATGCGCAAAAGCACATGCGCATGTGGGTGCTGTGTATCGTTATGTAAAGCAAGTACGTATTCATAACCATCATCAGCAAACTGTTCACGTAAATAGCCACGAACAGCAGCCGCAAACCGCTCCCTATCTGTTCCCTGCGGCATCGAGAATACCAACGAAACAGCCACTCGCGGATAAGAAAACTCATCCAACTCACGACCCAGAAAAAATGCGCGTGAGCGCGCCTTCATGAGTTCTAGATCATGCCATTGTTCGGCAAGCTCACCGCGTTCACAACGCCCTTCAATAGGATTACCATTCTGATCTTCCAGCGGCACCTTTCCGTTACGACTGATATAGTTGAGATGGTTTTTTATATCTGCTACCGTTTTTCTGTAGGTGGAAATTTTTAGCATTACTTGAGGTTTTCGGCTTACCAAATCATGTATACGCTTACGACTATACCGCCGCCCAGAGCGACCTATTATGATGTCATCTGCATGCGAAGTGCCATCACTTTGAGGGAAAAAAAATGCAGGTTTCTGTTGCATCGACGCATCATGCGTCCGAACAGCTCGCCTACTTCCCGCTCGTAATAACCGCTCCAACTCTTCTTCTAGCTGCCTCGTATCAGCGTCACTATTAACACGACTTCTTACACCCATCTTAGCTCCATATTTTTTGCAACTGCTTGACAGCCGCACATGCAGAGTCGACTGCATCCATCAAATTATTCAGCAGTAGGTCAGACACCACCACATGCTCGCCACTATTCGCTTTACGTGCTACTTGGTTAAGATTACGTCCTATCGCCACCAATAAGTTATTAACCCGCACCAACTCCTGCAGTTCTCTATCCTCAGGAATTCTCACCCCGTAATGTGCCAACAACATACGCCTAACCTGTTCAGACACGGATTCTTTTTTACTACGACGAACCTCATCCAAACGCTGATATAAAGCATCTGGTATGGTGATTGTAACCGCTACATTTTTACCTGCACCAACCACCTCTGTGCGCGTCAGCGAACCCGAATCATCTTGGCGTTGCAGGCAAGAAATATCCTCATTGATGAGCCGCGTTACATACTGCGCGTAACTTGTTCCCTCCTCTTCTACTCGAGCCAAAACCCGCAAACGGAAATCATGAGTACATCGGATCTCTGGCAACTTTACACGCTCGACCACTGCATTACCTCCATTTTGTTTACAAAATTAAGCCATAATTTGTCATGACAAATTATGGCTTATAGCATATCCTGCCTTAGCGCTACTCCGCAACCCCTACACCCCACCTCATCGCAATTGCTTACGGTAATTACCAATCACAATGAAAGAAAAAACCCGCATCCATACTTAGAACCAGCATCTGTTCGCATGCGAACACAGCTAGATGCACTCTACATACTAATTCACCGACAACAAAAATGTTGCATTTTTTAAATAAACAATAGATAATTGTTCGCATGCGAACACCTGACACAAAGAGAGGCATACATGTCCGTAGTAATCGCTGTTGTTAACGGGAAAGGTGGAGTAGGAAAATCCACTATAACATCCAACCTTGCAGGCTGGCTGTACAACATCAAACAAAAGGAAACACTGATAGTTGACCTTGATTTTCAGTCATCTTCCCTTGATTGGGCTTCTATTGCCAGGACATACGGCAAGGATGTTTGTGATGTTGTCTCCTTAGCAGGAGAAAAAACAGAAAAACATTTAATAGTTAAAAATACGCAAATGCAAATACAGCGATTTCGTAGCAAATACGAGTTTATAATTATCGATTGCAGAGGCACAATAGATGAGTTTACCATTGGAGCACTTAGATCAGCAGATATTGTCATAACACCATTATCTGCGTCTGCACTAGACTTGCAGGCAACATCAACACTATTAGACATGTTTGAACAAATCAACGCCACAAAAGACTACACTATGCACCTATATTTACTTCTCAATAATGTTGTAGCTAACACCAATACATTAAAAGATTCTATACGGTTGATTCGAGAGCGCATTGCAGAAAATAACTCATTATCCTTATGCAAAACCATAATACACAGAAGGGAAGAATACAAAACCGCCTGGGGAGAAGGAGAGTCTATATTTGCAACTAATGGTAAAGGAAAAGATGAGTTCCTCTCTTTCATAAAAGAGACTTCCATTTTATAAATCATTTTCTACAAAAGATAATTTATTTGTTCGCATGCGAACAGAGGAGCAAAAATATGAATGGCATGAAAAAACATAACCCTCAGGATATTTCTATGCTTTTAGATGGTGGACAACTGCCAAGCTCGCCAGAAATAGAGATTAGACTTATACCTAAAGACTTAATCCGCCCTAGAGACGAACAAGTGCGCACAAATTTTAACGAACTAAAGATCGCTGAACTCAGAGATTCTATCCGTAACTTGGGACAAATTGATCCTATTATTGTTGAGCCTTCTCCCGACAACAGTGGTTTTCTTATTGTTGCCGGAGAACGTAGATGGCGAGCTATACGCGGTATTGATGAGCTCAATGAAATAAAATGTGTCATCTGGGAATTTGATGATGAGAGAAGAAGATTTGCCGTACAGCTATCTGAGAATATAGATAGGGAAAATTTAAGCATTTATGACAAAGCTAGAGCAATAGAAAAGCTAATAAAACTTCATGGCGACGATGTGGAAAGCGCAGCACGTTATATTGGGAAAAGCCGTAGCACCCTGATAAAAATGTCCAGCATCTTACAATTACCTGAATATGCCAAACAATTTGTTGATGATGGTTTTACTAAAGACTATTCAACAATATCTATGCTAAAAACTTTGAGCCTAGCGGATGAAAAAAAAGCTATGTCTTTGATAGAACGATTCAGGAAAAACCAAGATGAACGCCCTATCCGTGAAGCTTTACGAGACGAGCTAGACCGATTATCGGCAACAAAGAAAACAAGAACCACACGTCCTCGACAACAAAGCATTACTGCAAATGAGATCTATATGCAGGACAAGGATGATAAAATTTATATATCTAGCCGCTCAAATTTGATTACGGTAAAAATTGATAAATTACCTGACAATATCCGAAAAGCACTATTCGATCTACTGGATCACGATACAGGTGACGAATAGTTACTTTTCTTTAATGTGCTGATGTACTGATGTTTTACATGTTCGTGTTCTTAGCACCAACTCGACATGAAAAAAAATATTATTGAATTCAATGTGAAAAAGAAGCTATCATCTACTCCTCGACAAGACGATTTAGAGAGGTAATCCAAATGAACAAGAAGTTAATTTTTTCAATTTTCCTCGGCTTGACTGCTGCACATGAGGCATGGTCAATAGAACCACTATCTACTATCGGATCACCAACAGAAGGTAGTACGCTCTATGCTTGCTCAACAACCAGCATCAAAAACCCAAACCCTACTGACGGACGAGACCGAATACACACCACCACCTGCCGTAAAGTGGCTAATCCGTCAACAAATCCCGATCCGAAAAACGCCCATAAATATTCTCCAGGCGCAGCCATGAAAGAGGTAGATTCTGCATTTTTCTGGTATCGTCAGGCATCAGAAACGGCAGGTTCTGATGCTTTATCATCTCTCTGTCAAAGCTACGTAGACCATTTCAAATCTTGCGACTGGACAAAAGTCCGCGATGATATTAAGGTAGATGAGAAAACAATGCAGAAATCCGAAACTTTAGTTAAAGATATTCTCAAGTTATCGCCAAGCAGAGATCTCACCAAATCAGATGTTTATGGATGTGCTGTTGTTCTTTGTTTAGCAAATCCTAATGGATGGCGCAGCGTGGGGGAATGCCATCCTCCTATTCATAAACTGTTCCGTGATTTGGCTCGCGGCAGAGGTTTCCCAGCATGCAGGACCTAATCATTAAAAGTTTCAGGAGATTTTATGAAAAAATATACTATGGTTTCTACTATATTAGCCATACTACCGCTTACAAGTATAGCCGATTCGAATGCAACTGTAACGACATCAAAAAGCGTAAGAGATATTGCACTATCTTATTGTCAGGCCAATTATACTAATGACGGTAAATCTTATTTCGGTCAAGCTGGTGAGAAATTTAACTCATGGGATTCTTGCCTTGCCAAAAAACTCAAAGATTTTGCTATACAAGCTGATCCAAATAAATCATCATATACACCTGGGCAAGCAAATACTGAATATGCAAAACAGTATTGCACACGAACTTTTGTTAGTGATGGAAAAGTGTATTATGGAGGTGCTGCTGAAGCAGAACAAGCAAGCAGAGGAAATTCCAATGCTTTTACATCATACGATTCTTGTGTTCAAACAAAAATAAAAGAACATTTTTATGGTTCGACTGTTTGGGACAAAGAGATTCCGTTCACCCGTACAACTCCGGAAGAACGTGCTCAAGCATATTGCGCCAATTCAAAAGAAGAAAATTGTGTTGAAAAACAGATAAAAGCTTTCAGAAAATATGATGAAGATGTTGCAGCCTATAAGGAGTGGCAACGTCTCTATGGCAATGATGTTGCTAACAACAAATATGAAAAATGTGCCGAAGAAAATAGTGATTGTGGCGGTATCATGCCTGTCCGCGTAGGAAAATTAAATATCGAAACGCAGCTGCTAGTTAAAAATATGGAATTAACTCATGCTTGTGGTCTACGCATTGACTATTTCCGCGCTCATTTTTATGGTCCGAACAAAACCAAATTACCAGACGGACGTATTCTTGACTATGGAGATTTTGATAACACTATCGAACAGGATTACCAATATACTATTTATGCGATCGATCCTCGTGATGACGGACCAGATTGTAACGAAGAAGGGCATAGTTGGTATGCTGAATCATTGACCAGACAGGAAAATATAGACATTGCAATGTCCCTAGTTAAATAATACTTAACATAAAGAGCAAGATAATTCCTTGCTCTTTTTAATTTGCTATGGCTCTAACTTTTCATTTTTATGATTAGTTTTTTTACCAAGCGCGTATAGTATAGAATCTTTAAACTGTTCTACTGCTTTATGATCCGCTTGACGTAATTTCATTTTTAAATCTTTATAAGCAAAGTTAAATTTTTCTTCTTTTGTACCATTTCTAATTAAATATTCTGTAAACAAAGATAATGTATGCGATATTTCTTTAGTCGTTATTTGTTCCTTTAAAATCGAAACTAAAGGTTCCATATTTCCACGATCTGCCTCGGCATTTGCAAAATACCAACGTCCTTTTTCATGTGTTGCTACATTTTCCAAATTAAATGAATACCCTTTTTTATTTGCCAAATACTCCATAAATATTCGCGTAGTTCTTCCATTTCCATCCCTACAAGGATGAGCATAATTTATCTGTGCAAGAATATATGCACCTCGTTCTGCAAAATCATCTATACCTTTACAATTAAGCAGTCTCTCAATAGACAATGAAAATGAACCAGAAAATACAATATCTATTTCTGCTGGTGTCGCAAATTCTTTCCCATGCCCTTCCATACAATAATTCCTGACAGAGCCTGCGACAGAACTCACATCTTGAAACAGATAACCATGTATAGCTGCATAATGTTCTAAATCAAAATTGCCTGCTATAGGACATTTGTATAATTCTACGGTTCTCCCGTCCGTATAACTACGAACCATGTCATCAATTTTATATTCGTGATCCCCATCGAGGTCTTTAGGAGCAATTTTGTCGGCAAATACATCGGGAAATTCACTATGTTTTTGAATCATTTCATTTAACCTTATATCTAGCGTCTAAGATCTTAATATATTGTTCCGAGCTAATATCCCCATTAATAAGATGTTGCAAGAGCCTATCCAAAAAGCTGCCCTTAACCGGAGGAGGAATACCCTCTAAAGCATTATTTCCGTTCGCCCACCTAATTATTCTAGCCCGCTCTCTAATCGCTTCTTCGGTTCTTTCTAACCCCTCCCAGTTTGTTGCTTTATTATTAAGGATCAATTGAGCAAGCAATTTTTCAGCGTCATCACGATTTATCATAATACCAATATCCATAAAATCTCTAAAATACTAAAACCCACATAACAAGAGTATACCCTTCCAAGCTATAAAGAAAACTTAATGAACCGAGTCTATTTAAGGCCCCATCGAAAAATATACGCCAAGATTCACTATACCATGACGCGCAAAACGGAATCCTACGGATCCGATCAAAGCCTTGACGGCTCGGCTATCCTGCCTCACCGCCTACGGCACAAGCGAACGGCTATCCTGCCTCACCGCCTACGGCACAAGCGAACGGCTATCCTGCCTCACCGCCTACGGCACAAGCGAACGGCTATCCTGCCTCACCGCCTACGGCACAAGCGAACGGCTATCCTGCCTCACCGCCTACGGCACAAGCGAACGGCTACGCCGAATAACTACAAGCGCTTCGCGCCCCTTCGGGCTGTTATCTGATATGGTTAAGTAGTAACGCAGGATAAAGTATCATTTGCTAGGAAACGTAGCCGCACCAAGCGGCGGTTTGAAACGTAGCCGCACCAAGCGGCATCCTACGGATACGTTCAAAGCCTTGACGGCTCGGCTATCCTGCCTCACCGCCTACGGCACAAGCGAACG
>RBWB01581611.1_pt1 | contig 21406 bp, 17 predicted proteins | sample 2014201 | NCBI WGS metagenome assembly RBWB01 (sample SAMN10133834, study PRJNA383868) | Human oral metagenome, whole genome shotgun sequencing project. | isolation source: supragingival plaque isolated from 88 juvenile twins | host: Homo sapiens | place: Australia
AGTATCGGTCGTACGACGCGCAGGTCACCGCCTTCGAGCTCAGCCAGTTCTTCCCTCCGCGCGTCTGACCCAGTGGCGGCGTGATGACCGGACGCTGGAACGAGACCTCCTCGCCCCCCTTCGGCCGACGGCGCACGAGCCCGCGCTCAAGACTGGCGCGCGCGGGATTCGCCGAGCTCGACCGCGCCGAGTCCTGCCTGCACGACGAGGCCCTGAGCCGCCTGCTCCCCGTCTCGCAGCCGCCCTCGGGCGACGGCGGGCTCGACCCCGTCCGGGCCCGGCTCGTCGAGGAGATCCGCCAGACCGCCGACCCCGACCTCGCGCTGCTCTCACTGGTGCGCCTGGCCTGCGCGGTCGTCCCCGACGGCGAGGGACTGCGGGCGCTCCTGGCCCCCCTGGGAGCCGGGCCCGCCGGCCCCGAGACCTCTGCCGAGGGCCCTGCGCGGGAGACGCGGGCGCACGACGAGCACCGCCGTAGGCTCCTGGCCGTCCTGGGCTCCTCCCGCGCGCTGGGGGACTTCCTGGTCGCTCACCCCGACCGCCTGGCCGCCCTGGAGACGGCCCACGCCATCGACGCCCCCGGGCAGGCGCCGGTGGGCGCCGTCCTGGCGGAGGCGGTCGCAGCCGTCCTCGGCGCCGACGACGGCGGGAACCGCCGCGCGCGCATCGAGGCGGCCACGGCCGCCATGCGCGTGGCCTACCGCGACCGGCTCCTGGCCATCGCCGCCGACGACCTGACCAGCTCCGACCCGCTCGCCCACATCCCCGTGGTCGTCGAGCGCATGACCAGGCTCGCCGACGCCGCCCTGGAGGCGGGTCTGACCATCGCCCGCGCCGGTCTCGGGCCCCGTGCCGATGCCGTGGCCCTCGCCGTCGTCGCCATGGGCAAGACTGGTGCGCGCGAGCTCAACTACGTCTCCGACGTCGACGTCGTCTACGTCGTGGGCCCCGCTGCCCCCTCTGGCGACCCTGCCGCCTCCGGGGGGGCCGCCGGACCCGTTCGGCCCGTCGACGAGGACGACCTGGTGCGCCTGGGCACCGAGCTCGCCGTCGGGCTGGCCCGCACCACCTCGGCCAGCGGGCGGGAGCCGCCCCTGTGGCCGCTGGACATGGCGCTGCGTCCCGAGGGCAAGGACGGGGCACTGGTGCGCACCCTGGAGTCGCACGTGACCTACTACGAGCGCTGGGCATCCTCCTGGGAGTTTCAGGCGCTGCTCAAGGCCCGCCCCTGCGCCGGGGACGCCCGGCTCGGCGCCGCCTACGCGCGCGCCGTCGACCCCTTCGTGTGGCGGGCCAGCAGCCGGGAGAACTTCGTGGACGACGCCCGGGCCATGCGCCGGCGCGTGGAGAACGAGTCCGGCAGGGTCGGGCGGGAGGACCGCCGCATCAAGCTCGGTCCCGGCGGGCTGCGGGACGTAGAGTTCACCGTCCAGCTCCTCCAGCTCGTCCACGGGCGCGGCGACGCGCGCCTGCACGTGCGCTCCACGCTCGGCGCCCTGGCCGAGCTGTCGGCGGCCGGGTACGTCGGACGCTCCGACGCCGCCGAGCTGGACTCCTGCTACCGGCTGCTGCGGCTGCTGGAGCACCGCAGCCAGCTCTACCGCCTCCAGCGCACCCACGACCTGCCGCGCGGCGAGGACGCCCTGCGCCGCCTGGGGCGGGGCATCGACCGGCGCGTCATGGGCGAGCCCGAGGCGCTGTGGGCGACCTTCACCGCGGTGCGCCGGCGCGTGCGCGCCCTCCACGAGGAGATCTACTACCGGCCGCTGCTCACGGTGGCGGCGACGCTGAGCGCCGACGAGATGGCACTGAGCCCGCAGGCGGCGCGCGAGCGACTCAAGGCGGTGGGCTACCTCGACCCCGACGGCGCCCTGCGCCACATCCACGCCCTGACCGAGGGGGTCAGCCGGCGTGCGGCGATCCAGCGCCAGCTCCTGCCCGTCATGATCGGCTGGCTCGGCCGGGGCCCCGACCCGGACAACGGCCTGCTGTCCTTCCGGCTCCTGTCGGAGCGGATCGGCGGCACCCACTGGTACCTGGCGATGCTGCGGGACTCCCGGGCCGCCGCCCAGTCCCTGTGCCACGTCCTGTCCGGCGCCCGGTGGACCACCGAGCGCCTGGCCGAGAGGCCGGAGTCGATCGCCTGGCTCGACGACGCCGGCGAGCTGGTCGCCCGTGATCCCGCCGTCCTGCGCTCGGAGGTCCGCAGTCTTCTGCGGCGACGTGTCCTGACCGCCGACGACGAGCCGGGCCTGGAGCGCCAGGCGGCGGAGGCGGTGCACGCGGTCATGAGCGTGCGCACCCGCGAGCTTGTCCGCGCCGCGCTGGCGGACTCCCTGGACGGCGTGGACCCCGAGCGCACCGCCGGCATCCTGACCGACACCACCGACGCGGTTCTCGACGGGGTGCTCAGCCTGGCCGCCGGCATGGTCATCGCCCTGCGCGACGGCGCCGCCGCGCTCGCCCCCGGACCGGAGCCCGACGGCACCTGGCCCGGGGCGCTGGCCCGCCACGCGGTGATCGCCATGGGGCGCCTGGGTGGGGCCGAGACCGCCTACGCCTCCGACGCCGACGTCCTGTTCGTCCACGATGTCCGCCCCGGTGTCGACCCGCGCGCGGCCGCCGACGAGGCCGAGGCGGTCGCCCGCTGGGTGGTGCGCCTGCTCTCCCAGGCCCAGCCGCACCCCTTCGAGGTCGACGCGGACCTGCGTCCGGAGGGGCGTCAGGGCCCGATGAGCCGCTCGCTGGGCTCGTACGCCGACTACTACGAGCGGTGGTCGGCGGTGTGGGAGCGCCAGGCGCTCCTGCGGGCCCGGGCCTGCGCCGGCGACCCCGGGCTCGGGCGCGCCTTCGAGGAGCTCGTGGCGCCCCTGCGCTGGAGCCCGGACGGCCTGGACGACAACGACATGCGGGAGATCCGCCGTCTCAAGGCGCGCATGGAGGCCGAGCGCCTCCCGCGCGGCACGACGCCCGCGCGCCACCTCAAGCTCGGGCCCGGCGGCCTGTCCGACGTCGAGTGGGCGGCGCAGGTCCTCCAGCTCCAGCACGCGGCGCGAGTACCGGGGCTGCGCACGACGTCGACGCTCGCGGCCCTGAGCGCGGCGCGCTCGGCGGGCCTGCTCACCGAGGCCGAGGAGGCCGACCTGCGCGGCGCCTGGCTGCTGGCTTCGCGCGTGCGGGCGGCGACGGTGCTGGGCACCGGGCGGGACCACGGGGAGCGCATCGAGGTCCTGCCCAACGGTCTGCGCGAGATCCGCCTGGTCGGCCGCCTGGTGGGCATGGCCCCGGGGCGGGAGCGCGAGCTGGAGGACCTCTACCGGCGGCGCGCCCGACACGCCCGCCGGGTCGTTGAGCAGATCGTCTTCGGGCGGGCCGGTGAGCCCCGGTCGGACGTCGCCGGGTCCGCGGGCCGGGCGGCTCAGAACCGGCAGGCCGGTGGCGGTCGCCAGGTTGCTGGGAGCGGAGCGGAGGCCGCAGGGCGTCGGGACCGCGCGGGCGACCGGGCGGCGGGCACGGCCGGGGGACGGCGGACGAGCGCGGCGGTCGCCTCGCCGGCCGAGACTCCCACGGGCCCTTCGACGCCGGGGCGGCCCGCCACCGGGCCCCGGCGGGCCGCCGCGCGCCGGGGGCACGGGCCCTACCCGTGGTCGTGAGTGGCCGTGACCACCCTTGGGGCTCTGCGCAGGAGACATAACGTGTTCCCTGGCAGGATGGAGCCGTGAAGCTTCTTCTCGTCCGTCACGGACGGACCATCGCCAATATCATGGGCGCCCTGGACACCGCTTTTCCCGGGAACTCTCTGGACGCCACCGGCCTGACCCAGGCGGCCTCGCTGCCGAACCGGCTCGATACCGACCAGCTGGCCGAGATCTCCTCACTGTGGACCTCGCCCATCGCCCGGGCGCGCCAGACTATCGCACCGCTGGAGGGCGCCACGGGCCTGACGGCGGACATCGACTCCGGGCTGCGCGAGGTGCTCGCGGGCGACCTGGAGATGTGCACGGACGCGCGTTCGGTGGCGTGCTACACGGACACGACGCGGGCGTGGATGATCGGTCGCACCGCCGCGCGCCTGCCCGGCAGCCCCGAGGACGGCGCCGACACCTTCGCCCGGTTCGACGCCGCCGTCGCCCGCATCGCGCGCGCGACGGCGGCGGACGTCGGAGCGGACGGGACGGCCCTGCTGGTCGCCCACGGCACCGTCCTGCGCCTGTGGACCGCCCTGGCGGCCGCGCCGGGCGGCGGGGCGGATCCCGCCTGGATCGCCGACCACCCCATGCGCAACACGGGCATCAGCGTCGTGGAGGGCGACCCGGAGTGCGGCTGGAGCCTGGTGGACTGGAACGAGGGGGAGTGGAGCGCGCCGACAGCGCCGGACCGGGCCGACGTCGCGGCGTGAGGCTGCGGCGGAGGCGGCTTCGGCGGCCCGGCGCGCCGCCGCCTCAGCGGCCTGTCACAGGTTGTGGCAGAAGTCGAACTCGTAGGGGTACTGAGTGCGGGCCACCGGGAACGGGGTCGTTGAAGGTCCTCCGGACCGCCATGTCGGGGCTTCCGGGCTCAGGGTGCCTGGGACTACTCTGGGTGAGCTCCGCGAGCGCGTCACATCGGTTCGGGTCGCAACTCAACATCAATCGACTGCACGAGGTCCACGGACCCCGCGCCGTTCCCAAGAGGTCCTATGGTCATCCTGACACGCCTACTCCCATGGATCCTATTCGGCATCGGACAAGCCCTGATCGGTCCGTCCGGGGCGGCGTCGCTCGCGGCGGCTGGAGCGCTCCTCCTGATCGCCCTGTCCCTGAAAACGGGGCATCGCCTCTCCGAGCTGATACTCGACAGCGCGGTGCTCATGTACTTCTTGGGGTTCGCAGTGCTGAGTGTCCTCGCCCCGCGCTCGAGCGCCGTCCGCTACGTGGCGGCCGGTGCCCAGTTGTTCCAGGGGGCGGTGGTCCTTCTCTTCCTCCTGGGCGGGATTCCCCTCGCTCTCCCTATCGCACGCCGGAGCGTACCGCACGAGGTGAGTGAGAACGAGCCGTTTATACGCTTCAATCGGTTGCTCAGCTCGATCTGGGTGGTCTCGTTCTTTTTCAGCGGTCTCATCATCCTGGGAATGGTCCTGACCGGAGCTCACGCCGTCATCCCGCAGATCGGCGTGATCATCCTGGCTGTCCTCATCCCCATGTACATCCAGAGACTGCTGATGCGCCGGATGAGCACCCTCATGCGCTCCCCCGGGGCATCCCGCGCGCATGATGCCCTCTCGGCCGCCGCCGCTCCCGGGGTGGCGCGTCCGGATCCCTCGCCCCTGGAAGGACAGGAAGGAACGGCTTCGCTTCAGCGGTCGCGACAGATCGCGCCCCCGATTCAGAGCATGTCGGACTTCATCGGGGCCACCCCTCTCATCCGGTTGCGAAAACTCGGGAACCGGGAGGACCTGGAGGTGTACGGCAAGCTCGAGCTCTTCAACCCAGCCGGCAGTGCGAAGGACCGGGCTGCTCGCTCCCTGCTCCAGGACGCGATCGCCACCGGGCGCGTGCATGCGGATTCGGTCATCGTGGAATCGAGCTCCGGCAACCTGGGCCTCGCGCTCGCACGCGCCTGCCGTCTCGAAGGAATGCGCTTCCTATGCGTCGTGGACGCGCGGACAAACCGGTCTGCGGTCACCGCGATGAAGGCGTACGGGGCCGAGGTCGAGATGGTCAGCGAGCCAGACCCTGATCTCGGGGACCTCCTGGCGACCCGGCGCCGCCGGGTCTCACAGTTCCTCGACGAGGTCCCCGGGGCAGTGAACCTGAACCAGTACGCGAATCCAGCGAACCCCCGCGCTCACCGCGAGGGGACGATGGCGGAGATCGCTGAAGCGCTCGAGGGCAGGGTGGACGAGCTCTTCGTAGCCACGAGCACCACGGGCACGATCTCCGGCTGCGCGAGCTACTGCGCTCAGCACGGCCTCGGCACCCGCATCACCGCGGTCGACGCGCTGGGGAGCGTCCTCTTCGACGGGAAAGCCGCTCGTCGGTTGATCCCCGGCTTCGGAGCCGGTGTCGAGCCGCCGCTCGCGAAGGACCTGCATCCTGATGAGGTGGTCCGCGTCGACGACGTCCAGACCGTGGCCGGTTGTCGGCGCCTCGCACTGATGGAGGGACTCCTCCTCGGCGGCTCTTCCGGAGCGGTTGCGCAGGCCTACCTCCGGCGAGAGCCCTTCCTCGCCCCTGGAAGCAAGGTCGTGCTGCTCTTCCATGACGGTGGCATGTCCTACCTTGAGACGGTGTACGACGACGACTGGGTACGTGACGAGCTGCGAGTGGAGCCAGAGAAGATGCGTGAGCTCGCCCTCGCCTCCGGTCCGGCCCCGTCGGTGGATGAGGTCGGCTGACACGGCGGGACGGATCAATCACTGTTCGGCACGACGCCGCGCCCGAAAAGCTGGAGGAGTGCCTCGCCCTCAGCGTCGCCGCCGCGAAGGATGACGATCTCCGGGGGATTCTGATCCACCTCCGCTGAGGACCTGGTGCGACCCTGCTCGGTGCGGAGCGCGAGCGAGCAGCTGAACCCCCGCAGGGTGACCGTGCGGATCCTCCAGCGCGCGTCCCGGCTGAGGAGCCATCCCGGACCTGAGCTCCGTGGGATCAGGATCTCGCCGTCGCGCGGCGGCCGAACACCGTTTCCTGTGGCCTTCCACAGGGCTTCTGCCTGGGTCCAGCCGGCTGGGCCTGTGACAGGGGCGCCGCACCATCGCGAGGCGACAGCCCAGGCGCGCGGGCGCAGCCGGCTGTCCTCCAGGTCGATGCCGAGCGGCAGTATCGAGGCGGCCACCACCCAGCGGTTGCCGACGTGCGAGACCGACCACCAGCGCCCGCAGGCCGGACATCTATGACGGTGGTCCGCCTGGACGCGAGGAGCGCAGCCGGCTCCGCTGTCGCATGCTGGCGCTCCTGCGGCGACTGCGGCCACGAGTGCTCGGCCGGACGGTGAGGCCGTCCGGCCGAGCGCATCGCGCGGTGATCGCGAGGTCCCCGCGGCGAGCAGGACCCGGCAGGATCGTTCAGGGCCGGGCACCCGGACCGACCTCCACGAGGAGGCTGCCGTACGTGCCGCCGCTGTCGCTGGAAGAGACCATGAATCGGCTCCCGGCGTCGGCGCCGGCGGTCAGGCCGTGGACGAGGCCGATCATCGGAGCGGACGCCCGCGTGTCCCCGACGAAGGCCTTGGGCGCGAAGACTGTGATGCCCTGCAGCCCTGCCAGCGTCCGGGCGCGGGTCTCGACGTCGTCGATGCCCGGCACGCCGCATGCGTCGGAGACGAGGAGCTCCACCTCCTCGGCCCTTACTCCCGCCTCCTCCAGCGCGAGCCCGAAGGCGCGCGCCCACGGCGCGCCGTCGGTGTCCATCCTGCCGTTGCGGGCGGAGCCTCCCGTCATGCCGAAACCACGGATACGACCCAGCACAGGCACACCAGTTGGCACGAGATCCGCCGCCTCGAGCAGGATCGCCGTCGCAGCGCCTCCGAGCAGCCGCCCGGAACCCTTGAACGGCCGACAGTCGTCCCGTGACATGTACCCCGGTATCCAGGCGTATCCGGCGACCATCGCCGCAGGGGTCTCGTCGGCGGAGAGCACCACGATCCGGTCAGCATGACCTGTGGCGACGAGGCGCGAAGCGAAGTACAGAGCCGTCACTGCGGCCGGGCCCCTGCCGTAATGAGTGGCGGCGGGGCCTCGAAGACCGTTCAGCAGGCCCACGTATCCGGCAGCGGCGTTCATGACCGTGTTCGGGAAGTCCCCGGCACTGCCGCTCCCGGACTCGATCAGTGCCCGCTCAAAGGTCTCGATCGAGCCGATCGGGCCGCTTGTCGCGCAGATCACTCCGGTGCCTGACCGCTCCGCGCGGCTCAGTGCTCGCGCCTTGAGCAGCTGGGAGGCCGCGACCGCGGCCCTGCGCGAGAGATCGTCCATCTTGCGATAGAGGCTGGGGTTGATCCCTTGACGGTGGTTCGCCGGGGGGATCTCCGCGGTCGGGAACCTGCCGCGACCCTCGAGATCGACGAACGACCCGCCGTAGGCGCGCTTGCGCTCGCGGAAGTGCCAGGCCAGATCCGTCACGTCCCTCGCGTCCCCGGCGAGAGCACCGATCCCCGTGATCACCACATCCCGCGACGAGGCCGGTCCCGGCTCCCGCACGATCTGAGGCGTCGTGAGCACCAGGGAGGCGTTGTTCCCCCCGAAGGCGAAGGAGTTCGACACGACCACCCTCACATCGGCGTCTCGCGCTTTATCGGGCACGATATCCAGACCGGCGGTGGCCTCGGCGTCGGAGGGGATCACCGTTGGCGGGAGCTTGCCGTCCCTGATTGCGAGAGCGGAGACAACGGCCTCCACCGCCCCAGCGGCCCCCAGCGTGTGGCCGGTGATCGACTTGGTTGAGCTTACCGGCGGCGGCGTCGAGCCGAAGAGGTCTTTGATAGCGCGTGGCTCGGTGGTGTCGTTGGAAGGGGTGCCGGTGCCGTGACCGTTGATGTAGTCGACGTCCCCGGTGCTGATCCCGGCCATCTCCAGCGCGCGTGCCATGGCGACGCGTGCTCTCACGCCCTTGGGGTCTGGCGCGGTCGGGTGGTGGGCGTCGGCGCTGAGCCCGAAACCGGCGACGACCGCCAGCATGTGCGCTCCGCGCTCCTCCGCCGCCGACTTGCGCTCGAGCACGAGGCAGCCCGCCCCCTCACCGAGGGTGGTCCCGGTGCTGCGCGAGTACGGCGCGCATCCTGCTGGATCCAGCGCGCCCAGGTCCTGGAACCCGCCGAAGGACAGGTAGGCGAGCGGATCGACACCACCGGTAAGCACGGCGTCCGCGCGATCGTCGCGCAAGAGCTCGAGGGCGAGGGCGATTGCGACGGCGCCTGCGGCACATGCGTTCGACTGCACGCAGCGCGGACCACGCAGGTTGTGCCGACGAGCGAGGTCGTCCAGAACAGCGTCGATGGGATAGTCGATCAGGAGATGCCCGTCGGCGGACGCCAGACCGTTCGCGATCCACTGACGGTGAAATCGCTCCCCGAGCCGCTGGCCGCCCAGCGAGGACCCCAGCACGATCCCGAAGCGATTGGGGTCGTACACGCCGCCGTCGAGCAGACCGGCCGTGACAAGCGCCTCCTGCGTGGCTCGGCGCGCGATGTCGACGCAGCGGTCCAACCCCGGTTCCCCGGGCCGCGACTCCGCGGTCACGAGACCGTCGTCCTCAAGCTCGATGCTCAGCTGGCCGGCCACCTTGACCTCTCGATCGGTCGGCACGACAGAGGCTTCGCGGATCCCGGAACGGCCGGCGAGGATGTTGGCCCAGCTCTCCTGGACGTCGCCGCCGACGGCGGTGAGCAGGCCGATCCCGGTGATAACGATGTCCTCGGGTGAGGCGCTCATCCGATCGGCTCCGTCCAGGACCGCAGGGCGACAGCCGGGCGGGACACGGTGCGGAGCGCCACGCCGGCGGCCTCGAGATCCAGGCCGGGCACGCACCAGGGGACCTCGAGAAGGGCGAGCCCGAAGCCGTCCTCAGCGCCCTCGAGCCTGGAGGCCCAGTGGATGGTCCCCACTTTCTCGCCCGCGGCCGTCACCTCGGTCCCGGCGACGGGCACGTGACCGTCCTCGCTGCGGACGGCGACGACGCCCGCGCTCCGCTCCGCGGAGGAATCGATGCGGCCGCGGTACCGGTCCTCGCGATCCAGACCCGTCAGCCACTGCGCGCCGGCCTCAACGATCCCGAGATCATTCTCGAAGAGCTCCGGGAACATCGGGTGTGCGACCTCGAAGCTCGCCCGCAGCAGGGCCTCGCGGCCTATCTCGACGCCGACGACGCCCTTGACAGCGCTCAGCAGGTGCGAGCGCAGCTCAGCAGCGTCGCCGCGACCGGTCACCAGGTATCCGTACTCCCCGGTGGTGCCCGTGCGCGCGAGCCGTCCGTCCTCCAAGACGCCATCGATCCGAGCGGGAACGAACTCGCCGAGCGCGAGCGTCGCGATCTCCCCGTCAGCGAGGGCCGCCACTGCCCGCCACGCCGCCGGGCCCTCGACCGCCAGGGCCGTCACGTCGGAGAGCAGCTCCACGTCCACGTTGCTCACCGATTCCGCCTCGGTGGCGAGAGAGTCGAGGAATCGCGACGCGTCGTCGCTGAGCACGAGCAGATCGTCCTCCTCGACGAGCACGAGAACCTGGTCGATGGGGCTGCCGCCCTCGTTAAGGACAAGGGTCTCGAGCAGTGTGCCGGGGCCGTTGAACTCCACGGTCCGTGCGAGGAGACCGGAGATGAAGGTCTCGCGGTCGGCGCCCGTCACGCGCGCGATGGCTCCGCCCCTGGGATAGACGGCGAAGGCGGTGCGCAGGGACTGGTATTCATCGAATGTGGTCATGACTGCTCCTTGTCGGGTTTCTGAGCGGGCAGGGTTGGTTGTGGTCGGTCGGTGGTTCACCGGAGGTCCATCCCTTCGATGAGGGCGGCGGCGCCGGGCAGATCGCGCTCCACCCGGACCAGGGCCTCATAAGCGCCCCGATCCGCCTCGGCGGAGAGCTGATGGGAGAGGGCCTTGGCGAGACTGCCGGCATCGAATATCTCCGCCCGGGGGACAGCCGCTAGATAGGGGTTGTCTGCCAGAAGGTCGGTGAGCTCCTCGGTCCAGCCATACGGGTTCACCAGGAATGGGAAGGCGTGGCCGGGGTAGAACCGCTCAACCTCCTCGCCCCACTTCCGCTGGGCGGTGGTGGAGCTCGGTAATCCCTCGGGACCCGTTCCTGTCGTGTTCTGCATCGCTATCACGGGAGTCCCGAGGTACGCCGCCTGGGCCATGGCGCCGGAGGTCAGGTTGTCAGTCACGTAGAGGTCGGCGGCGGCCACAAGGGAGAGGAACTCGTCGGCGCTGAGGAGGCCGGTCGAGACGAACCGGGTCCGGTTGGTACTGGCCTCGACCCGCGAGACGCCCTGGACGCCGACCACGGCGATCGGCTCGTCAACCAGATCCAGGACGCCGGAGAACCAGTCGTTCATATACTGGTAGTAGGTCTTGGCAGGGCGCTCCGCGCGATTGCGGCCGCGCGATCGTCCGCGGGCGAGTTGCGCGTGGGCGGCCGCCGCCCACGCGGATCGTGCGAGCATGACCAGGCGCCGCCCCGGCTCGATCCCGAGCTGCTCGCGGACCTGCTCCTTGGAGCGCGTGGGCAGCGGCCCCGAGGCGTACTTCGCGAACGCCCCCGCCATACCGGGCCCGGCCACGGGCACCGCCCGGATGACCGGGAGGCCCTTGGGGAGAGGGGGCAGCTCCACGGTTGGGGGGAACCAATGGCGTATGCTCTCGGCGCCCTGGAGATGAGCGATAGCGAGATCGAGGGTGCGGGCTCTTGGCCCCAGGCACAGCGAGTCCGCGGCGACTGTGGGGATCCCCAGCTCGAGCAGCTCGCCGATGCTCACCGCAGTGGGCTCGAGGGCCCAGATGTGATGATCTGCCAGAAGCAGGAGATCGGGAGCGAGGCTTCGGACGTGCTCGAGCACCGCTGCGGCGTCCTTCTCGCTCTCGGAGAGGAGCTCCGCGTCTGCTCCGCTCGAGCGGGCGTAGTCCAGATTCCTGCGGCTCACCATGTACCGGACTCCCCATCCGTTCGCCAGCAGGTCGCGCCCGGCCATCATCGCGTTGTGCAGCTCGCCGATCGAGAAGTTCGACGGGCACAGGAACAGGGCGGTGCGCGCGGACATCAGGCGACCCCGCCCGTCTGCTCGTCCAGATGGCCTCGGGCCTCGGCGCCCGCGGACTCGGTGGCGCCCTCCTGGAGGGCGAGGCTCCAGCGGGAGAGACTTGTGGCGGTAGCGCTGCGCTCGGAGTAAAGGGACAGGACCCAGCTCCTGGGGCGCGCTCGCACGAGAATCTCGGGCCGTGTCGCCTCGAGTGCCTCGATCCGCAGGAATCTCCCGTCTCCAACGGGGACCCGCGCCAGCGACGTCCATGTCGACCACTCCAGCCCGCCGTGCTGGTGGACAACGAGTTCCCCGTCGCTGTCCGCGATGCCGATCCCTTGGGGGCCGGCCGGAAGGCGCACGTTCATGACTGCTTCTCCCGCGCCGGCGGGTGCTCGCGTCTGGGTGACGAGGCGGCGCAGGTCCTCGCTCGCCTCGAGGGTCCACGAGCCGAGTGAGGGATCTGTCTCTGACCCGGCAACGGGGAGGAACGGGATCTCACTGCGTGACGTGAGGCCTTCACCGTGCTGGAGGTCGTAGCGGGGGACCTCGGAGAGACTCGGCCAGATACATGGCTGCTCTGCCGCGCGGGACCGCCTGCCCCCGCTCATGGTGCTGATGGCGACCATCCGTCCCGCCGCCTGCCATTGGGTCACGCCTTCGTCGCGCATGACGATCCGTGAGCCGGCTTCGCCGGTGTGCGTGCGAGAGGAGGTGCCCGCATCGACCCAGTTCAGTGGGGCGGGCTTGACTGGCGCCGAGGGAGCGGAGCGAGGAGGGGATGCCGGGATTTCGTCGAGCTCGATCCGGACGTCGATCTTTCCATCGGCCAGGCAGGCGCCGTACGGCCGCAGGAGCCCGTGTCCCTTCCAGAGCAGGGAGATCTCGAGTCCGTGGGCGCGGTCCGTGAAGGTGTGGCGCGCGCCGTCGGCATCCACCGCCTCCTCGGGGTCGACCGCGGCCTCGAAGCCGCTGAAGTGGAGGGGCCAGGCGCCGCGACGCAGGTGGCCCTCGCGCTCGCCCCGTTCGTCCGAGATGGCCAGCTCGGCGGTGCGTAGGAGGCACAGTGGCTGCGCGACCAAGCCGCGTGGTCCACCGCCCTGGGAGGTGGAGGCGATCGCGAGCCCAGAGGCCGTCAGCGCGATCCTTCGGGTCACGCGCACGCCGTCCTGCTCGCAGGTCTGGGTCCAGCCCTCGGGGATCGTCTGGGTGGCCAGTGGGAGCACTGGCGGCCGGAACGGAGCGATCTGCCGGCCGTGCCCGTCTGGGAAGGGGGCCACGAGCACGGGGCCGACGTGATCGGGATGCTCCACCACCAGGGAGCCGTGCTCGTCGATGCGCGCTGAGAAGCGCCCGGCGGAGCGATCGGTGGGGCTCGCGGTGGGCTCGACCGGAACGAGGGCGCTGACAGGGCGGGCTCGGGCAATGAGGTCTTCGCGGGGGCGGTTATCGATGCTCAGGGTGATGAGCTCGCCGGACTCGGCGTTCAGGACGAGGTGGAAGGAGCGGTGATGGAGGTCGAAGTCGAAGGTGATGGTTCGTGTCCCGTCAGCGAGCATGTTGACGCCCCCGCGATCACCGCTCTGGCGGATGCGTCGCATGAAGTGCTTGAGGAACTCCGGAGGCACATCCCGCGCGTCGCCAATGCCCTCGTCCTCGCGCAGGAGATCGCCCAGGAGGTGGAGGACGCCGGGGAGATGATTGACCATCTCGATGAACCCGTCGCCGTTGGAGACCGAAGGGCCCACAACCCGGAAGCCCGACTGCGCGTAGAGACGTCGCGCGACCTCGTTCGCGGGGTCAACCCGCAGGCGCACCGTTCCCACGTTGGTGGCGATCAGATACTGGAACATCTCAGCGAGCAGGTGGCCGGCGACGAGGCGATTGCGGTGCAGGGGGTCCACCAGATAGTGATCGCCGAAGAGCTCACCGGGTGCGGCGGCGAACCCGTCCGCGCGTTCGACCAGCATGACAGTGCCGACGATGCGCTCATCGTCCTCTGCCACGCACGCATGGCGCAGGCCGCTCTCCGCCAGGGAGCGTTGGAGGGCCGTGGCGTCCAGGGGGACTCCCGCGCGCCCGGCTGATCCGTATCCCAGGCGGAAGAAGAAGCGGGCGACCGCCTCGGAGTCGGTCTCCGGGTGGAAGTTCCGGAGGAGCATCGTCATGGGGCCGCCTCCTCCTGGGAGAACATGACGGCGATCTGGCCCGAGGCGACCTTGGCCCTATTCACTGCGAGGCTGACGACGAAGTCGCCGAGAGAGCCCACGAGCGTCTTGAAGCGCGCCTCGATGAGGAGCTGATCGCCCGGTCGCACCAGGCGGATGAACTTGAATGACTTGATACGGGCCATGTACCCGCGAGTCAGGGAGTGCTTGGGCGTTCCCACCATGACGAGACCGGCGACGTGACTCGCGACTTCGACGAGGAGCACCCCCGGGTAGATCGGCTCGCCCGGGAAGTGCCCTGCGAAGACTGGGTCGGAGACGCTGATGTTCTTGATCCCCACCGCTCTCCTCCCGGGCTCCAGCTCAAGGAGCCGGTCGAGGAAGACGAAGGGATGACGGTGGGGAAGCACCTCCATGAGATCCGAGGCCTCGACCGGCATCCGGCGGAAAGCCGCGGGAAGGACTCCGGAGGACTCCGCTTCCGTGCCCGCTGCGACTGTGCCCGCGGGCTCTGGCACCGCGCTCACGACCGGGCTTCGATCTCGTCGGCCAGCTTGTTCACAGAGCCGAAGACGTGCTGGTCGTCGTCGGTGAGGTACACGGCGAAGGTCTCCTCGATCGCCGAGACGACCTCGAGCGTGTCCAGGGAGTCCAATTCCAGACCGCGCCCGAACAGAGGTTGATCGGAATCGATTTGTCTGGGCTCGATGGGAAGGCTCAGCTCGTTGACGAGCATCTCCTTGATCCGCTGATTGAGCTCGGTGCGGGCCTGGGCGATCTTCCGAATGTCCTGGGTGTTCATGGTTCTCTCCGTTCTATGGGCGTTGAGGTGCTGGAGCTGATCGGATGAATCAGAGGGTGAGTCCGCCGTCGAGGATCAGAATCTGGCCCGTGAGGTAACTCGCCTCCTTCCCGGCCAGGAAGCGCACAGTGGCGGCGACCTCCAGAGGATCTGCCATGCGCTGCATCGGGATCGATGCGGTCAGACGCATGCGCGCCTTGGGGTTCATCCGGCGGACCATCTCCGTCTCGGTGAAGCCCGGCGCCACGGCATTCACACGGATTCCGAGGCTGGCGACCTCCTTGGCGAGCGTGCGGGTGAGCGCGTCGATACCGCCCTTGCTCGCGCTGTAGTTGACCTGCCCTGTGCTCGCGTGGGAACCGGAGATCGAGCTCATGAGCACGATGGAACCGCCGGTGTGCCGCATGCGCTTGACAGATTCCCGACAGCACAGGAAGGCGCCATCGAGGTTCGTGCGCATCACCTCATGCCATGACTCGAACGGCATCGTCGCGATCAGCCCGTCATGCGTGACACCGGCGTTGATGACGACGCTCGAGAGCGTGCCGAGGAAGCCCAGGGCCTCCCGGAACAGGCTGCGAACCTGGTTCTCATCCGATACATCGGACTGCACTGAGAGGGCGCGGCGGCCCAGGAACTCGACGTCCGCAACCACGCCGGTGGCGTCATCGGCGCGATTGTGGTAGGAAACGACGACGTCGTACCCGGTGGCGGCGAATTCGAGAGCGCACGCTCTGCCGATGCCCCGGGACCCGCCAATGACCAGCACTCCAGGGGGTGCGGCCCCCTCTTGGCGAGGGTCATCTGCTGATGATGAAACGGTGCTCACAGAACCTCCTCGTGAGTGTCGTCCAGAACCCTGATGCGTAGGTGTCGCGGACGATCGCGCCACATGCGCGCCAGGATCCGCCCGTCTCCGAAGATGTAGCCGCTAGCGCAGGTGGACGCCTCGCGGATGACTATGTCCCAGCGCACGGGCTTGGTGAGGGCCATACGGAGGTCCTCGCGGACGCCCGCGCAGTCCTCGGCGAAGACGCCAACGCAGCAACCGAGATAGGGGCGCTCACCCGATGAGAAGACCGACCCGTCCAGGGGAGCGGCGGCGATCTCCTCGTCCCATGCCTCTTGAGCGGGCTGCATCATCCGCGAGTGGAAGGCATGCGAGACATTCAGGCGCGTGCCGCGCCGGCCGATCGTGGTCGCCGCCCCCTGCAGCCCCTCCTCCGGGCCTGAGAGCACGATCTGGCGGGACCCATTGAACGCGGCCACCTCTAGCCCGTAGGCGCTCGCGATCTTGAGCGTGCGCTCCCGTGCCTCGGGCGTCGTGGTGGACACGGCGAGCATTCCGCCCTGTCCGGGAGTCGCGCCCATGAGCTCCCCGCGACGGCGGGCCAGGCGTACGCCCTGCGCGAAAGGGATGAGGCCGCAGGCGATGGCCGCGGAGAGCGCGCCGATGGAGTGACCGGCGAACCAGCGGGGTCGCTGCCGCTCCTCAGTCTCCCGGGCCCAAGCGAGGTAGCGTGCGGCACTGGATGCGACAATCGCCGGCTGCGCGTTCTCGGTGCGGGCGAGCTCTTCCTCGGTGCTGTCAGTGATGAGAGCCGGCAGGTCGAACCCGAGCGCCTCGGAGGCTTGAGCGAAGAGATCGGCGACGTACGGATCCTTCGCGAGCAGCCGCATGCCCATTCCCCGGTGCTGCACTCCTTGACCGGGGAACCACGCGAAGCGGTTGGTTGCGGGCCCGGGATGGTTCTCGTTCATGGGGCTAGGCCCTTCCTGCGATTGACGGTTCTGAGAGGGAGGGCTTGGAGAAGGCAGGGGCCGAGACGCCCCATCGGTCTTGACACATTTCCTCCGCCCGTTGGGCCAGTGCAAGGGCACTGCGCTCCGCCATGTCGGCGAGCTGCCGCCCCAGGTCTTGCTGGTCGGTGGGGCCGGCGGCGAGCGCGACGTCGAGCGCCTCAGCGAGATCGGGCGCGGCGACATCGAAGGGCATCCTGTCGTCCCAGGTCCGCGCGTAGCACGTCACCTTCGCTATCGGAAGGCTCACCCGCGGCACCGCGTGGGCGCACGCGAGGATCCGCAGGTGCAGGGAGGTGGCCACGACGGCGGTGGAGCCGGCGATTAGGCGCAGGAGTGCCTCGGGCTGGCGCTCTCGCACGATCGTGACCCCGATCTTGCGCTCAGTGAGCCCTGCTGCGAGCTCCTCTGCCTTCTCGAAGGAGTCGTGCCCGGATGCAGTGCCTGCGCACATGATTGCCACGCCCGTCTGCGACACCGTGGGGGAGGAGGCCAGGGGATCGAGGAGCGCATCGGCACCGACCCGGCTGAGGTGGGCGTCCGAGACCTGCAGCAGCACGGGAAGGGAACGTGGTGCGGGCAGGTCGCGGACCTTGCCCAACAGGGTGTGCACCATGTCCGGGGCGAGGTCCGCCGCGATCCCGTGCTCACGGCACAGTGCCTGCGAATCCGCGTCCCGCACCGAGATCAGGGGAATGCGATGGAGGTCCTCGAGAATCCCTCGGGCTGATCGGGGCGGGAGAACTCCCAGCGCGGTGAGGTCCGCGGAGTTCATGACGCGCACTGCCCGCGCCCCGCAGAGGAGGGCCCTGGGGTCGGGGGCGTAGGCGAGCGGATGCTCGGCCGGGTCGGCCCCGAGAAGGTCCGCGAGCAGGCTCTGCCGCTCATCGGGTGGCGTCGCCCGGAAGGAGCTCCAGGCGGCAGGAGGGGCGGACATGCTCCACGCGCGCTGCGGAGAGACCGCTCCGACGGCCCCGCCGACAGTCCAGACCACGGCGGCTGGCCGGGCTGACAACTCGTCGGACCAGCGCACGACCCGTTCGGGAGCCATGACGCCGGGGGCGGGAGTGAAGGGAGCGGTGCGCACGAGGTTCCGGCCGGGGCGGGCCAGCAGGAGCTCGGTGGCGCGCAGGAGGAGGAAGTCGCCCATATTGTCGCGCTCGTAAGCGCCGACTAGAGCCCACCTCTGGACCTCTTCCCGGCTCTGCGGGTCCGGCTTGGCGCGCTCCCGCAGGTCCATCGCGGGTCTCGGTTCCATCGACCCGGATTAGCGCTGGCCGTCAGCCGCTTGGATCCGTGATCGCACGACCACGCCACCGACGATCGCTCCAAGCGCGACCACGATGACAGGGATGTAGGCCATCAGGGAGGTGACGTGGGCGATCATCATGATGATCGCGGCGACCAGCATCGCGAGGCCGATCCAGCGGCACGCGGTCGCCGCGGTCTTCAAGGTGCGGGTGGAGTCGGTCGTGGTGCTCATGATTCTCTCCAGGGCTTGCGGTGGAATCGGCGGGTCGGATGAGTGGGAGGGTCAGGCGTGACGGACGGCGCGGGAGATGCTCATGCTCGCGAGGACGGTGAAGACCACGAGCATCGCGACGAGGATGAGGACGATCATCGTGCGGGTGATGTCGTGGCCGCCGACGGTCAGCTCGATGCCCATCTCCGTGAGTGTCGCCTCGCGCACGCGGGAATCCAGGTTGGCGATCTCGTCCGCGGTGAAGCTGTGGCGCACGAGCGCGCTGGCCTGTGCGAAGGGGAGCGACCCCAGCACGCCTGAGACGCTGGACGAGAGCGCCCCGACGTGGACGTAGGTCTCGGCGAGGAATCCGAACACGACGCCGATGACGGTTGAGATCGCGGTGAACGCGGCGAGAGTGCGCAGCAGTGAGACGAGGAAGCCCATGAGCGCGGTGAAAGCTCCGCTGCAGAGCATCAGCCATCCCCAGGTCTCGAGGATGTGGCTGGTGGAGACCTCGGCTCCGCCCGTCAGACAGTAGAGGACGCCGAGCGCGTAGATCAGTGTGGTCATGATCGCAGAGGCCACGAAGGCCGCCGCGATGTAGCCGAGTGTGAGGGCCCAGGGGCTGACGGGGGAGACGAGGAAGTCCCGCCACCGCTGGGACTCTCGGTCGCTCGCGTACTGGCGCATGGCGCCCAGGCCTGTTGTCGCGCTCGCGATGACGCAGGCGCTGGCCACTAACCAGGTGTCCACGAGGTGCGAAGCGTCCTCGCGCGTCACTAGGCCCTGGTAGCCGGTGGTCATCGTGTCCACAATGTTGTCCTCCATGAAGAGCATGACGATGAGGATCGCGATGATCGCCCCGACCAGCGAGAAGAACACGCTCGTCCGGTCGATGAAGTAAAGACGGATGTTTCGCCCAGTGAGAGTCATGATCTTGGCGGCACTGGAGGCATGCCGGGATCCCAGGTGAGTCGTCGCCATCAGTTTTCCCTCAGTTCCTTACCGGTGAGTGCGAGGAAGACGTCGTCCATATCCCCCTGCACGAACTCGAAGTCCTGGATAATGCCGCGATGGGCGGCGATGAAATCGACGGCGTCGCGGGGATTCTCCACCAGAGCCTGCACGCGCTCGCCGCTCTCCGTCGTCCGAAGTCCGGCGGATGCGAGGGCCTTCTCGATCTCCTCGCTCCGAGGGAAGGAGAGCGCATGCCTGGAGTAGTCACGACGCAGGGCGTGCGGTGTGCCCTGGGCGATAATGTGCCCGTGGTCGATGAGGACGACCTGGTCGGCCGGATCCGCCTCCTCCATGTAGTGCGTGGTGAGGAAGATCGTGATGCCGAGCTCGCCGCGCAACTGCCGCAAGGTGCTCCAGACGAGATTGCGCGACTGTGGATCGAGTCCCGTGGTGGGCTCGTCGAGAAAGAGGACCTCTGGGTCGCCGAGGAGCGCGCGGGCGATGTCCACGCGACGCCGCTGCCCACCGCTGAGCGTCCCGTAGGTGCGATCGAGGATCTCGGTGAGCTGGAGGACCTCCTGGAAGCGTTCGAGGTTCGAGCGGCCGCTCCCGTAGAAGCGGGCCCGCGCCAGGAGGTTGGATCGCACTGTCATGTCCCGGTCCAGCAGGGAGTCCTGGAAGACGACGCCCAAGCGGTCCTTGACGTCTGCTCTGTCCTTGACCACATCCATCGGCCCACCGTCCGAACGGATGTAGGAGACAGTGCCGGCCGTGGGTTTCAGGAGTGTGGTGAGCATGGAGATCGTGGTCGATTTCCCCGCGCCGTTCGGCCCGAGGAAGGCGAACAGGGAGCCGTGCTCGACGTCGAAGGACACGCCGTCCACGACTGGTGTCCCGGTGTACTCCTTGACGAGGTCCCTCACCTCGATGATGTGTGTCATCTGGTCATCTCCCCCCAGCGCTCGGTCTCCGCATAGAAGTCCGGGATTTCAATGGTGTCACCCGCCGCGAGGGCCTCTCTGAAGACTCTCGTCCCGACCACCAGGTCGAGGATCCCCAGGCCGAAGGGCGAGAAGATGATGGGACGGTCGTGCGGCACCGTGATCTCTCCACGAAGCGCCTGCGCGAGTGTCCCGGTGATGAAGTCGCGGTGCCCCACCTTCTGCTCCGCGAGATGAGGTGAGGTCCCTTCCCGGAGGCAGTGCTCGATATCGTCCACGATGTTGTGGGCGGCAAGGATGGCGTCCGGGCCGAGGTCGCGCAGGGAGATGTTCAGGATGAGCTGGCCGGGTCGGAACGTCCGGCCGATGTACGGCTCGCTCGCCGTGGTTGCGAAGACCACGATATCGGCGTTGATCGCCTCTTCCAAGCCCGCGGCACGTCGCGCCGGGGCGCCCGGCTCATCGCCGAGGTGCGCGCACAGCGCTTCGGCGGAGTCGTTGTCGAGGTCGTGCACGAGGACCTGTGGGTTGATCGCGACTTGTGTGAGGGCCTCGCAGACGCTGCGAGCGATGAACCCTGCGCCGACTACCCCGATGACGAGTTCTCTGGCTGTCTGCGCGGACCAGCCCAGCACCTGCGCGGCCAGGGCGGCCGAGGCGGCCGTGCGCGCAGCATTGATCTGTGATGCCTCCAGGCAGCACGTAGGGTATCCGGTGTCTGCGTCGTTCAGGACCATGATGGCGCTGGCGCGTAGGAGGTTATTGTCGGCATTGGACGGGAAGCTTGAGACCCACTTGATCCCGGCGGCGGGGGCCTCATCCATCCGGTATGCGGGGAGTGCGATGATCCGAGATCCACTTGACTTCGGCAAGCGCAGGAATGTGCTCTCAGGGACGACGGTATTCCCATCATGATGCAAGAGATAAGCCTCGCGGACCCAGTCGATGGTGTCGCTCAGGCTGCGCGAAAGTATTCGCTTAACCGTTGGTCCGGTGACCACGTGAAAATCTCGTAAAGACACAAGGCTCCCCTTGCTATGCCGAAGCTGGCGGGCGTCTCGAGGCTTGGTGCAGTGATTGATTCAGGGCTTGAACTTGAAACTCAATCTAGGCCCGGCCAGATCCAGATGCAACCGGGTTCTTGCAATTTGAGACGGTAGTTGCGAGGCGGGGCGAGGGCTGCTTGAGGACCGGGGTGCGCTTCGACCGAGTCTCCCCCAACACCTCGCTCGGCCTGGAGCGCTCAGGCCTGCGGGCGGGGTGCGAGAGCCTTGCGGCGCGCGGCGCGAAGGGCTCGTCACCCTGGCTCGCCACGAGGCCGACGACGAGCGTCTGCTCCGTCCGCCCTGTCTGGAGGGCCATGGGTTCCACGAGTTGCAGAAATGGGATGCAGAATGGGTACGGGGAGGTGCCGGCGCCGCCCGGGCGGATCACTCACAGCACGGAGGACAGGAAGGCCTTGGTCCGCTCGGCCCGGGGATTGTCCAGCACCTCGGTGGGCAGGCCGGATTCGCGGATGACGCCGCCGTCCATGAAGATCAGCTGGTCGCCGACCTCGCGGGCGA
>RBWB01581612.1_pt1 | contig 21400 bp, 44 predicted proteins | sample 2014201 | NCBI WGS metagenome assembly RBWB01 (sample SAMN10133834, study PRJNA383868) | Human oral metagenome, whole genome shotgun sequencing project. | isolation source: supragingival plaque isolated from 88 juvenile twins | host: Homo sapiens | place: Australia
TATTAAATCGACAGTAAGCTGGCTCCAACGAGATAAACTGTTAAAGATATTGTCTCTGATGATGGTACTCAGCTTGATTTTTAGCGGCTATACGCTATTTAAAAGCCTCACCCTCAAGCCAGGCCAATCGGTAACTATCTCAGGCGGAGCAAAAGTAGAAAAACCAATAACTAGCATTACCAACGCCCAGGTTGACAAAAACGGTGATCTCGTCGTCTATTACTCAAGCGGCGAGTCACGTAATGTCGGCCAGGTACTAGGCTCTAATGGTAAGGATGGGAGAACCCCTTCAAATAGTGAGATACAAGTAGCGGTTAAAGCTTACTGCTCAACTAATAAATGCTCGGAATCCCCCACTAGCAACCAGGTAATGTCGGCAGTGGCTAGTTACTGCGCAGATAATAAATGTAAGGGCACAGACGGCAAGAGCGCGAGCGATGACCAAGTCGCAGTGGCAGTTGCTAAATACTGTGCAAGCGGTAAGTGCAAGGGCGATACCGGTGCAGCTGGTGTTGACGGCGCGAATGGCACTAATGGAGTAAACGGCCAAAACGGCGCGGACGGTAAGAGCCCTACACTTAACTGTGTAAATATAAAAGACAACTCGGGTAATCAAACATCTTGGGTAGCCTGGAAGTACGACGGAGAAGACAATTCCGCGTATCGGCGCATGTACAAGATAGCCGGTGACTCTAGTTGCATAAACATCTAGGAGAATGAATGGCACTAGCAGCTAATGCTCAAGATTGGGCAAGCCAGCGTATCGGAATCTTTTTTCCAGCTGGAGAATCAGACAATAGCCAAGGCTATTTAACCGGGCAATGCGTAAGCCTCATTAAGTGGTTTCTCGCTGAGATGTGTGAGAAGATACCAGAACCATTCCGCGCTCGTGGTCATGCTAAAGACTTCGGCAACGCCCTCGTAGCAGAAGGCTTAGCCGATCAAGTAGGCGACCTTAAGCGGGGTGACATCCTCGTTTGGCCCTACGATGGTGGCGGTTACGGCCATATCGGCATTTATATGGGTGACGGCACAGTGTTCGAGGAGAACGTTGCCGCGAGTGGCCAGCGCACCGCTAACTTTGGCGCAGGTATTGTATATGCCGCTGACGTTGACCCTATTAATGCAGGCTGGCGAGTAGGTGGCTATAACATCTATCGTGTCCGTACTTACGTGGAGAATATCGTAGCTCAGCGCGATCGTAGTGATGAGATTAACTTCCTTAATGGTTTGTATCGCCAAATCCTTGACCGCAACGTTGACGAGGGTGCTATTGCTCACTACCTCAAGCAGATTGACGGCGGGTGGAACTGGGAGCAAATCAAGCAAGACCTTCTAGCTTCAGCCGAAGGGCAACAGGTACAAGCTCGACGCGTAGAGGAGGCTAAAGCTAAAGCTCGCGAACTACAGGCAGCGTTTGATAGCGAGACAGACGAGATCAAGCGCCTCTACAAAGAGATCCTAGAGCGCGATGCAGATGAAGGTGGCATTGAACATTACCGCAACCAAATCCGCAATGGCTGGAACTGGCAGATGGTAGCAGATGACCTACGACAAAGTGATGAGTATAAAGAGTTGCAACGTATTAAAGAAACGCCGACTCCTGAAATTCAACACATTGAAGATCGCGCCGCGCCCCCTGAACTTACACCCGAGCCAGAGGTTGAGCCAGAGACTGAGAAACCTACCGTAGAAGCTCATGAGAGCCCCGTAGAGCAGCCCGAAGACGAAGATAGTACAACTATACTAAAAGATATTAGAAACCTCTTACAGAGCCTCCTAGAGGCCTTTAAGAGCATATTTAAGAAAGACTAACCATGGAAGCATTGAACCTATTTATTATCCCCGCAATCGTTAAGGCATTTGACATGCTAAATAAGAAAGAATGGGGCGGACTTGGCAAGCTCATCCTCGCAGTTGCCACCGGCGCAGCTGCTGGGTATCTTGGCTTTCAAGGTCTCGATATCTATAGCGGTATCGCACTTGGCCTTCAATCGGCAGGTATCGTCACTGTCGCAGCTAAGGCTAGCAACAAATAGAAAAAAGCCCCCAGCTATTGGGGGCTTTTCTTATTGAGTATCTCTTTTAAAGATCGCCAGGTCGAGCAAGTGCTTCTGGTACTCATCCAATGCCTTGCGCTCTGCGATAAGTAGTTGCTCTTTATTAGAGAGTAGTACATGTTGGCGGGCAAGTTCAACCGAATCAGCGTTTGATTCCTCGAGCACTTCGACTCGGGCCTTACACCACTTGAGTTGCTCAACCAACTTGGCGTTGTCGATTTCGAGGTTTTTGATTCTATTCTTCAGCGCCTTGTCTACTACGTTTTTCAAAATATTCATCTGCAATCTCCTCGATGCGTTCATTACTAATATACTCAGTCATTGAAACCTACCACTAATGTCGGACATTTAAACTTTGTCGCGTCATTAAAGTTATCTACGATAGCATACTTAAGGTCACCCTCTTTAGGCACTTCTCTTGCCCAGTAATCGATAGGATCTTCACCGTAATGTTGGCGCACCTCATCGTAAGGGAAGCCGCGCTCGTCTAGGTCTTTAATAACGCTACCATCTGGATCGTCGTCTACATTGTATACCGATACCCGGTAGTCGTGTGCCATCAACATCGCAGCGATATGCTCAACGGCTGGGTTAGTTGTTGCTTTGTAATCAATTAATACAATTTCCATACTAGCTACATCCCTCGCAAATAAATTTGTCGGCGGGGTCTACAATTTCCCCGTTGATTACTCGTCGTTCCTTATCATTGGCTTTGTAATACTTCTGTGCCTCATCAAGGATTTTGAGCTTCTCCTCAAGTGTTGTAGCCTCCTCTAGGCGCTTGGTTAGTTCTTGTTTATAGGTCATTTAATCGGTCTCCTACTAGTTTAGCGTATCCTGCGATATCGATATAGCTATCTGCGTAATAAGGATCACCGTTAACGATGCGGCCAAGCTTATGGGCGATCATCTCCAGCGTCTCCTTGATATCATCGTCAAGCGTACTAACATCGACATTACTATTACGCTGCAACGCGCCATATAGGATTGCCTTGATAGCTTGGCTTACCTCTGCGTGCCCCGGGTAATCTCCGTAACGCTTACCGCGCTCAGCTGTCACTTCGTCAATACTTGTCATTATTGTACCTCCTGAAAGTCTTTGATTGCTTCCTCATATGGTTCGCCGCCAATAAGGCAGGCAAGGATAGCTAGCGGAGTCATCACCGCGTAGGAGAGAAACGCTGCCACTGCGAATGGGAATGCAATAATCACTCGTACATATTCAATAAATACTTTTAAGGCTTTCGAGCCATACTTGGTTCGTATCATAAAAAGAAATCCTCCTGCTTAAATTGATCCATTGGGTCGGGTTCTGCGCCCTTCATAAAATAGTCCAACTCATAGCCTAGTTGCTTTTCTATCTTGTCTCGACAGGTAGGACAAATAGTCCAATCGTAGTCCCAGCTTATAATCCAGTTGGGCGGCAAGAAATCCCGATCCGTTAGCTCCATCTCGCCGCAGACGTAACACCCAACATCTCGACTTAAAGGAGTTTTATTGCTATACATTGACCAATCTACCCTCCTTCTTTACACTAGCCTCACTCGACCAGCCGCCGCAATGCAGGCACTTGTAACGCTGTACACGGCCTGAGCGTTTACGGTAGCTGCCATCTTTACGGATATTATCGCTCCCACATTTAGGGCAGATGCCGTCAGTACCTGTATGGTCGCCGATATTGGGATGGTTATGTATCCATGGACGTAGCTCAGCATACAAACCGGCGAGTACTTCAACGTCCTTATTGTTGTACTTCTCCATGGTTGCCCACGCCTCTTTATCGTTCTTGATGAGACAGTCATACCAAACATCCGCATAGGTAGACTCAGTCTTACCCTCGCCTAGTAGTAGTTTGCCCAGGCTATCAAGGCTGTTACTGTTAAAGCGTGCAACTGATCGAGCAACTTGTAGGGTGTCTACTGTCTTATATGGACTTGGCGGCGTAAGGTGATGGCGAATAAACATCGCGTTACTTACCTTTTGGTCAAACCGTCGGCCGTTATGGGCTACGAGAATATCTGCTTCATCGAACAACTCCCAAAGCCTCTTAACGACCTCTTTCTCGCTCATATCTCGCTGGCTCACATGGTGAATACCCTTCTCGCCAAACCACTGGTAAGAAAAACACATAATCTCAGGGTCTCGCTCCACCTTTAAGACGTTTGTCTTCCATAGCCCGTATGTCCAGCCAAGCGTCGCGCTTACTTCTAGATCGTAAATAAGGATCTTGGGTAGTGGATCAAACTCTTGTTGGCTAATCTTCGTCAAATTCTGCACAAAGCTCCTCCAACTCTATACTTGATAGTCGGCTGTTAACCAGCCAAATCTCCGCCTTATCGGCAGGTTCATACTCCATTACGGGTATATTCACTCTCTTTTCTCCTTCCTTTATATCCCCGCCAGCTTTAGGCTAGCATTTGGACTTGAACGACTCTATTATTACCGGAGTCGTAGACGGTTACCACGACGAATATCGCCGATCGAGAATACACTACAATGGTAGGCATTCGGTTGGCAGTTCTCCTGATGGTGGAGCAGCCTTCCCTCCTTAACCGCGGGGATAACGTTGGCACAAATGCGTGCCTCCCTAGGGTATTAATAGCCGAGGCCCGAGGTTATGAGCCAAAGCCTCGGTAGGCTGCGTCTTTCTTGACATTTAACTAGCTCACCGGCTAGCACCTGCTGATTTACCTCAAGTTGCGTCTTGAGCGTAGGTCGTAGACCTACCACCAGCGTTTCTGTTGCCACGATGCCCAGGCTTGGGCCCAGCCACCGTAGCGACCCTTAGCGTAAGCGTCTGCACCGCGGATATGGCCGGCGATGTTACCTGTGCCGCCCCATTTACCGCAAGGCAACTCCTGAAAGTAGGCGCATGCCCCACCATTAGGGTTGACCGCATTAGGGTTACAGCTTGACTCCTTCTGCGCTATTTGCAGTGCAAAGGGCAAGTCGGCTTGTGAGATACCATTAGCAAGCAAGATTGAACTAATGGCTTGACAGCCAGCTGGAGCTGCCGCTTGCACAACAGGCGCTGGCTGAGGTATAGTCTTTGCAGCTTCTTTAGCTTGAGCTACCTGCTGAGCTTTGACCTCTTGGGCTTTCTTCTCCTCGGCGGCTTTTGCCTCTCGCTTATTCTGCAAGCTGACTTTTAAACTTTGGTTTTCCTTTGTAAGGTTCTCGGCGTTTTGCCTTGTCTCGCGCAAAGATGACTCTATGGTCGTCTTCTCTTTTCTGAGCGATTCTACGGCCTCTGAGGTACCTCTCAGCGCATTTTTCGTTGTATTAGTCTTTGCCTCCTGGCGGACTAGGTCTTGCTTTACATTGTGGTTCGCGTTAAGTGCGATAATGTTCAACACGACCAGCGCGAGAATAGCAGCCGGTAAAGCTAGCTTTTTCGCTTTCGTTACTAGGTTTTTACTAATATAACCTCCTATTTAAATTCTTTGAAGGATCATCCCACGCGCTTCTCTATTGCTCAGCGCCCCGGTATTCCGCAATCTCTTCCATTGTGTAGCCTTGCTCTAAAAGCTCAACTACCTTTTGTCCGATCTTACTCATATATCTTTTCTCCTTCCTAGTCAGTATACTACACTAACCGACTCTGATTGTCTAGCGTAGAATTTACAACAGCTACATATCAGATAAGACCCTTAAGAAGTCCCGCGTCTCCTGCGGTACCATCGGCTTCCAGCGTTTACTACCCTTACGATAGTTGCATCCACCATGAGCTGGCTGTATATTACTAGGGTCGAACATATTAGAGGCCTCGCGGGGCTGTATATGGTCTAGTGTCACTTCGCTTAATGGGACAAACTTATTGCAGATGCCACACAAGTAACAACCATTATCAAGCGGTGGGTTATCCTCTAGCCAGTAACGACGAAAAGCGAGCCATGCCGACTCGCTATCCGTATAATTGTCAGGGTTAAACGTATCTAACTTCGACAAGTACACCCTCCTGTCCTTTGTCTACCTTAATGAAATCATCCCCATCAAAACCTTTAACCCACGACTGGTTATCGTTGGGGAGTACGCCGGCATGTTGCATGCCATCTAGCACATACTTGCAGCCAAACCGAATGTTATCAAAGTCGTGACGTCCTGAATAGTACCAAGTAAACTTAATCCTACATGGCTTCTCTACTACTGGCTTGCCCTCCACCTGTGAGGACACAAGCTCGTTCATCTTCTTTTTAAGTGCCGCGCCCGCGAACCTATTCACCCGGTTGGCGTTATCATGTTCATTGAGCTTGGCGAGATTGCCATTAATCTTGTAAGATATCATCTAACATCCTATCTAGCGCTCGCTGCTTCTCCAGCTTCTCAGCTTTGCGCCTCTCTCTACTAGCTACTGACGCAGCAGCCCCCTTGAGTCTATCTTCCTGACTGAACGTACGACCCTTGCCGCGAGCGTGGGATAGCACACCTCTTAGCCGTGCGCCTTTCATTCTGCCCCACTTTTGCAGTGCTAATGCAGCTGGTGAGTCCTCTTTCTTGGCAGGTATAAACTTTGATTTAACCTTCGGCCTTCCTCTGCGACTGTAGCTCGATCGTGCGCCCCTTGATCGCGTCGATAAGGTCGTGCGTGTCTGCTGAGATTGACTTGAGTCGCTCATACAATACTTTAGCCTCCGCGTATACTTCCTTACTTTTAATATATTGTTCATCTGCATGTTTAGCTTCTGACGCGGCAGTTACTGGGAACTTCTCTCGAGCCCTTAAGAATGCCCGCGATTTCTCCGTCTCCATCTCACGCTCTGCCTTTAATAGGTTGCGTAGGGCGTCCTCTTTAAACTCAGCGAGGTATCCTTTCATTGCAGAAAGCTTAAGGGCGGTGTAACTTAATACATCCGCCCCTTGTGCTTTAACCCATTGTGCATCAGAAAACTTTTCATTGATAAACATAATGTTCTGAATAATTTTCTGGTAATCTATCATCTTAACTAGTAATCAAGGTTTGTAAGGTCTGGAGCACTTTCTCCCGGGTCTGTGGCGACATTGCCCTGAAACCGGGCGAGGTTATCAAACTTAGCCTCCAATGCCGTTACACGATCCTCAAGTGCTCTATACTTTGCGTCATCAGTTGTTGATTGTTGCTGTGGCGCTTGATGGCCGAATGGCTTCTGCTCCTTCTTAAACTGTGCTTTACCCCACTGGTTCTTAATCACGTCGCCATAAAGGTAATCACCTTTATTGACTGCATTACCTGGCTTCTTAAGGATTTGCATCCACCCCTCTACTGGCTGGTTTTGAACCTTAACCATGTAAACATGGAACTGGTTGCCGTTAAACTCCTTAACGGTGATTTGCTTAGTGCCGCGATCCTTTCCTTGAAACGCGTCTGTTACTAGCCAATCTTGTGCCATTTATTTACTCCCTTTCTTTTTAATTGTTGGCTTATCACTAGGCTGAACTACTTCAACCCCTAAGTGATCTAAAATCAATGCGACGTTATCTCGCAGCTCGTCAATCGCTACTGTATGGAGCATCTGAACGTCGTCAATGTCTTGCATCCAATCGCCGATGTTATCAAGCTCTTTTTTCAAGTTTTCAATCGCCGTCTTATTCTTATTGATACGAGACCAATTGTCCGCGTCAACCTCGAGCATGTCGTCAACAATTCGGCGAACGCTGTCTAGCCCTTCTCTTAATTGTTTATACTTTCCTAGCATTTAGTCCTCCTTTAATGCTTTAGATATATCAACAACACCGTGCTTGTAATGTACCCATGGCCGTTTGCCCTGTACTAACCGCTCAGGATCTAGGTGGTGAATCTGTAGTTCCTTTACATTAATGCCGTACTGTTTAAGGATATGGGCGTAGAAGGATAGCTGCAACCAGTATTCTCCGAGCTGGGTGTTGTCAACGTCGTTCTTGAATGGGCTATCTTTCTCTTGGTAAACGCGCTTCGTTACCGAGTCATTACTTTTCCAATCATGAATGATTACAGTATTTTTGTCAACAACCTGTAATAGGTCAATCGCTCCGCAGAATCGCAAACCCTCATGCCAGATGAACTGCTCTGGTAGGTAGTTGCCCGGACCTAAGTCTTCAACCGCGCACTTAACAATATGGGCGAAGAACGGGTTTTTACTAAATGCTTTATTAACACCGTCTTTACCTTTGATCTTGTCGCCGACTTTATGATAGCCGTAGTAAAGCTCAAGCGCCGCGTGAACTGCCGTACCGTATCCTGTAGCAATGCCAGCCTTCATCTCCCAGGTTTTCTCTACCTCCTCGCGCCTAACATCCTTCTCTCGTTCGTAGTAATCAAGTACACGCTCTTTATCTTCATCGGTAAACTGCTTGAAAAACTTACGGGGGAAGCGACTGCCGGACATGTAATGAGGTAGATAGATATGGCCATTGTCTACTCCAACTGTAATTTCCCGCCCAAGTATCTTAGATTTGTACACGGTGGGGTTCTTCAAATTCATCGTAGAAGCCCCTTCAGAGGCCGCAGAATCGTTCGTAGCATCAGAGATGGGTTCAGATACCTCTTTCTCGTATTTAAGGCAAATATTCATGCCTAGATTCTTACCCTTGTCTCCGCCAGTGATTTCGCTAATCTTAATCTCTACTTCTCGGCCAGCGTCTAAGGCTTCGGCGATGTCTTTGTTCTTGTCTTTGGCAATATACCCAACTGGATACCATTTACCTTTAATGTTTACGTCCACTGCAACTGCTCGTGGATCATATTGGTTTTCAGGCTCTCGCCTAACCCGGAGGTCTTCATTGCCTTCCAGGTGCGCAAGAATGTCTTGGCGGTTTTCAAATGTTGTGCCGACGATCTTGCTGTGGTAATTAACTTCTTTCATGTTTTCAGTATACACCCTAGCAATATATAGGTCAACCCCTAGTGTCATGTATTATTTACAACATGCTATATTGCTAGTGAGGCCTCACTCCTCTCTCTTTCGCCCCGCTATTCTTGGCGGGGTTTTTTCTTTGCTCGACTTTTGTAGCACCTCATCGATCATTCGTGCCTCATCAGACATTCGAAAAGCCATTTTATTCGCCCCTTTAATGTAGAGACCGTCTAAAGAGACAACGCGGCTTAGTGCGACATATCCCTGGCCCGGCACAAACGCTTCAGCTAAATCAACCTCGGCTGCGTCTAGTGTCATCCCCTGGCTTTTGTGCACGGTAATAGCGTATGCAAGCCTTAGTGGTATCTGGGTAACTGCACCAAGCGTGACGCCTTCATTGCTTACCTCCCACGTGTCGGGATTTACTACAACCCCATTGCCGTGGAAGTCTACAACTGGTAGCCCATCCTCTAATGCGACAACCTTACCGAGCGATCCGTTATGGTACAACCCTTCGCTATTGTTCTTGGTGGCAATGACAGGTGCACCGATCTTCAACTCTAGCAGCTCCGGGCTCTGTATTGAACCCTTTAGCCCATTGATGATATTAATGTCGCCCTTCTCGGTCATCATGTAGAATATAGAGTCGCCCTTAAGCTTGCTCAATTGGGCGGCATTCTCATTGTCTACTTTCCTATTGAGGGAATACAGCCGCGGCACTTGGCGATTAGGCTTAACCATCCTACTTTGGATATAAGCTATATGGCGCTTAAAGAGATTCCCGCCGCGGACACCTTCAAGCAAATCACGCAACCTGTCATCCTTTTGACGATACACCTTAGTAAGGTAGCAGCTCCTAATGTTCAGCTCATTCCAGACCTTGCTATTGGTAATAAACCTACCCTCAACTGGCGGCAACTGATAAAAGTCTCCGCATAGGATAAGCTGTATACCGCCGAATGGCCGGTTGTCATTACGCGCCCACCTAAGCACGGTGTCTAACATGTCAAATACAAAGTCGGGCATCATACTCACTTCGTCTATCACGAGAGTGGCGGTTGTTTGAAATTCTTTGCGCTTTTTCTTGCTGATGGTAAATTGCCAATCATCTGGCAGCCCTTTGCCTAAACCGACACGCGCCCAGCTATGGAGCGTCTGCCCATTAAGATGGGAGGCGGCCAGCCCCGTTGTAGCTGTAACCGCCGTCTTTCGCCCTAGCAAACGATTGCGCTCGATGAACTGTTTAAGCGTATGAGTCTTGCCAGCACCTCCCCGCCCACACAATATAACCGAGTTACCGTCAAGCATTGTCTCTAACGCTTCTGCTTGTTCCATCGTGCATCCCAACTGTTTTGATGAGACTCTGCGAACTTCCGCTTACGAGTAAGTAGTTTGCCAATCTCTTCTGCGATAAGATCGGTATCAACCCCGTTAAGTGCCGTATACCGGTTAATGTAAACCTCTACAATGTCGGTGTCCTCTTTGCGGATAGTGAACCACCTACGGCTATGGCGTACAACAGATAAGCCGGCCTCGTCTAGCCGCTCCGCCATCTCGTTGTAGTCGGGATCTGGCTGTACCCGGTTACGGATGGCGGTAGAGACGTCATCGTTAATCACTTCCGCCACTACAATCCTCCTTAATCTCCTCTAACCAATATAGCTCTTTTTTTACCGCCTTAATGCGCTCCTCTACCATGCTCTTAAACTGGTCGTCAGTAACCTCGCGCAACTCTATCTTGCCGTCTGGGCTAAACATATAATTAGTCCGCCCTGATACAAACCACCGATAAGTGTTTAAATCAACGCCGCACACTAGAAATTCATAGCCAATCGTCTCATCGTCGATATAGTCAAAAACTCTAGTCAGTTCGCCGTTTTTTAGTAGCACCCCTTTCATTCTCGCTCCTCAATCGGGGTGAGCGCGTAAGGCACAACAATCTCGGTCGTCTTAATGGCCAACTCTCGGCCAACCCCATAGGTATCAATCCAGTAAAGGCCGTGATCCGACTCGTTGATTACCGCAATGAGCGTTCCATTCGGCGCTGTAACGGTTGTTAAATTATTGCCAAGATTTACCTCAAGCTCTGCGTCTTCACAAAGACCTACAAATAGACTGGTATTCATACTAATATTCCTCAATATAACTTATCTTATCACCAAAGAAGTTGTTGAGCCATTCGCGCTCTAGACTAGAGATACTGTTGTTTGCTTCAGCGTAATTATTTGTCATCTCAACCCTGAGAGCGGGCTCACCTATCATAAGTAGGGTAACTTCTTTAACGTATGAGCCGTTCTCATGTTCGGCGATTACTTTCTCGTACCGATCAGATAATGGCGTATTCGCAAATTCTGCCACAAGATTAATCAGCTTTGCCCTGGTTGTCCTGTTCTTCACACCGTCGACACTAATCCAGGCGACAGACGGGACGCGAAGCGCCACCGATGCACAAGTGTTGCCACCTTCGGATATATAGATTTGTCTCTTTTCTCCAGAATGTGTCAACCCCAAACGTCGTATAGCTTTCCTAAACTCACTAAGTTTCATTACATTTTCACCTGCTTAGTGATAGCATTGCGCACACCGCGCGTATATGCCTTAGCGTCTACAGTGTCAAGTCGACGATTGATAGCGTCTACAATAGCTTCGCGGTCACTAATCTCTGAGAGCATTTGATCCTTGTAGGCCTGTAGCTCCTCTTCAGGGAGGCTGTCCACAACCTCTTGCATCTCAAATAGTGTGTCTTGTACTGGCTCGCTTTCTGGCGCGGCAAAGTCCTCGTGTGGCTCGGGATTATAACCCTTCATAGCCTCTCGTGGCAACGCCAGGTTGTCGATCATCATATCGTTATGTTGCCCGATATGTTTTTTGTATGCTACCATTTCTTCCTCCGTTTGGTGTTTACAATGTCCGCGCAAGTGGTCACTTAATGTGTCGAACTGCGCCCATCTATCGTTTGTTGGTTCTCCCAGCCTGTTGCGCACTGCTTCTACTCCTCTATTTTGTCTATTATTTTATATTTAAACATCTCAATTGCGTTGCCAACCAAGATGGCACTATCGTCATCCAATTTGACCCCTGAATATTCTTCTAGCTCTTTTACGCCAATCTCTATACTGTCAACAATCTCTTGCACTTTGTATTTAGTCAATAGCTTTTACACCTCCTCGCAAGCAGCCACCTTCGTTGCCAAGATCCCCATACGCTCCCGCGGCGTTAGCCCGCCTCGCATACCGTACTCTACGTCGCCAGTCATCAATGCATCTGCTAGACACTCCCCCTTGACTGGGCATTCTGCACAAATCTTTCGTGCATCATTGTAGTTGTTATACCCGTTGTATTCATCAGAGTAAGCTTTATTCACCGGGAAGAAAGCTTCCGGGTCTGTCTGCATACATAATGCAGATCCTCGCCATTTATTCTCCATTTTGATACTCCTGCATTAATTCTGATAGTTTAATAAGTATGTCTTGGATATTCTGCCCGCTATTCACGATGCCGTTGATCATATCTGTTGTCTTTTCATCTAATGTATTCATTGTTATAAATCATCCTCAGGGCAAATCATATCGTCTGCAACACTATACATCACATCGTGCCCAGGTATAGTGTCCTCTGATAGTATCATCTCCCACTTTCCGACTACACGCTTTCGTCGCTGTTCTAGTAGCTGTATAATCTCCTCAGCCTTCATGCTGTTATTGGTTGATTTGTCTAGGATATCTAAAATTTGTTGTTTCATTGTTCCCCTCTCATTATGTTCCTTGTTCGCTCAAGGCTTTCCATTCTTGTCTCAAGATAGGCTATACTCGTCCCGATCATATCAAGCGCGGTGTTTTTATCTGTCTCTATTATTTCAGTTTTCAGTCCTAGCTTACACGATCCTCCGCCTTCTACGAATAGCAGCACACTGTTGTTTATTTGAACGTCTGTACCTTCGATACGTTGTCTGATAGCTTTTAGTCTATCATCAGGCTTGGCCGAGACATCAACAACACTCCCCTGGACAAGTGTTACCCAATATTGCCGCTCCATTATTCTCTTACCTTTCTTATCTGCTCGCGGATTAAGTCAATTATTTTTTCATATGCACTAATGCGCTCCTGCACTAAGTCCCCGGAGTCTTCAAACGACTCATGTATCTCTACACTTAAGATGTGTGAGCTGCGATCGCGGTTATATATTAAATCGACTTTACGACACTTCATTACCATCCTGCTCTCGTGACCCGTCCATTATTTATCGTCCATTAACGCACTGTATAGTCTTTTGTATTTCTCTATATGTTTGCTTGCTGGAATACTACCGCTGAATATCCTGCGTAAATTCGCTTCAATAGTCGCGTACTTCACCATCGACCTCCTCTATTAGGTGCGCCGCACATATCGTGAGCAACAAACACGACACGACAGTCATAGTCGCTGTAGCCATCTCATTCCCGCCCATAAGTGACGTGACCCACTTATTAAAGTTATATATAAACATAATAAGAAACCAGGAGATAGCCGGTAAGATCAGCGCCAAAGCAATATTCAATATAATTGTCGCTATTTTACTCATCCTCACCCACCTCCTCTACGATACAGCCATCCGCAAACGTCTCATTAATAACCCCCCTCTATAAAGGGGATATCTATATTGTCGAATAGCGCGGCATCTTTGGTGACGTTTGTTAATGTCAGTTCCTCGCTATAGACATCAAAACTGCTTACCCAGTATTTAATTCCCGGAGTGTTGAGTCGTACTTTATACATCCCAGTCATCTAAACCCCTAATCCAGTCTATCTCAACGCCAAGTGCGCGCTCTATATACTTCTCTAAATCCATCAGCTCATCTGAGTCAAACTCACCAGCTGCATGCATGTCAGTGCTTAGTTCTAGTGATTCAGTGTAGCGATCAAACTCTTTAACGTATAGCGTGATCTGCGCTGGGTGCACTGATACTTTATACATTTTTAATCGTCCCGTCTCGCCCGCTAAAGGCAGTTAAGCAATCTTTTTCTTTACGCTCAGTAAATGCGCGCAATTCTTTTAATGCCTCATTAACGTGGAAGTTCACTGCTTGCATTGCATCTGAGTCGTAATTAACCCGGTAAATAGCAGCCACTGCGTCCATCAATAGTTCGGCCACCTCTTTAAGGTTCGGCGCTTCCTTACCGCCACTATTCTCTGGTTTATACGCATCCACACTAGTCATCCGCTTCCTCATTCTTCTCTTCTTCTAGAACCTTGATCGATAAGACAGAAAGCCTTATCCTACCCAGTGAGTTAGTAAGTAGATTAGCTATGTCATTAGTGCCCAGTTTATTTGCGCGCTCTACATAACTATTTACAATTCGTTCTATTTCATCCATTTATTTTATCCTCTCTTTTAAGTTAATAATTGCCGAGTTGTTAAGCTGCTATAGCCTTCGTTCTATCTACTAACCATTATACTCCAAGTAATGGATAAATACAAGACTTTTAATGGGAGAAATTAAAGAAACCCGCCGACTCTTTAGTTGATAGAATCCGCGGGCTTTGTTAGTAATCTATTTATTAGTTTATTAATACTTAGTTGCCTTAATGGTTATTACATAACATCAAGTGTTATAACCTTTGGATCACTCGCCGTTCTCCAAAGGGCTACAACAAGTAATGGTATCTCCTACACGTCAATACCATTACTTGTCTTCGCCGCTGTTGCTCAAGAACAAGTTACAGTTCATTCGCCGGCCACTCTGTGTCCTTACTCGTTCACTTACTTGTCTTTCGCTGCGCTTTTCTCTGCGTCGCCTCTCTCCCTTACGTTCGGCTCCTTGTTCAAAGCTGGTCGCTTACTCCGTAAGCTCCTATATGTATCTGTTTTATCAAATTATTACCCCCCTCGGATCCTCACTTTGTCAAATTGACTAAAGTTTTCCACAGGGTTTTTCTAAAATTACCCACTTTTGGAACAAAATACCCCCAAAAATAGGCCATTTTTAGCCTAAAAATATAGAAATTACCCACTTTAGACTTTTTTGACTTTTTTTCGAAAAACCCCGATTTGACTAAAATTTTTTAGAACAAAACACGTACAAAAACTTAAAAAAATAGTTTAGTAGCTAAACTAAGTTTGATTTTTGTATTAAATTATGATATAATATTTATAGAACAAAATGCATACAAAATCAAAAAAAAGAGCCAGCTATTGCTGACTCTCTATGATCCTCAAATGCGCCCTGGCCATGAACTCCGCGGCGTCCTTAACTGGTTTGTGGGCCTTCTCGTCATAAACATAAACCCATCTATCGAGCTGCTCGCGTTGATTGCGAGTTATCCCGGCTTTGTACTTCACGCCGTTAATCTCGATAACATCCCAGAAAAGAATTGGCTGTTTCTTTACTTTGCGCGCTTCGCCTCGCACTCGTACCACGATGTGCCGTCCTTCGAGTAGTACTCGCACTTATCTTGTTTATACTCGGCGACACCCTGTGCCTTAACCGAGTTAATAAAGCCTTGATACTTAAGTGTACCGATAACCCCTAGGATTACCAATAGCACCCCGGCAAGCCCTGCGGCTACCATTTTAGCTGTATTTTTGCTAACTGTTACTTTCTTACTCATCGCATCCCTTTCTATTTTACTCTTATTGCCCCTTCAGAGGCCCTGTAATCGTTTTTAATGTTAAATAGGTATAATTACCCATCTTTAGTTTTTATCCTCATTTAGAGGCTCTAAATCGTTCATGCTTATCAGCATTCAACGCGCCCGCTAAGCGGCCTCTGCTTCGCTTATTTCATTAATCCAGATGAATCCAACACCCATGTCGTGGCTGTAGTAAAATCGCTGGGTGTTGTCAAGCTTAACCTTAACGGTTTTACCCCATTTAATAGGCCCAGGCGTTTCTACTCGCTTCATTGGGTGTAGCGCGTGGATGCTCTTAGATACCTCACGCCAGTGGTTGTACTTCTCCTCAAGTGCAATTGTCATATCAGGATCGTAAATGTCCCGGTCTACCTCACGCTCTATCTCGTCCAGATAAGCCATTAATTCGCTATCCGTCATTCCTCATTCTCCTCTTTTTCTGCCAGTAAAGGCTTGCCCAGTACTGGCGATTATTTGATTTAACAGTGGGCTTAAGCTTTTTAGCCTTATCAGTGATTGTCTCCACATAGCCGGGGAGCTTTCTATCCTCCTCGGAGACGATAAAGCTGACTACCTTTTGCCCGTCTACCTCTAACACCTTTGGTGGGGATACTAGATTTTCTAACCCAGCGATCTCTCCGAATAGTGTTAGTTGCCCATCAGCTAGTTTGGCCAGGTTTCTTAAGAGTCATCGGCATGACTATGTAAATGCCGCGCTCACTTTTAAATACCATTGGTTTTGTCTCCCCATAAAGGTTGATTATCAGGCTGTCCTCACCGTTAAGGTCTTGTATTACCTTAAAGAAATCAGCGTTAAACCTCATTTTTGCTTGCCCCACTGGTTCACCCTCCAAGTAAGGAGTAATGAGCGACATATAATCTGGAAACTTAGTAGTAACATTTCGCCCGTTATCCATGATCTCAGCTACTTCATTAGCCCCGAACAGATCAGATACCCTACTTGTCATTGCTTTGTGGGAGGCCTCTAAGTCAATCCGCGCAATTTGGCGGCCTACCCACTCATCTAAGCCGTCAACAAACACTGCGGCTAGCATCACCCCATTAGTGCCGACTAAACAGGTTTTGCCCTTAATCCTATCTACTAAGATGCTGGTAAGTGCCGGGCGATCTTTACCCTTATATACAACCTTTAGAAATGCTCCTAATTGCTTTTTGTTCACAATACCTCCATTACCAGTAAAATAACCATTACTGTTGCCCAGGTAATCATTGCATAGGCGAGGAGGTGCCAAAAGATTACCCCGGCTAATGCTAATGCCCCGCCAATCACTGGCACTTTGTATAGCATCTCAAGTGTCCAGTTGACAAAATCGGCGAAGTCTTCAATAAATTTAGGTGATCCACTATAAGGTAACATGTTAATCCTCACACCCATACTGCTTACACCAACCGTTATCGGTGTACTCACTAGTCTGCATCATCTGTTCTTTAGTATCGTTGTGATAGTGCACGTCTAACCGCGCCCGTTGAATGGCTCGCTCATCCTGTACGTGTTGTGGTGGGTTATCCATCGCCGCGCCCTTAACTGCCAAGCTTGCAATCTGGACTGCGACCATAATTGCCACAATCCATAGAATCCCTCGAAATACTGCCTTTACCTTACTCATCACCTTTGTCCTTTATAGTTTTACTTTGTTAATCTCGCATACTAATGCTATATATTCACTAACGGTTAGCTTTTTCATCTTCGTAGTTCTCCTTAAGCTCTTTCATCTGCTCATCTACAAAGTCCATGATGTCGCTCAGCTCCATCTCCTCGAGTAGTGCGTGGATACCAAACTCGGCTACTACCTGCGCTGGATCAACCCCGCTAAGTACTACCGATTGATCTTTGGTGTCAACCTCCACCTTATCGGCGTAGATTTGGATAAAGTTAAACTTGTTCATAATATTCCTTTCGTTTACTTTCATTTTACAAGTAATGCTTATTAGATAACTGAGTAATCCCGACGCTCCATGTCCCTTAGTACGCGGCGGCGCTCCCACCAGATATTAAATGCTTCAATTAATTGGTTCTTGATGTTCTTAATCATTGTTTTATTCCTTTCGTTTAATCATTTATTGCCGAGTTGTTAAGGTTTTTTGTTCGCTCCGTGCGATCAACTGTCCTCATTGTAGCGCAAATATTTTGAATGTCAACAACTTTTTGAAAGATTTTTTAGACTTTTTTGTTCTACCCTAATAAGGCCGGCGAATACCTCCCTTTTAATGTTTACTAGTATTGCATCTATATTTCAGGTGTGATATACTGATAGTAAGAGTTATATATAGTCTCTTTAAAACTATATAGTACCTTTATTTTTTTGGAAACGGCACGCGGATTTATAGGCAGTTACTATTAAGAAGTAAACCGCTGCGTGTCGGGCGGATCATTAACCACGCTAGATGCAATCTGCTAGCGTTAATTGACATTAGAGCCGAACGCCTTTGTTAGGTTAATAGGAAATCTCTAGTAAACGATTAATGAAAGCCGCGCAACAACATACGAAACCTGCGAAGGGGCTACGTGTCTTTCTTATCTTTCTCACGACCCCGATAACTGGTGGCTATACCAAATGGCTATAAGTGGCAAGTAGTATGACCAATAACTAATAATGTCTGTCGAATGAAGAGGAGAATCCTGCATCGCCCATCACCTGGGCGTTGTCGTACGGAGATAGGTTCGGGGTGCATTATTGGCTGGAAAAGCGCGCAAAGATTTAATGCTTAATAGTCGAGAGCTGTGCAAAGATAAGAAAAAGAGCCGTACAGCGCAAAAAGTTCTAAAGTAGCTTAAGGGCTAGCCGTGGACTACGAATAAGCATTAATGGGTTAGATTCTTAAACAGGCAGCCTGATTGTGCCCTATCCCGGGTTCTGTGAACAAGAGAGAACCGGCGAGTGATACGTAACATTAACAGACGAATTGAACGATAGATGTTTCGGAGTGTCAGTAGATTCTATAGTTTGGCTCTGAGTTAGTGGTTAAGAGTTAGCGTAAACAAATCGCCGCGCATGAGGAACCACGAGATAGAGGGCTCTTTTTTGTCTTAAAATATTGGAACTAACAACTAGTACTATTAATCTATTAACAAAACCGCGGGATTCTTTAAATTTAAACCATGAACGATAACTATAAACTACCCAGCTGGATCACTGACGATTACAGCGAAAACTTTATAAGAGAGCAACTAGCTAAGGAAGGTGTAGAAGCCTACTCAACAGAAAGAGCGCGGGCAAATGCTTTAAAGCTTTATGAGAAGACTTGTGAACCAGGCAACACTATCCTAGTAGAAGAAACCGTCTAATAACTCGTTCGCCGTCAGCTCAACGCATACAAGTAAGCTGGCGGTCTTTTTTTTATTTCTCTAACACTCCACTCAACATATACCACTACCGCTAACTCTAAAATGCCGTACAAGGCCATTGAGGGGCTCTACAATCGCTCCAAATAAAAAAGACGAGTCACAACCCATCTTTTAAATTAAATCTCATACAGCGCCTTAGAACAGGCCGCGGTGATTCCTCTTAATGCTACAGGCCTAGCTCCTCATAAGCCTCTTTGATAAAACCGCTAAGGTCGTGAGTCTCCCACCATCGACTCAATGTGCCAAATACTTCATTTTCTTTAGTATCTACTATATCGATAAGCCTCTCAGTAACCTTATAAATCTCACTCTCGGTATCCTCTAGGCCAGCTAGTACCTTAGTCCAGCCAATCTTCTCAGCCCGCTCAGTAAGATAAGGCTTAACAATCTCGCGGTGGTTCGACTCCCAAAAGCCGCGGGTGTCATTTGTGGCTTCAATTGTCTGTTCAAGTGAGTATACTTGCTTAGTCATTGTTATATCTCCTTTGTTTCTTAACTGCCTGTAGTCTATCAAACAAATACCCCCAAGTCAACACTTAAAATGCATAAATTCACCACTTCATGCATAACACTTGCGAAATACAAGCAACAATACCTATAAATGCACCAACCTACAGCAATAACCACATATAAAAACCGCGGCGATTCCTCTTAGTGCTACATAAATGCTTATAATTATATACAAACACCCATAACTACCACAAAAGCCCAGTACAATGCGCCACAAGCCCACAATATTGCAACATACAACGCGCGCGGGCCTCTCTTTTAATGCTTCCTTAATTGGAATTTTTTTACCCTTATATAGATAATATATAGGAATATATATAGGGAATAATGCACTATCTAGCTCCCAAGCTCAATATTTGCACAAAATACAGTAAAACTAGCGTAAAATAGCCATTTTGGCGCTATATTTGGGTGTTTCTGCCACTTTTAGGCATATTGCCATCTGTAATTATGGGTTTATCGCCACGTTTGATATAGCCCGAGACCATAAATAATCGGCCACAGACTCGTTCCACACCACAACATATATACTTTTACACCCCAAAATCACCCTCAATATATCATATGTGATATAAAATAGTCCCATCTCCCACTAAAATGCAACGAAAATGCCGGGGAAATGAAAATCACCCCTCATTTTATATATCATATTTGATATATTTATACCATTTATGATATATTTACCCTAAAATCGCCCACTATCCCCTATATATAATGTATCTATAACAAATCGCGCGGCTTGCTTTAATACATATATATTACATAAAATATCCCACCATTATATTTTGCGAAGTAAAGCCCAACAAGCCTAGCGCCCCGCATAATCAACGGGACTACCGCACACGGATAAAACAGCCCTGAATGGCATAACGCCCACTCAGCACCCCCTCAACGGGAACTGCGACCAACCCAAACAAACCGCGGCGCTTCTCCCTTACAAGCCCCATTCTTTTGCGAAGTAAGCATAAACCCCCAAATCAACACAAAACAACTATATATAAATACAAACGAACACACGCCATCCTACACGTTATAGCAATACATAACAGGGGCGCATACTTCAGCTGATACTTGTATCTGCGTAACCGTAGGTTCGTAAAATGGGTATTGTGCGAAGTTAAAACAGCCACTATTTGGGTATATATTTTGCGAACCATATACAACACATACCATCACATTGTCAAGCGTTGATGAATGATTTATTTTTGTGGGTAATTATTTTGTTGGGGGAGTTAGTGTGGGATAGCTGGCAGGTGGGGTACGGGGGCCACTCCCAACGATACTACATACTCTATTTCGGGTGAATGAATGATGCTCATCTAAAATCCACACACCCCAATTTTCTCAAACGTATATACCTGATAAATATCACTACCCACCCCAAAAACAAAAAGTATATACTCATTAGGAAAGGAGGCCAGATGGCTAAAGAGATAAATAAAGAATATTGGAGAGAACGTAAACTTGCCCAACGCGAGGGTAAGACGAAACGAATGAAGAATAAAGACGGGGTAGGTATCCGTAAACGTAATAAGGGGAAGGTTGCTAGTCAATGGACACAAACAGAGCAACAAGAGAAATGGCTTAATTATTATATGGACCCTAAGTCACCGAGTTATGCAAATGCATACGCTAGTGCTATTAGGGCGGGCTACTCTAGGTGGGCTGCTACTAAGATGGAGACTAAGGATTGCCAAAAGTGGGTCGCCGAGGCTAAGAATATGATGCGCCTTACTCCTGAACACCTTAAGCAGCAGCTACAAATGATTATTGTAAATGATATATCAAAGGATGCTGATAAGATTAGTGCTATTAAGCTACTGGGTAAGGAGCATAACATGTTTGTCGATAAACAGGTTACGGCCCATATAGGGATTGAGGAAGCATTAAAGGAGCTAGATAATCTGTAATGACACCTCAAAAGAAACCGGCGAATCGTAAGCTTATTTATATCTGGGACGAAAATCTAGAGTATTTCAATAAGCTACCAAATAAATCAGCTACTATTAACCAGCTTATTAAGAGGCTTAGATTAGATGGATGAT
>RBWB01581614.1_pt1 | contig 21388 bp, 20 predicted proteins | sample 2014201 | NCBI WGS metagenome assembly RBWB01 (sample SAMN10133834, study PRJNA383868) | Human oral metagenome, whole genome shotgun sequencing project. | isolation source: supragingival plaque isolated from 88 juvenile twins | host: Homo sapiens | place: Australia
ATATCTTTGTAAACCAAAAAAGAGGGAATTTGCAGAACTTGGCAAATTCTTTTTTTAAAAATATTTTTATAATTTAAAAATTTATGTTAGACCTAAAAGAGATAAAAACAGCTATAAATTTTATGGCAAAAGAAAAAAATATTGATAGAGAAAAGATAGTCGAAATAATAGAAGCAGCTATAAAAACAGCTTATAAAAAGGATTATTGAAATAAAGATGAAGAAGTAATTGTAAAACTTGATTTGGATAATGAAAGCCTAGAAGTGACAGTTGAAAAAACAGTTGTAAAAGAAGTTACAAATCCTGCTCTTGAGATAAGTTTTGATGAACTTTGAGAGCAAGCTGAAAATTTTTCTGAAGGTGATGTGATAGAAATAGATGTAACAGATGAAATCCAAGACTGAAAAATCTGAGATAGTTTTTGAAGAATCGCATCACAAGCAGCAAGACAAGTTATTATTCAAAAAATTTGAGATACAGAAAAAGAAAAAATTTATGATTTGTTTCAATGAAAACAAGGTCAAATTATAAATGTAAAAATAGAAATGGTAGAAGGGAACAAAGTTATTTTTGAATATCAATGAAACCAAATAGTTTTACCAAAATGAGAGCAAGTTTCAAAAGATAATTATGTTGCTTGAGCTAGATTTTATCTTTATGTAGATGAAGTTTCAAAAAATGAAGCATGAATTTCAAAAGTGGTTTTGACAAGAAAAAAACCAGAACTTGTTTCTGCTGTTTTTGCTGAAAATGTTCCTGAAATTTGAGATTGAATTATAAATATTGATGGAATAGTAAGGCATCCTTGAGTAAAAACAAAAATTCTTGTTTCTTCTAGTTTTGATGAAATAGATCCAGTTTGAACTCTTATTGGTCAAAAGTGAATCAGAGTGAAGGCTGTGATGGATGAGTTTGGATGAGAAAAAATAGATATTATTCCAAATTCTGATGATAAAGCTTTAGTAGTAAAAAAATCTCTTTCTCCAGCTGAAATTTTGAAAGTTGAGATAGATGAAGAAGAAAAAAAAGCAGATGTTTACTTACTTTCAACAGAAAGGGCAAAAGCTGTTTGAAAAAGCTGAGTAAATGTAAATCTTGCCTCAAAATTAACTTGATATAAAATAAATATAATTGATCTAAATCCAGAAGAACAAAAATAATTATTTATTTGAAAAACTAAGAAAAATTTTTATAATTATAACAATATTTTTTAAAGAAATATTATTATGAAAGTACTTTTTTTAAAACATGTTGTAAATGTTTGAAAACCTGGAGAAATAAAGGAAGTAAAAGCTTGATATGCAGCAAATATGCTACTGCCTCAAGGTTTGGCTGTAGAATTAACTCCAGAAGTAGAGAAACAATACAAAGAAAAACAAAAAAAAGAAGAAAAACATAGACAAATGCTTATAGAAGATAGGCACAATATAGTTGAAAAAATAAATTGACAGAAGTTTGATTTCAAAGTAAAAACTTGAACAAATCAAAAAGTTTATGGATGAATCTGAGAAAAAGATGTCATTTCAGCTATAAAGAAAAAATTTAAAATAGAGCTTTCAAAAAAGCACATAGATATGCCGGATTGACATATAAAAAAGATTTGAGAAAGTATTATTTATATAAAGCTTTGAAAAGATGCTATGGCTAAGATTTTTGTTAATTTAAAGGAAGAATAATGTATTTATGAATAGATTTGTGAGATAAAAGATGTTGAATTGCAGTTTTTGTTGAAAAAATAGTGATTCCAAAAGAGATAGTTCCAAGAGTTGAGCTTGTAAATATTCTCAAAAAATATATAAAAGATTATGATATAAAAGTTATAGTTGTTTGACTTCCATTTGACCTTTATGGCTTGGATAAGAAGCAACTTGAAAAAACACAAAAATTTATTTGAAAATTAAAAAATATTTTTCCAGATGTAGAAATAGATTCAATTGATGAACGATTTACCACTTTTGAAGCTGAAAATACACTAAATTTACTTTGAGAAAAAGATACAATTTGAAAAAAAGATGCTATTTCAGCAGGGCTTATACTTGAAAGCTATTTAATGCAAAAAAATATTTTTTAAAAAAATTTTGACTTATTTTTGAAATTATGATTTAATTTTACTATGTTTTTATTTAACTTATTATAACAAATATGAAAAAACAAATTTTGACAGCTGTTGCTATCTTTTCAGTTATGTTTGGAAGCACTTTTGCAGCAGATTTAGAAAATATAGAAGTTGTAAATAATGGTAACTTAGTAACAAACACAACTTCAGATTTGACTTTGCCATCTTGAGAAGTTTCAGGTGACTTAAAAGTTTTGAAAGATTATACTGTTTCTTTTGCTTATAAAGATACAGATGATTCAAAAAAAGTTTTGATTAATCTTATGTACAGCTTAGAAAAAAATAAATCTTATACAATTATTTGAGTTGACTGAGCTGAAACAAATATGGATTTTTCTATCTGAGATGAGATAAAAGGTGAATATAAAAATGAGAAAAAACCAGCTTCATGATTAGCAATTGAAAAAATTAATTTACTTGATGGTAAAACTATGGAAATTTACTACAATCAAGAATTAAAAGCAGAAGAATTTGTTTATAAAATCTTGAGTGAAATTCCTACAAAATCTAAAACTGGTGATGGAAAAAATACTTTAAGTATTGCTTTATCAGCTCCACTTGAGGAACTAACTCCATATATAATTCTAGCAAATAGTTTACTTGATGCTGCTGGGAAAGAAGTAAAATTAAAAGAAACATTTTATGAATTTGAAACAAAAACAAACTTAGAAAATGTTTTTGAAAAGCCTGTTGAAACAGAAACAGCAACTTGAACTGGTCAAGAAGCTAAAGAAGATGAAGGAAATCTAGAAAAAGTAGCTATGAATTCTGCAAAGACTCCTGAAACTTGAGCTACAACTTGGATTTTAGTTATTATTACATTATTCTTGGCTGGAGCTGTAGTTTTAACTCAAAAGAAAGCTTAATTTCAAAATAAAAAGACCAATTTTGGTCTTTTTTTGTGTATTTAAAAAAAGAAAAACAATTTGATTGATTCCTGTCTATGCAGGAATGACAAAGGGAAAATAAAAAATATTTCTTAAATTTTTAAAGATTTTTCTTGCTTGTTTTCCTTAAATATGATAAAATTATACCAAATATATTTTAATCAAAATTTATGCATGACAATATAAAACCTGAACATTTTTTCAGAGATCAACTTTTACAAGTTATGATTGATAACAATTGAAGTGATTTATACTTAACTGTAGGGACTTTTCCTTCTATAAAAATAGCTTGAGAAATAGTAAAAATTGACTCTTGACTTGAAAAAATGACTTGGAAAGATACTATGGAATTTGCTCAATCTTTAATTACAGAAAAGCAACATTATAACCTAGTAAAAAATAGAAATCTAGACTTTTCTTTTCAATATATGTGAAGAATGTTTAGATGAAATATTTCTTTTCAAATGTGAAATTATATGGTTATTTTGAGGTTATTAAATGCAGAAATTCCATCTATTGATGAATTACATTTAACAGATATTTATAAACAAGTTGCAAATAAAAGCCAATGACTAATAATCATAACTTGACCAACTTGAAGCTGAAAAACTACAACTTTGGCAGCTTTGATAAACTATATAAATGAAAACTTTGTTAGGCATATAATTACAATTGAAAATCCAATAGAGTATGTACATCCACATAAAAAATCTATAGTTGAACATAAAGAAATTTGAAAAGATGTCTATGATTACGAAACAGCTTTGATGTGAGCTATGAGACAAACTCCTGATGTGATAATGTTTTGAGAAATGAGAACTAAAAAAGAAATGGAAATAGCTCTTAGGCTTGCTGAAACATGACATTTAGTTATTTCAACTTTGCATACAAGAAGTGCTTACCAAACAGTTACAAGAATAATAGATGCTTTCCCAAAAGAAGAAAAAGAACAAATAAGAATTCAATTATCAGATTCACTTTTAGCTATTTTTTCACAAAGGCTTATAAAAAATGTAGAGTGAACTTGATTAAAACTTGCAAAAGAAATACTTGTAAAAAATACTGCAATTTCAAATTTGATAAGAGAAAATGAACTTCATCAACTTCCTTCAGTGATTCAAACAGGATGAAGGGAAGGAATGCAACTTTTAGAGAATGATTTAGTTGATTTAGTTCGTGCTTGAGCCATTACAGAAGATGAAGCTTTGAGGTACGCAAATAATCCAAAAATATTAAAAGATTCATTATAGAAATTCCTAATTTTAGGAATTTTTTTCTTTAAATTTTGATTTTTTAAGAAATAGGTATATAATAGGTATAGTTTTATAAAAATTAACCTGTTGTATACCTATTATGTTGTTAAAAAAAATAGAAAAACCTGACTTAAGTGTTATTTCAAAAGAAAGAATTAATTTTATAGAAAATAACCTTTCAGATATTTATTATAAAAATAATTTACATAAATATTCTGATGAGAAATATTTGTATTGGGATAAAATAAAATTTAAAGAAATTCCAAAAGAGTTAAGAAGCTCTGAAGAGCTTTGGTTTGTCATAAAATCTATGAGATTGTTAAATACTCAAACTATTATAAAATCAGAAGATAATAAATATTTTAAAATGTGAAAACCTAATTTTCTTGAGGAATTTTTATATAAGCTAGATTTATCTTTGAGATGAGATTTTTTCTGAATAGAGCTATCTAAAAAGGAAAAACAAATATTTTTTCAAAATTGAATAATTGAAGAAGCTATATCATCAAGTCAAATAGAATGAGCTATGACTGCTTCAAACCAAGCAAAAGATATGATTCAGAAAGATAAAAAACCTATGTCTGTTGATGAAAAGATGATTATGAATAATTATATTGCTATGAATTTCGTGAAAGATGAATTAGTTAAAGAAAAACTAACAAAAGAAAGTTTATTAGAATTACAAGCCATTTTAACTAAGTGAATTTTAAAAAATAATTCTGAATCATGAAGGTTTAGAACAAACAATGATAAAATAGTTATTCAAGATATCTTGACTTGAGATATTTACCATAAAGCTCCAAATGAAAAATTTTTGATGGAAGAACTAGAAAAACTTATAAATTATGCAAATGATGAAGATAAATGAGTTTTTACCCATCCATTTATAAAAGCTTGTATATTACATTTTTGGATATGATACTTACATCCTTTTTGTGACTGAAATTGAAGAACAGCAAGAGCTGTATTTTATTGGTATTTACTAAAAAAATGATATTTATGATTTAGCTTTATTCCTATATCAAATATCATTAAAGATTCAAAAATACAATATAAAAATGCCTATATATACAGTGAACAGGATGATAATGATTTAACTTATTTTTTAGTTTATTTAGCAAACTCTACAAAAAAAGCTTTTAAAGAGTATGAAAAATACATCTTAGAAAAAGCAAAAGAAAAAAAGAGTTATGATTTTAAACATTTAGATCTAAATGAAAGACAAGAAAAATTGTTAATATATTTTTCTAAAAGTCCTGATGGTTTTACTACAACAACATCTCATATGAATTATTATCAAGTTTCAAAACTTACAGCAATAAAAGATTTAAAACATTTAGAAAATATGTGAATTTTGAAAAGTAAAAAAGTTTGAAGATTTGTTAGATATTTTAAAAGTGATGCTTTTGAAGATATTTTAAATTTAAAATAATTAATATTTAAGCAAAAAACAAAAAAATCCTAAAATTTAATTTAGGATTTTTTTGTTTTGATAAATTAAGGTTGAGCAGGCATTTCTGTTACAGGAACAAATTTTGGACAATCTCATTTTTTAATTGGATCTCTTGTTTCATACCCTTTTGTTTCACCAAGTATTCTAACTTCATGACAGTATTTTCTTGTTTGTTCAGTACCTTTTTTTTCAGTCCAAGTTGCAGAGAATAGGTCATAAGGGTTATCTTTGTTATTTCTTGTATCTTTAAATGAATCTGCTGATTCTCTTAATTCTGTAAAATTAACCTTTCAATTAGCTATTTTTAAATTCTCAATTGTTACACCAGTAGGAACTCCATCTGATCCAGCAGTTGCTGTAGTAGTTGGATCTCCATTTACTCACTCTATAAAACTTTTGTAACCTGTAGCACTTTCTACTTTTATTTTTTCTAGTATGTTAGCAACAGAAGCTTGTCTTTTTGTATCTCTAGATTGAGCTGGATAATCTCCAAGAGTAAGGAAAGCGATAGTAGCTAGTACAGCTAAAATAGTGATAACAACTATCAATTCAACTAATGTAAAACCTTTTTTAGTATTTCTCATATTTCAATATAGTTATAAATTAAAGTAAAAAAATATGGTTTTCGTCAAGGTTTTTAACGATAGCCATATTTTATTCAAATCTTACAATAAAATCAAGATGACTTCATAATTTTCACTAGACTTTATTGTTATTTTTATTTTTAAATATTTTTTTACATGTTTTGAACAACTTTTCATAATTCAAAGAATGGTAACATTATAGCTATAACTATAGCACCAACCAATGTTCAAACTATAACTATGATAAGTGGTTCAAGCATAGTTGACATATTTCAAATATATCTTCTTAATTCTTTATTATAATTTACTCAAACTTTTTTGATTGATTCAGAAAGTGTTCAAGTTTCCTCTCAAGTATTTATAACATAGGCAAACTCTTCAGGAAAAAATTTGTTTAGATAAATACTGTCTTCATATTCGTTATTTAATCAAATAGATTTAGATATTGTCAATCAAAATTCTACTTCATTTTTTATTCTCATGATTTCTTTTTTGTAGGCAAGATTTGGAACTACTTGGCTACTTGTTTTGATTGATTCCAAAAGTAAAACTCATGCATCAAGCAAAGTAGAAAATGATTTGATAAAGTAAACTATGTTTGATTGCCTAACTATAAATCAAAATATTGGTAAATTCATAGCTATTTGAGCATATTTAAGCCTTCATAAATATGTAGATTTTATCAATCTGTATATCAAATATACTCCAAATATTACTCAAAGTATGATTAAATAATCATGTTGGATAAATTCTGAAATAGAAATGATTACTTTTGTTGGCCAAGGAAGCTCTACATTTTGTTTTGCAAAACCTTCAGCGATTCTTGGAACAATCATTACCATCATAAACACAACCATTGAAATAGTTAAAAACAAAAGTATTGCTGGATAAATCATAGCTCATTTTATTTTTGATCTTATTTCTATGCTTTCCAATAAATTTTTGTCTAGATCATTTAATATTTTTCAAAGTAAACCTGTGTTTTCTCAAACTCAGACAAGAGCTACAGTTAGAGGATCAAATACATCAGGATATCTACTCATAGAATTGTTTATAAGTATTCAGTGATCTATGTTTTCTCTTATTTCTTTTATAATTTTTCTGAAATATACATTTTTTGTTTGTTTTACAAGGATTCATAGTGCTCACTTTACATCAAGTCCTGAGTTTACAAAAATAGAAAATCTATTTATAAATTGCCAAACTTGTTTTTTTGAAACACTTCCAAAAAGGATGATTTCTCATCAAGAACTTTTGTAAGAGCCTTTTTTCTTGATTCTGGCTTTTTTGGCATTTTCAAGTAGTTTCAATAATTTTTCATTATTGAAGTTACCTACTTCATCATAAAATTTTATTCAACTTCAAAACATATTTTATTTTTTAAAAATTTCAATCTTTGCGAATTATATATTCTAATTCTTTTATGACAGTGTCATAATCTCACTTTTTATATAATCAAAGCAAAACATTGTATTTATTTTGCATTTTTTGATTTTTTTGTTCTATTCTATAATTATTTTCATTTTCTATAGCCTTTCTTAGATAGAAATTTATTTTTTTATCTATATATCATTCTTTTATGTATCTTATCGCTTCTTGCTTTAATTGTAATATTTCTCAAGAATAATATAATTCTCAAAGTATAGAAATAATTCTTTTTGTTTCTTTTTCTCTTCTGATTGCCTCAAGTTTTTTACTTAAATTTTCTCTTCTTTCTCACTCAAGCCTTTTTATTTCGTCAGATTTAAGATTTTCTTTTTCTTTTATATCTTCTAGGATTTGGTCTCATTTTTTTACTAAATCTCTATTTGCATCTCTTTTTAGAAGTAAAATACTTGCATCATCTTCAAATTTTATTCATCATTTAAATCATTTTAAATCTTCAATTAAGAAATTGTAAATTTTTCTTATATCACTTTCAAATTTTAAAACTTTTTTAAATGTTTCTCAAAGTCTATCAATTCCATAAAATTCTCCATTTACTCATTTTGCTTCAACTATTCAGTCACTAAATATCATCAAAATGTCTCAATCTTCAAGTTTTATGTCTCTGATTTTTACTTGATTTGCATCTTTTATGATTCTGAAACCTGCAGCTAATCATCACAAAACTTTTTTTTCTACTTCTCAAGTTTTTTCTCTATAAATAAATATTGGTTCATGTCACATTCAAGCATATTTTATAGAAGAACCTCATTTATTTATTTCAAAAAGAGCTCAAGTTACAAAGTTTTTTGATTCAAGTTTTTGTTTTAATTGATTATTTATATCTATGTAAATATCTTTTATAGATTTTTCTTTAAATGTTTTAAATAATTGGTTGAAAACACTTATGATAAAACCAGCTCTAACTCAATGACCTGTTGCATCTCACAAAAACATCAAATAATTGTTTCTGTTTTCTTCTAAACCAAATGTATCACCAGAAATCTTGTCAGCTCAAAGTATTTTTCAATATAAATCATATCAAATCATATTGTCATAAACTAGCTCTTTTATCAATCAACTGTGCATTTTTTCCAGTTTTTTTGCTGCTAGTTCTTTTTTTACTTTTGAATCTTCTTCTATCAAAATATTTACTTCATCAAGCAACTTTTTTTCTTCTCTTTTTTTATTTAGCGTTTTCCAGAAAGTAAATTTTGCTTTTAGTCTTTGGAAAAATCATAGCTCTTCTTTTTTGATTTTTTCTTCTTCAGGGGCTTTATAATCCTCTCAAATCAGAGTCATTGCTTCAAGTTTTGCATTTGTTTTTGTTCTGTCATCAAGTCTTCAGATTTTTTTATTTATTGCCCTTTGAATAACAATTTTTTCTTTTTTATAAAAATTTATAACAGAAATTTCATTTTCATTTTCTTTATAAAAACTATTTAAAAGAGTAAGAGCATCATTTGTCTTTGATTGAGAAATAAGTTTATCTATTTCTTTTTTCATTGACTTGATTCTTACATTAAATCTTTCTATTTTTATTTTGTCATTATAATCTTTTTCCAAAAGTTCTATTTTTGCTAGAAGTTTTTTGATTTTTTCTTCTTTTTTTTCAAAAATAGCTATATTTTTTTTCTCAAATTTTTTATCTCAATTGTTGTTTTGGATAAGATTTTCTAGAGATTTTTTTTCTTTAGAAATGATTTCATGTGCAGCCATTTTTGCTTTTTCCCAGTCTGACAAAGCTACATAAATATTTATAGCATTTACTGCAGATTCAAAGGCTTTTACATCTTGTGTATTTACCTTTCTTCTAAAAAGTCCAAACATTTTTTGTTCTTATTAAATTAATTTAAATGCTTCTTCAACTGTTGTTTGTCACATCAGTGCTTTTATCAAAGCATCTTGAACGATAGTTATCATTCAGTGTTTTATTCATTCTTCTTGAATTCTATGAGCTGGTTCTTTTTTTAAAATTAATGGTTCTAAATAATCTCAAACTGTAAGTATTTCATGAAATCAAATTCTTCATTTATAACCTGTTCCATTACAAACTTCACATCATTTTCAAACATAAAATTCCATATGTTTTAGTGATTCTTCTTCAGAAATTGGTGCTAAATACTCTATTACTTTTGCTTTTTGAATTTCTGAAAGTTCAGTTTTTTCTTTACAGTGAGGACAAAGTCTTTTTCAAAGTCTTTGAGATACAACCATTTTCATCGCAGATGCTAGCAAAAATGGCTCAACTCACATATTTATAAGTCTTTGAATTGTTGCAGATGCTGAGTTTGTATGTATTGTTGATAAAACTAAGTGTCAAGTCAAAGCTGCTTCTACAGCTAGAGTTGCAGTTTCTTTATCTCTTATTTCTCAAACCATTATAATATCAGGATCTTGTCTAACCAAACTTCTCAAACCAGAGGCAAATGTATAACCTATTTCTGACTTTACTTGAGATTGATTTACATAATCTATGTTGTATTCTATCGGATCTTCCAAAGTTGAAATATTGAATTCCAAAGGATTAAAATTTTTCAAAATACCAAATAGAGTTGTAGATTTTCAAGAACCTGTTGGTCATGCTACTAGTATTATTCAATAAGTACTTCTAAGAGCCTCTTTTAATTTTTCTAAATTTATGTCAATTAATCATAAAGCTTGAATATTTATCAAAGAAGTGTCTTGTTTCAAAATTCTCATTACTACTTTTTCTCAAAATTTTGTTGGCAAAGTAGAAAGTCTGATATCTATATTTACTTTTTCTTTTTCATAAAAATAAATAATTTTTCAGTCTTGAGGCTTTTTGTTTTCATCGATTTTGATTCTTGATAAAACTTTTAATCTTGTGACAACTGCACTTGTAAATTCTTTATCTACTTTATCAATAATTAAAAAATCTCAGTCTTTTCTAAATCTGATTAAAATAAAATCTTCAGTTGGCTCTACATGAATATCTGAAGCTCACATATCAATAGCAGTTTTGAACATATTGTTTACATAATCAACTATATCAATAATCGATTTATTTGTTCTCATTGCTTTTATGTCATCTTTTGGAGTTAAATATTTAGTCATTTAAAATTTTTTAAGAATTAATACCTATTAAATGATATCATTTTTTTTTGTAAAAGTTAAATTTTTGCTAAAAATAATTAAAAAAATATATTGACATTTTTTGATAAATATTTCTAAATAAAAAGAACTAAATAGTTTTTAGCTCTTTTTAGAGAATTCTTCTTTTACTTTTTTCTTTATTTTTTCAATTATTTCCTTTTGTTTTTGAATTTTTTCATCTTCTAATTTTTTATTATTTTTTTCTTTTAATTCTTTTTTAATTTCATTTAAATCTTTATAATTTTTTCCTTCAAAAATATAAGTTTTTTCTCATTTTTCATCTTTTGAAGATTCTATTTCAAAGTCTGTTCAGTCTACATTTATAGTTTCTTTTTCTACAGTTTTTTCAACTTTTCATGAATTTGTTTCTTGCACAGTTCAAGAGTTTACAGCTACTTCTACTTTAGTTGGAAACAATTTTTCTTTGATTTTGTCTTTAAAAAGAAAACCTGCAACTCATGAAATCACAATAAATGTTCATAAAAAAACTAATGCATAAACAGTTGATGGTCTCATAACTTTCTTTTTTGGAATGAAATCTTCTTCAGAATTTGTATTTTCTAAACTTTTAGTTTTTTCTATATCAAAATCAGATCTGTAGTTCGAAAATAATTCTTTTCATTCTTCCATCCATTGGTCATTTTTTTCTTCTTTTGGCTCTTCTACAATTTCAACAGGTTTTTCAACTTCCTGAACAATAGGTTCTTCTTGCAATTTTGGTAAAACTATTTTGTTTGTTTTTGGTTTTTCAAAATTTATTATTCCATCTTCTGAAGGAATAGTGTCTTCTACAAGAGAATTAGAATTAATAGCATCTTCTTCAAGAACTTGTTCTTTCCAAGAATTTATTTTGTTTTCTGCATCTACTTCTGCTTTTTCAACAAATTCTCAATTTATGATTTTTTTCATTTTTTCTGTTACTTTCTTGCTAGGATTTCTCTTTGGAGTTTCTATTATTTCAGTTGTTTCACTTAGAGAATTGTTTGTTGTATCTGAATTATCTTGAGAAATATTTTTTCCCAAAGCTGTCAGATTTATCTTTTTTTGTTCAGCCATAATAGTAAAATTATTTTTAAAAATATAAATTTTCAAATATTTTACTACAAATTTTTTTTAAAATCAAAAAATCATATATTTTTTCTGAAATATTTATTATTTTTGAGTTTATTTTTCTTTTTTAAAACACTAAAAATATTTTTAATACTTTTTATTTATGCATATTAATTTTCTAAAAAAATTAACAAAAAAAATAGACTTTTTAAAAATCTATTTTTAATTACATTGTTTTTCTCCACTAGATAGCTTGTATTCTCTTGGTCAGATAAATTTTCAAGCTTTTTTTAGTTGGTCACAATCTGTAAAAGGATTTCTGTAAGTGAAATCTGTTCCTGTTTTTTCTTTTATTTCTTTTTTCATTGCTTCAAAATCACTATTTCAACTTCATTCATATTCTGGAGTGAAAGTATATGGTAAGTTCAAACTTTGGTTATCTAAAACAAAATATGTTGAGCTTGGAGAAGTTGTGATTATAGAAGGATAATCACTTGCTACAGGATAATAATTTCCTCTGACTAAAGCTACTGGAGTTCCATCTCATTCTAGAGTTGCAGCTAGTTGGTATTCATGATTATTTTCATTTCACCAATTTTTTTCTTTACTGTTAATTACTTTAGAATAAACATAGGCTTGTTTTATTTTTGGGTCTTTTGGAATAATATTTACTGTATTTATAGTTGTGTTTTCATCAAGTTTTCAGATTTGAAAAACTCAATCTTTGTCATTTCCGTTTCAAGGAGAAGGCAATTCTCAAACTTGCTTTGTGTACAATTCCAAAGCTGAGCCTAGTTGTGCCAAATCTGCTATTCTTTGAGAATCTCTAGCTTGTGATAAATATCTAGAATAAGTGATAAAAGATATAGATGATAGTATGACTAAAATCGACATAACTACAACCAACTCTACAAGAGTAAATCATTTTTTATTCATAATTTTATTTTTTAAGAATTAATTATTTTTTTTCTATTTTTATTTCTGGTTCTGATTCTATTCACAAATCTCAGATTTTTTGTCATCTTGTCAAAGTGATTTTGTATACTTCTTGTTTATAGTTTTCTACATCATCTATATTTTTCAGAGAACTATCTTTAAATTTTTTATCTTCTTGCTTGCTTACATTTATATTTGTTCAATCATTATCAAGGTAAAAATCCTCTCAGGAAGCTATATCTTTTCTTTCTGCAAGATAAATATTTTTTAAAATATTTTCTATATTTTTTTTAAAAATTTTTTCTTCTATTTTTCACTGAAAATCATCACTAATTTTTGTTTGAGAGTTTAACATTGACACAATTCAAAACAAAACAATTGACAGAACAACCAATGAAACTAGTATTCCAGCCAGGGTTTCTGCATTTTTATTTTTTTTCATTTACAAAATAAAATAAATATATATTATATTAAATATTATAATTAACTTTTTTGGAAAGTGAAATTTTTTTTTAAAAATAGGAAAGCTTTTACTTTTGCAGAGCTTTTGGTCTCAACTATTATTTTAGCTTTTTTATTTGTCATTGTTTTTAGCTTTATAAATAGAGTAAATGATAGCATTGATATCACAACTACTAGTGGTAATCAAGTTTATGATGTGTTAAATTTTCAGTCAGAAGTTAGCAGAGCAATCGATAATTGATACACTGAACGTTCTGAACAAATTATAGAAAAAAATGGTGATTCTTACATAAAAATCAAGAAAAATACTTGAGATGATGATTATCTTGTTATTTTTTCAAAAGCCTGAGTTTTGTGAATAACTTATGGAGACTACAAAACTGATGCTTCTCTTGAAAATATAGATACAAAAAATGTTGCAAAAATGCATTATATAATAGCAAGAGATATTGTTTTTAAATCTTTGAATATTGAGGAACAAATACAAAAAAAACAAATAACTTCAATTTCAACAAATAAAGTAATTTACAATATAAAATTTAAATTAGAAAGTAACAATAAAGAATACAATTTATATTTTTAAAAATATTTTTTAAAATGAAAAATAAAAAAGAGGCTTCAGTAGTCTTGTATGTGCTTGTACTTGTTTTTTTTGCAATGACTCTTGTTTACATAGTTGCATCAAGTATGTCTGAGTATAGCAACAAAATAGCACTTTCTGATATAAATGAACAAGAAAAAGCAATTCTTTCTCAAAATGCTATGTTAAACCTAGAATATGATAAAAAACTAAACTCAGATGGATGAGGTTTTCTGGATGCAAAAAGTTGTCCAACTCTTATAACCACTAATGATAAATGAGTTACTATTTGAACAAACAAACTTATACTTTCAAAATGAGAGGGAGAATTAGTCTGATCTTGAAAATATTATTGTGCTTTTGGTACAAGTTTATTTCTAAATTTTTCAAAATGGAATGATTCATCTATTTCAAAAGAAGAAAAAGAAAAAATGAAAGACTTTTTTATTCCTGATTGAAATGTATTTGATAAAGTTTATTCTATAGAGTGATGATCTTTAAAGAGCTTTATTATAAATTGAAATTCTTTTTTAAATCCTTTGAGACCAACAGAAAAATTTAGTTTAGTATTTTCAGGGCTAAATGATAACTTGGATGACAACATAAATAGTGATGATTATAATGTTTATTCTAAAAAAGAGAATTGATATTTTTATTATTATCCAAATAAAATTTATGATAATGATGCTGATGCTAGAACTCATATTTTGTGAATAATTACAGAAGAGACAGATAAAGAAAATATTTTTTTGAGTAATGAAATCTCAGAAAAAATGATTGAGAATAATAAAAATAATGAAGAGCCAATAAAAGAATGAGAAGCTTGAATATTATGATACATAAATGCAAAAAAAATAATGCAAGTTGATTCTTGAAAAATGAGCATAAAGTTTCATAAAGATATAAAAGCTACAGATGTAGAATATGAGATATTTGAAAGATCAAAAGATTGATGAGACTGGCAAGCCAAATCTGCTTTTTCTGATTTAGAAAATTTTGATTTTGATTTCAATAAAAATTATTATAAAATATTTCTAAAAAAGAAAAATAAAGATTTGAAATTAAAAGGTTTGTCTTATGAATTATCTGTTGCAAATAAAACTTTTGCTGGGGATTTGGTTTACATAAATCCAATTGATGATTCAAAAGACTGAATTATAGAGATTTACCAAGCACATGTGTTTAATCACTGATGAAAAGACATAGAAAAATGAGAAATATTTTCTATTCCAAAACCACAACAATAAATAAAAACTTGAAAAAAAATATTTTTCAATAAAATAAATAACCATAAGTTTAAATTTTTAAGAAAATAATAAAATAATGAGTACCTCCGAGATAATTTTGTTTGTAGTTTTGTTTTTACTTTCTGGTTTTTTTTCATGAAGTGAAATAGCACTTATTGGTTTACCAAAGCATAAAATTGAGTGGTTTATAAAAAATAAAAAAGTTTGAGCAAAAGCACTTAGAGATGTAAAAGAAGACACAGACAATCTGCTTATAATGATTCTTATCTGAAACAATCTTGTAAATGTTTATACAGCAGCTTTGGCTACACAAATAGCTATGAGTTTGGCTTCTAGTTCTTGAATTCCAGAGGCTCAAGCTGTTTGAATTTCTACTTGAATTGTTACAATATTTTTATTACTTTTTTGAGAAATAATTCCAAAAAGTATTGCAAGTAAAAATTCTGCTGCAATTGCACTTTTTGTTGCCCCTATTTACAAATTTTTGATTACAGTGTTCTATCCTTTGGTTTTCTTGATAAAAATAATAATTAGAGTATTTTCAGGAAAAAAGAAAACTGAAAAGATGACTGATGAAGAGATTCAAAGTTTCATAGATATGTGAAGAGATCACTGATGAATAGATGATGATGAGCATGAAAAGATAAAATCTATTTTTGAATATTATGAAATTTCAGCTGAGGAAATCATGACTCCAAGAGTAAAACTTGAAGCAATTCCAGATACATTTACTGTAAAAGAAGCTGTAAACTACTATTTGACTCATACACATACTAGAATTCCAATTTACAACAAAACTATTGATAAAATAGATTATTTCATATCAGCAAGAGATCTTTTGAGAGAGATTTCAAACTGAAATTGAGATAAAAAATTAACTGAAATAAAACTCAGAAAAGTTTTAAAAGTTCCTTTAAATCAGCCTATTTCAAAGCTTTTTGATGTTTTTCAAAAAACAAACAAAATTTTTGCAATTATTATGGATCAATATGGTTGAGTTGCAGGTTTGGTTAGTTTGGAAGATATAGTTGAGCAAGTTTTTGGTGAAATCAGAGATGAATCTGACAGAGAGACTGAAGAATTTATAAAGCTAGAAAATTGATGAATAAAAACTGACAGTTTAGTTTTGATGCAAGACTTGCTTGATGAATTTGATCTTGAATTTGAAGATGTTTGACTTGATGAAAAAGAATTTAATTGAGAAACAGTTAGTTATGTGATAACTGATATTTTAGAATGATTTCCAACTGTTTGACAAGAAATTTCTTTAAAAATTTTAAATTCAGATGAAAAATCTGAAACTGAAAGAACATTGATAATAAAAGCTGTTGAAGTTGAAGAAGCAAAAATCTGAAAAGTTGAAGCTAGAATTGAAGAAAGCCCAAAAACAAAAGAAGAAAAAAAAGATAATCAAGAATAATCTTTGGTTATCTTTTTTGGTTCATTTTGAAAAATATTTTAAAAATAATTATTTAGTTTTTTACTTATTTCTTGCCTGATATCTCAATTGTGAAATTTTAGTAAATCATCATTTATGATGACTCCATAAGGTTTTCAAATTCTTTCAAAATGATTCAAAGTTTTTGGTAAAAATATTTTTTTTAAGATTTTATCAAAAAATCATACAAAAAAAATATTGCTCCACTTTTTATTCTTTTTGTATTTTATAAATTTTTTATTTTCTTCAATTATATCTTTATAATCGTCAAAATTTGCCCAATTACTATTTATTTCTAAAAATTTTTTGTAAGTTTCATTGTAATCCAAAATAGGCTTGAAATACACAATCCGAAAGTAAAGGTAAATATCATTTTCTATTTTAAATTTTCAAAAATCCATTCAATCAATTGTTGAAAAAAAGCTTAAACAAAATCTTCCAGCATGATTTTTTTCATCTTTTCTAACTCAAAAAATCTGAAAAATAAAAGTCACAAAAATCCTCACAAACCACATAGCATTTTTGTCAGTAACTATGTATAAATCTATGTCTGAGCTTTCTGTTGCTGATTTCATTGCTAAGCTGTTTCAAATTCAAATCATTTTTATTCAAGGAATCCATTTTATGTATTTTATGTATTTGTAGGCTTTATCAAAATACTTTTTTTCTTCTTTTGAATATTCTTCCTTTATTTTAAAATATTTTTTAAAATTATTAAATATCTTTTCACCAAAAATTTGTTTCATATTGAATTTTTTAAAAATATCTATAAAATATGATAATCCTTTTTTTAAAAAATAAAAATATTTTTTATGAAATACATTTGTACAAACTGTTCTTATGTTTATGATGAATCTTCTGGGGATGAAGTAGAGGAAATAGAAGCTGGAACAAAAATTGATTCTCTTGATTGTTGTCCTGTTTGTTTGGAAACAGATGGATTTTTTCAACTTAAAGAGGAAGTGATTTATCTCGATGAAAATACTGTTGATAAAGTGGAATTAGAGCATTTACCTGAAATAAATCATGATTGAATAAGCATAGAAGTCACAGTTTGAAATAATTCTCATCCAATGGAAAAAGAGCATAGAATTCTCTCAATTTGACTTTTTGATGAATATTGAGATTTGGTTGAAGAAAAATTTTTATGAATTGATGATGATACTGTTGTGGTTTTTGATGATTATGATTTAGATGAAATAGAAATCAGGGTTAGATGCAGCAAACACTGAATTTTTGGTAAAAAATTTGAATTAACTTACTAAATATGTTAAAATAAATTAAATCAAAACAAAAATTAAAAAAATTATGGAAAAAAAGATTTTGGAGATTCTTGTTGACAAAAATAATGTCAAATGACCTGCTGTCTTTGAAAATATTTTAGTTATTTTACATAAAGTTTTTGAAGATTTTAAAAAAACTAACAAAAAAGAAAATAAACAAGCTTTTTCTTTTGAAATAACAAAAATAGGGAATAGAATCAGGTTTTTTGTGGTGTCTCCAAAAAAATATTCAAATTTTTTAAAAAATCAAATTTATGCACATTATACAGATGTTGAAATTATAGAAGTTTGAGACTATTTGGCTAAAATTCCAAATGATAAAATGAAAGTTTGACAAGTTCATCTAAAAAATCATTTTTATTTTCCAATCAAAACTTTCACAGAAGTTTTAGAAAGTTCAAAATCTGAGGTTTTGGACCCATTTTCGTCTATAACTTCAGCTATTTCTAGGTCTGGAAAATATACTTTAAATACTTTTCAAATAAATTTTTGTCCAGCAGATGAAAAATACTGGAAAAAAAATAGTGATAAAATCACTGAAATATTACTTTCAAATTCATCAGATTTTATAAAACATTTAAAATTAACAGGAAGATATATTTGGCTTCAAATGCTACTTTTGCCTTTAAAATTATTTGCAAAATTATTTTGATTATTTTTTAGAAGAGAAAAAACAGAAGAAGTTGCTGAAGAAAAAGATGAAAATGAAGCAAAAAAATACATTGAAGAAAAGCTTACAAAGCAAGCTTATTATGTCTCTATAAATATTATTCATGCTTGAGAAGATAAAATTGAGTCAGTTTGAGCTATAAAAGAGATATTTTCAACACTTACAATTTATGATAATTTTAAAGTAAATTCTTTAGAATTAAAAAATATTTCAAATGATGAAAAAATAATTTCAGAAGTAAAAAAAAGAGAGATATCTTGAGAAGATATTTTATCTACAAATGAGCTTTGTTGACTTGTTCATTTACCTACTTCTTATGTGAAAACGCCACAAATAAACTGGGTTTCTGCTCGTGCTTTTGAGCCACCTTCAAACCTTCCAATTGTAGACCCAGATTTGACAGATGATATAGAAGTAAAATCAGATCTCACACCGATTTGAATCACAAATTTCAGATGAACAAATATGAGTTTTTGAATCTGACCAAGTGATAGAAGAAGGCATATTTACATTCTTTGAAAAACCTGAATGTGAAAATCTACACTTTTGGAAAATATGATTATAGATGATATCAGAAAGGGAAGATGAGTTGCTGTTATAGATCCACACTGAGATTTAGCAGAATCTGTGATTTGATTTATACCAAAAAATAGAACAAATCAAACTATTATTTTTGATCCAAGTGATACTCACTGGCCTATTTCATTTAATATGCTTGAAGATATTTCTCCAGAGCATAGGCCTCTTGTGGCTTCAGGGCTTATTGGTATTTTCAAAAAAATATTTTGAGATTCATGGTGACCAAGACTTGAACATATTCTTAGAAATACAATTTTAGCTCTACTTGAAGCTCCAAATTCAAATTTGATTTCCATTCCTTTGATGCTTACAAGTGACCTCTTCAGACAAAAGATAGTTGCAAGAGTAAAAGATCCAGTTGTAAAAAAATTTTGGATTACAGAATTTGAAAAAATGGCTCCAAACCAAAAGGTTGAAGCTACTTGACCTATTTTGAACAAAGTTTGACAATTTTTATCAAGTTCTATTTTGAGAAATGTTTTATGACAATCAAAAAATACTTTTTCTATTAGATGGGCTATGGATAAGCAAAGAATTATAATTATAAATCTTTCAAAATGAAAGATTTGAGAAGATGCTTCATCTCTACTTTGAGCTATGATGGTAACAAAATTCCAATTGGATGCGATGAGTAGAGCAGATATAGCAGAAACAGAAAGAAAAGATTTTTACCTTTATGTTGATGAGTTCCAAAATTTTGCTACAGATTCATTTGCAACTATTTTGTCAGAGGCTAGAAAATATAAACTAAACTTAGTTATGGCAAACCAATACATAGACCAAATGCAAGAATCAGTTAGGTGAGCAGTTTTTTGAAATGTTGGTTCAATAGTATCTTTTCAAGTTTGATTCCATGATGCAAATATTTTGAAAGAAGTACTTTCTTGAGAAATTTCAGAAGAAGATTTGATGAATTTGAAAAAATATAATATTTACATAAAACAATTGATTGATTGAATGCCTAGTCCTGTATTTTCTGCTGGAACATTTCCTCCAAATAAAAAAGATGAAGAAGAGTTTGCTTTGAGATACCAAAATATTTTAAAAGTAAGTAGAGAAAAGTACTCTCTTTCAAGAAAAATAGTAGAAGAAAGAATAAATAAAACTATAAATGATGTTATGACTCAGGAAAAAATTCATGAAAAGAAAAAAGAAGAATTTAAACAAAGAGAAAAAGAAAGAAAAGAAAAGGAAAGACAAAAAAAACTTGAGGAAAAGCATAAAGAAAAGTAAAAAAATAAATCCTAAGCTAGGATTTATTTTTTTATTCATCAAGAGAAATCAGATGTTTTAACTTTTTGATATAAGCTCTAGAGCTTTTATAGTTTCTTAAAATAGCTGTGTCTGCTTCAGAGTTTGTTGGGTCTTTTTCTTTCAAGCTCAAGTATTCAAAATATTTGTTTGTATGATAAACAAATAAATTATAATTTTCAATTATTGCATTGATTTTTATATAATCAAATTTTCCATCTCTATAATCTCTCATAAATGCCTCTTTTAAAATACTATCAGCAGTTTTAAATGTTTTTAAAGCATTTTTATTTTTTGTATTTTTTAAATAATAATTTCAAATTTCAGGCAAAGCTAATTCAAAAGCTTCAGGTCCATATTCTAAATCTAATGCTCTTTCTAAAGAACCTTCTCTAGCATTTGCATAAGAAAATATTGAAAAAATCCCTAAACTTGTTATAATTAATACTAATAATTTTTTCATATTTTTTTGTTAAATCTTAAATTTTATAATTTATAACTAAAATTTTCAAAATGTCAAAAGATTTTTATAATATTTTATGAGTGAGTAAAACAGCAACTCAAGATGAGATAAAAAAAGCCTACAGAAAACTAGCTATGAAATACCATCCTGACAGAAATAAGTGAGATAAACAAGCAGAAGAAAAATTTAAAGAAATCTGACAGGCTTATGATGTCTTATCTGATGAGCAAAAAAGAAAAAACTATGATATGTTTTGAGCTGCTTGAGCTTCATGAAATCCATTTGGATGAACTTGATGAGCATATTCTTCAGCTTGATGATTTTCTTGATTTGAAGATATTTTTTCAAATTTTTGATGAGCAACTTGATCAAAGTGAACTTCTTGATTTGAATTTGATTTTTCAGATTTATTTTGATGATTTTGAGGAAAAAGCTCTAGAAAAACATATTCTACAAGAGAGGAAAAAAAAGAAGAAAGTCTTGATTTTGAGAAAACTTATGAAGTTCCAATTTTTGATTTGATTCTTGGTTGCAAGATAGAAGTAACAGGATATAATTGAGAAAAAGCTAATTTAAAAATTCCAGCTTCTACAA
>RBWB01581620.1_pt1 | contig 21322 bp, 18 predicted proteins | sample 2014201 | NCBI WGS metagenome assembly RBWB01 (sample SAMN10133834, study PRJNA383868) | Human oral metagenome, whole genome shotgun sequencing project. | isolation source: supragingival plaque isolated from 88 juvenile twins | host: Homo sapiens | place: Australia
AATTTCATTTTTATTACCTTCAACTACTATAACAAATTCTCCCTTTAAAGTAATATTATCGAAATTATTAATTATATTTTCTAAATCATCCCTTACGCATTCTTCATAAACTTTAGTAAGTTCTCTACATATAGCTATTTTACGATTACCTAAAACAGAATAAATCAAGATTAAGGTATCTTTTAAATGATGAACAGATTCATAAAATATCATAGTATATTTTAAATTTTTTAAATTTTTTAAATTTTCAAGTTTTTTCTTGTTATTACCTTTTAAAAAACCATAAAAAATATATGGATAGGGATTTAATCCAGAAATAATTAACGCTGTTGTTGCAGCATTAGCTCCTGGTAATGCCACTATTTCATAATTTTCTTCTATTGCTTTTTTTACTAAAATATAACCTGGATCACTAATTATTGGAGTTCCTCTATCAGTTATTATTGCAACATTTTGATTGGAATTTAAATAATTTAATAATAATTCTATTCTTTTGTTTTCATTTTGTTCGTTAGAACTTATAAGATTTTTTTTTATTTTATAATAATTCAACAATTCTTTACTTACTCTAGTATCTTCACAAAAAATAACATCTACTTCATTTAAGATTCTTAATGCTCTATAAGTTATATCTTCCATATTACCTATTGGTGTTGGCACTAAATATAATATTCCTTTTTTATTTTCCATCATTAAAATATTCCTTTTTTATTTTTTGGTAATATTCTCCATTACTTTTATGAATAAATAAAGGAGATAAAATTTTCATTCCTTCTTTTCCACCATTAATTGCTTTTAACAAAAATAAATTACTATCAGAGCCATTTTTTGAATAAATAAATTTAACAATTTTTGGTGTTAAATTATATTTTTTTAAAACTGAAATTAATTCAACAAATCTTTCTGATGGATATATAATATAAAATTCTCCTTTATTTTCAAGTAATCTTTTTGAATTTTTTATTAAATCTTCCAAATTGAGTTTTATTTCATGTCTTGCAATACTTTTAATTTCGTTAAAGTTTATTTTACTATTTGGGAAAACTTTATAATAAGGTGGATTTGTTACTATAATATCATATTTTTCATCTTTAAAATTTTTTATATCAATATTAATTAAATTTATTTGATGATTTTTAGAATTAATTAAAATACTTTCTTTTGCTAATTCATAAATTTCTTTTTGAAGTTCTATAGCTGTTATAAAATTACTATATTTATAAGATAAAATCAAAGGAATTGGACATGTTCCAGTACCTATATCTAAAATTCTTTGATTTTTGTTTTTAATATTACAGAAATTTGCTAACAATACTGAATCTAATGAAAATTTAAAATATTCATTATTTTGATATATTTTCATATTTTTAAATCCTAATAAATAATTTAATTCTTTCATATTAATTCCTATAAAAATTCATAATTTAATGTCTTTATATAAATAAGATAATTTAATTTATCAATTATTGTTTTATAATTAACATTTGTTTTTAGTAAAAGATAAATATCAAATAAAATTTCGATAAATTTAATTTCTTCCATATTTAAATTTGTTTTATTATCATATGTTTTAAAAGTTTCTTCTATATTAGAAAATAAAATTTCTCTAGATAGATACTCTTTTTCAATATTCAAATAAAAGTTATTTTTATTTTTTTTAAAATAATCTATAAAAGACGTATTAGTTTCAGTATTTTTTTCTAACAAATTAATATTTATTATAATACATCTTGATACTATAGTATCTAATAACATATTTTTATTTTTAACCACTAAAAATGAAATAATATTTTCTTCTGGTTCTTCTAAAAATTTTAATAATGTATTAGATGATGAACGATTTAATTTATATGCTTCATTTATAATATATATTCTTTTTTTATTCATCAAACTTTTAGTTGAATATTTTTTTTCTATATTTATTATATTTTCTTTTGTAATATTATTTTTATCTGTATCAATTAAAGTAATATCAAAATCATTAGCATTTTTAACATTTTTGATATTTTGTTCATTTATTATCTCATCATTTATTTTTAATGATAACATTATTAAAAATTCTTTTGCTAATTCATAACTATCTACTACAAACAAATAAGAATGTGATATTTTATTATCTTTAAAATATTGATTATAAGTTTCTAATACTAATTCATCCATTATATTTCTTTTCTTTCTTCTATTGCTTTTTCAAAAGTTAAATTATCGATATATTCAAAATCTGCTCCCATTGGTATTCCACTAGCTATTTTACTAATTTTGATATTTTTATTTTTAAACAATTCTTTTATATATAAAGCTGTAGTTTCACCTTCAATACTAGACTTAATAGCTATTATCATTTCTGTAATATTATTGCTTTCTAACATATTTTTTAAGCTATTCAAACCTATATCTTCTGGACCTATTCCTTCTATTGGAGATATCAAATTATTCAACACAAAATATTTCCCGGGAAATATTTTGTTTTTTTCCATAAAATAAACTATCTTTGGATCTTCAACTATACATAATATATTTTTATTTCTTGTTTCATCCAAACATATATCACATATTTCATCATCATTATCAGTGTAATTATTACAAATTTTACATTTTTTAATTTGTTTATATGTATCCACTATACTACTAGATATATATTCAATTTGTTCTAAATCCATTTCTAATGTATAAAAAGCTAATCTTTCAGCATTTTTTTGTCCAATACCCGGTAACAATTTATAAGCATTTATTAAATTTGTTATTTTATCATTCATTTAAAACAAACCTGGAACCATGTTAGAGTATTGACTCATTTCTTTTTCGGATTCTTCATCAATTTCTTTAAAAACATTATCTATAGCATTCATTATCATATCTTCTAAAGTTTCTAAATCATCTTTTTCTACATATTCTTTGATTTTTATTTTTTTTATTTTTTTATTTCCCAAAGCAGTAACTTCTACTAAAGAATTAGAATAATTATATTCTTTTCCTTCTAATTTTTCTTTTTTATTTAATATATCTTTTTGTACTTTTTGCATTTGTTTCATTATCATTTGCATATTCATAATTTCATTTCTCCTATTCTATTTCTAAAATTTGTTCAAAAATCAATGTTTTGTTGTCTTCTTTTTTTTCTGTTTCATTTATATATTTTGGTAATATACCTTTTTTCTTATTTTCTATATATTTTGTTGTTTCTTCTTCCCATTCTACATCTTCTAAAAAAACTATATTCATTTTAGTACCTAATATTTTTGAAAAAGTTGTTTCAATTTCCGAAAGTTCTTTATTAAATATTTTTTTCTCTTTTGAAAGACATGAATAAATAATAGTATTAGGAGATGCCATTTTTATTTCTTTTTGTAATAAAGAAATTATTTTTTTATCATTATTTTTTAATATTTCTGCTTTAAATTTTTCTTCATATTCTTTTTTATAAAGTTTTTTAGCTTCTACAAAGCAATTATTTATTTTTGTTTTTAAATTTATTAATGTTGATGGAGTAGATTCTTCTTCAACAAATTTTATATTATCTTTTTTATCTATCTCTTTTGTTGATACTTTTGTAATATTATCAATATTTTGATTAAAATATTTTAAAATATAAACTTTGAATAAAAATTTTTGCATATCTACCATACTTAATTTATTTATTAATTCATTTAAAGTAATGATTAATTCATACTCAATATTATTTTCTATATTAATTTCATAATATTTTAATAAATTTTTAATTAAATTAATTATATCTATATTATTATTTTCTGTAACTTTATTATATTCATTAAGAAAATCTTTTTCTTTTTTATTTATTAAACTTTCTGCTAAAGGTTTAATTTTTTCAAAAGAAATTGTATTAGATATTTCATAAACTAAATCTAAAGTTATTTTATTTCTATCTGAATATGCTATTGCTTTATCTAAAATAGTTAGACTATCTCTTAATGCTCCAGAAGACAATTCAGCTATTTTTAATAATGCTTCTTCATCAAAATCTATATTTTCATTTTTACATATATTTTCTAATTTTTCTTTTATTATATTTTTATCTATTTTTTTAAACTCTAAAACCTGACATCTAGATACAATTGTATCTGGTACTTTTTTTATTTCTGTAGTTGCCATAATAAACACTACGTGTTTTGGTGGTTCTTCTAATGTTTTTAACAATGCATCAAAAGCTTCTTTTGTTAACATTTGAATTTCATCAATTATATATACTTTATATTTTAACTCTGTTGGTACTAAATCTATTTTATTTCGAATATTTCTTATTTCTTCCACTCCATTATTTGAAGCAGCATCCATTTCTATTATATCAACACTATTGTTTTGAATTTTTATACAATTTTCACACTCATCACATGCTTTATTATTTTTTATATTTAAACAATTAATTAATTTAGCATATATTTTCGCTGTACTTGTTTTACCCGTCCCTCTTGGTCCAAAAAATAAAAAAGCATGATTAATTTTATTATTTTTAATTGAATTTGTTAATATTGTTTTTATTACATCTTGACCATATAAATCATCAAAATTATTAGGTCTATATTTTCTGTAAAGTGCTTTGTAATTCATATAATCACCCATATAAATTATAACATTTATAATATTTTTTATAAAGTTTGTTTCACGTGAAACAATAAAAAAGTGCACATATTATTTTTGTATAATGCTGCTTAGTTCCCTATCTGACATGTTTTTACAAAAACAATATTGCACATTTAAATTATACTATATTACATTAAATAAAACAAATTGTTTCACGTGAAACAATTTGCTATTTCTATTAATTTTCTATATGTTCTTCTGATGATTCTTCTAAATTTTCTTTTGGTGTTAATGCTACCGAAGAAACTTTACTTTCATTTTTTAAATTAATTAATTTTATTCCTTGAGTATTTCTACCTATTACAGATATTTGTTCTTGAGATAATTTAATTACTGTTCCTTGGTCAGTTATCAATATTATATCTTCATCTTCTTGTGGATATTTTACTGAAATTAAATTTCCTGTTTTTTCTGTAGTGTTTAGGGCTTTAACTCCTTTAGCTCCTCTTTTAGTAATTCTAAAATCTTCTACTTTAGTCTTTTTACCATAACCATTTTCTGTTAAAATTAGTAATTCATTGCTATCTTCTATTACTTCTGAACCTACCACTATTGAATTATCTAGATTCATACCTTTACATCCAGAAGCAGTTCTTCCTGTTGATCTTACTTCTTCTTCTTTAAATTTAACTAATTTTCCATTTTTAGAAGCTATTATAATATAATCTAATCCTGATGATTTTTTAACTGCTATCAATTTATCGTTTTCTTTTAAAGAGATTGCTATTTTACCATTTGATCTTATATTTTCAAATTCAGATATAAGAGTTCTTTTAACAAACGCTTTTTCTGTAATAAATACTATATATTTAGATTTTTCATCTTTACCTGAAATATTTAATAAAGAAGTTATTTTTTCATCTTTTGATAAAGGTAATAGATTTATTATAGGTAAACCTTTTGATTGTCTACTATATTCAGGTATTTCATATCCTTTTAATCTATAAACTATACCTAAATTACTAAACAACAATAAATAATCATGAGATTTCATACTAATTAATTTTTCAGTATAATCTTCATCGTTTACACTTATACCTTTAATACCAACTCCTCCTCTATTTTGTACTCTATAAGTATCGTTATTTACACGTTTTATATAGCCGTTATGAGTAAGTGTAATAATAATATCTTCTTCTGGTATTAAAGATTCATCTTCAATATAATCAATAGCTGTCATATCTATATTAGTTTTACGTTCATCATTATATTTATTTTTAATTTCTAATAATTCTTCTTTTATTATATTTAATATTCTTTCTTCTTTTTCTAATATATCTTTCAAATCTGCAATTAAAATAATCAATTCTTGTAATTCTTCATCAAGTTTTTCTCTTTCTAATCCAGTTAATCTCTTCATTTTCATTTCAAGAATAGATCTTGCTTGTATTTCTGATAATTTGAAATTATTTTGAAGTTTTTCTATAGATTCATCATCTGTTTTAGAATTTCTAATAATATTTACTACTGCATCTATATTATCTAATGCTATTTTTAATCCTTCTAGTATGTGTTCTCTAGCAGATGCTTTTTCTAAATCAAATTGTGTTCTTTTTGTAATAACTAAAATTTGATGTTCTATATATTTTTCAAGTATTTGTTTAATATTCAATAATTTTGGTTCGTTATCAACAAGGGCTAACATATTAACACCATAATTTTGTTGTAATTCTGTATGTTTATATAAATTATTTAAAATTACATTAGCATTAACGTCTCTTCTTAGTTCTATAACAATCTTAATAGTTCCTCTATTTGATTCATCTCTTAAGTCTGTAACTCCATCTATAGTTTTATTTTTCACTAAATTAGCAATGCTGTTTACTAAGCTTGCTTTATTTACCATATATGGTATTTCATTAACTATTATTTGAGATTTACCATTAGATTTTTCTATTATTTCTGCTCTTGATCTAATAGTTATGCTTCCTCTACCAGTTTCATAAGCTTTTTTTATACCTTGATTACCTAATATTGTTGCTCCTGTTGGAAAATCAGGACCTTTAATATATTGCATTAATTCTAGTATTGAAATATCTTTATTATCTATTAAAGCTATAGTACCATCGATTATTTCACCTAAATTATGTGGTGGAATATTAGTAGCCATACCTACTGCTATACCTGTTGATCCATTAACAAGTAAATTTGGAAATCTTGCTGGTAAAACTACTGGTTCTAATTCTTCTCCGTCATAGTTTGGAACAAAATCAACACTATTTTTATTAATGTCCCTTACTAATTCCATAGATAATTTGCTCATTCTCGCTTCTGTATAACGTTGTGCAGCTGCTTCATCACCATCAAGTGATCCAAAGTTACCTCTACCATCTATTAATGGATATCTGTAAGAGAAATATTGAGCCATTCTTACTAATGCTGAATATATTGAAGAATCACCATGTGGGTGATAATTACCCATAATTTCTCCAACGATTTTAGCACATTTTTTATGTGGAGATCCTGCTGTTGCACCTATTTGATTTATTCCATATATTATTCTTCTTTGTACAGGTTTTAATCCATCTTTAACGTCTGGTAATGCTCTTTGAACAATTACACTCATAGCATAATCTAAAAATGATTTTTTAATTTCACTAGAAAATTGTAATTCTTTTAATTTTTCTGCCATTTCTAATCTCCTATATATCCAAGTTACTTACATATTTCGCATTTTCTTCTAAGAAAACTTTTCTAGGTGCTACGTCTTCTCCCATCAATTCTGTAAGTGTTCTATCTGCCAATACAGCATCTTCTACTGTTAATTGCAATAATGTTCTATTTTCTTTATTCATAGTTGTTTCCCAAAGTTCAGTTGCATCCATTTCTCCAAGCCCTTTATTTCTTTGAATAGAAACTTTAATATTTCCAATAGATTCTAAATAATCATTTTTTTCTTGATCTGTTTGAACATATTTTACTGTTTTTCCATGAGATATTCTATATAAAGGAGGACAAGCTGCGTATATATATCCACCTTCTATTAAAGGCTTAAAATATCTATAAAAGAATGTAAGTAATAATATTCTAATATGTGATCCATCAACATCAGCATCGGTCATTATAACTATTTTATGATATCTTAATTTATTTATATTGAATTCTTCACCTATTCCAGTTCCAATAGCTGTTATCATTGAAATAATTTCATTGTTAGCAAGTATTTTATCTAATCTTGATTTTTCTACATTTAAAACTTTTCCTCTTAATGGAAGTATTGCTTGAGTGATACTATCTCTACCATCTTTTGCAGAACCTCCAGCCGAATTCCCTTCGACTAAATAAAGTTCAGATATAGTTGGATCTTTCGATGAACAATCTGCTAATTTACCAGGTAATGAAGAAATTTCTAAACCTGCAGGTTTTCTAGTAATTTCCCTAGCTTTCTTTGCTGCTATTCTAGCTCTTGCTGCAAGTAAAGATTTATCCATTATCATTTTAGCTTCATTAGGATTTTCTAATAAAAATCTTTCAAATTGTTCAGAAAATATCTTATCAGCTATAGATCTTACTTCACTATTACCTAATTTTGTTTTTGTTTGACCTTCAAATTGAGGATTTGGATGTTTACAAGAAACTATCATTGTAAGACCTTCTCTCACATCCTCTCCAGTTAATGGATCATCTTTTTCTTTTAAGAACTTATTATTTTGTGCATATTTATTAATTATTCTTGTTAAAGCTCTTCTTACTCCTTCTTCATGAGTTCCACCTTCAGGAGTAACAATATTATTAACAAACGAATATATATTCGATAAATATCCATCATTATATTGAAATGCTACTTCTATAGATATATCATTTTCTGTTCCAGTTACATCTATAATTTGATTGATAGTATCTTTGTTTTTATTCAATTTTTCTACATATTGAACTAAACCACCATCATAGCAAAATTCTTCTTTTTTATTTGGTTCTACTCTTTCATCTATTAAATAGATTTTTAAACCTTTATTTAAATAAGCTAACTCTTCTAAACGAGTTTTTAATACATCATAATCAAATATTGTAGTTTCAGTAAATATTTCTGGATCAGGTTTAAATGTTACAGTAGTACCTGTTCTATTAGGATCACATTCTCCTATTACTTTTAAAGGTTCCTTAGGTGCTCCACCTTGTTCAAATCTTTGAAAGTATATCTTACCATTTTTATATACTTTTACTTCTAAATAGTCACTAAGTGCATTAACTACTGATGCTCCAACACCATGAAGGCCACCGGATACTTTATATCCTCCACCTCCAAATTTTCCACCAGCATGTAATACAGTATAAATTGTTTCTACTGTAGATTTACCAGTCTTTGGATGTATATCAACAGGTATTCCTCTACCATCATCTTTTACTGTAATTATATTATTTAAACCTATTGTTACCTCTATATGAGTTGCATATCCAGCCATTGCTTCATCTATAGAATTATCTACTATTTCCCATACTAAATGGTGTAATCCTTTCGATGAAGTAGATGCAATATACATACCAGGTCTTTTTCTTACTGCTTCTAAACCTTCTAATACTTGAATAGAATCTGCATTATAATCTTTAGTTACTTCTTCCATTATTTATTACCCTCACTTCACTATCTTTTATTTTAAAGATCTTAGCATTATCTCTTATACTTTTATTTATCCCTTTTAAATCATTACTAGTTATAATTACTTGCAAATCTTCTGGAATATATTTTACTAATCTATTTTTATTCTTTATATCTAATTCACTAAATAAATCATCTAATAAAATTATTGGTTTTTTATCTTCTTGTTCTTGAAATAATTTCATTTCTGCCAATTTATATGAAATAACTGCCATTTTTTTCTGGCCTTCAGAACTATAAAATTTCATATCTTTATTATCTAAATAGAAATTAAAATCATCTCTATGAGGTCCACTTATAGTCATCCCAAGAGATATTTCTTTATTAAAATCTCTTTTAAATTTTTTCTGTAATATTTTAGATATATTTTCATCATCATATTCTGTTATATCAACATTTGGAGAATATTTTAAAATTAAATTCTTATTTAAACAAATATGTTCAAATATACTACCTAAATAACTATTTATTGAATTAATATACTTGTTTCTTTCTATATAAATATATATAGCCTTCTCTATTAATTTATTAGTTATTATTTCGAAATATTTCATATCTGAATTAGAATTGACTAAAATTCTTTTTAAATAATCATTTCTAAGTTTTAATAATTTATTATATTCATTTAAAGTTTTAAAATATTCTTTATTAAATTGACAGATTGAGATATTTAAAACATCTCTTCTATTAGATGGAGATGTTTTTATCATTAGAACATCTTCAGGTGTAGATATTACAACTGGATATTTACCTATATATTCTGATAATTTAGTAATTTTATTTGAATTTAAATAAATTTTTTTAGATATTTTATCTATATTGTACAAAACTTTTTCGTTGTAAGAATTTTCTTTTATAATAGTTTTTATTGTTAAAAAATCTTTATTAAATTTTATTAATTCTATATCATTATTTGCTCTAAATGATTTTGTTAACGAGTTTAAATAAACAGCTTCTAAAATATTAGTTTTACCTGCTCCATTACCACCAATTATAATATTTATATTATTAATAAAATTTAATTCTACATTTTCTAAATTTCTAAAATTAATTAATTTTATTTGTTTTATCTTCATTTTACAAAAAATTGCTATTTTTCATGAATTCCTACTTTCAAACGGTTCTATACATACAAGTACATTATAACACAAAATAGACTATTTTTGTTATAAATTTAGATAATTATTACTCAAAAGTTTAGAAATTTTGTATTTTTATAATTTAAGTGTCTTTGTCTTAAGATAGATTGAAGTCTTAAAGATCTATTCATTTGATTTTCTAAAGATATTTTTGAAATTATAAACTCTTTTTCACTATTATTATAGAAACGAATTTTAGTTATAATTTCACTTGTTTTCTGATAATTTTTTATCAAGCTATAATTTATCCAACAACAATCTGGTTCTAATGAAGATTTTGTTGGAAAAAATATCATATTTTCTGATTCTGCTACTATAATTGGTAACTTATAACTAGCAGATAACATTTCTTTTACTGAATGTAGTCTACCTAAATAACTACTTCCATAAAATTTACAACTATCATCTAATATTTTATACCCTGATTTTTCTACAATAAATTCATCATTCAAAGTAATAACTTGACTCTTATTTCCTTTAGATATTATTGCAATTGTCTCATCATTTATTTCATAATTTTTCATAATACCTCCTTTTTATAAAATAAATTTTGATTTGTATATTAGTTTATTACTAGAAAAAAATGTAGGGTATTTTATAGTTAATTATTAGTAACATTTCGTCCTTTTTTGTAAAAAAATAAAAAGTTATATTAATAACTTCTTATTGGTAATACTAAATGCATTAAATTTTCTGAATCTTTATCACTTATAACTATTGGTTTATCTGGTGCTAAAAATGTTAATGTGATTGTTTCGTTTTTAAAAGTTTTTACTGAATCCATCATATACCTTGATGAAAAATCTATTTTAAATTCTTTTTCAACATTTTCGTTTATATCTATTTTTTCATCTACTTGACCTATTCCATCACCTGATTTTATTACTACAGTATTATTATTTACTATTAAAGATATAATATTTTTTTCTTTATCTGAAGTAAATAATGCTGCTCTATCTACTACATTATAAAATTGTGTTTTATTTAAAGTTATAGAAAACAATTTTTCTTTTGGAAACAAATTAGAAGTAAAAGGATAATTTCCGCTTATAAGTCTAGATTGAAATATTAAATTTTCATAATTAAATATAATCTTATTATTAAATATATGTAATTCTACATCACTATCTCCATCTATTGTCTTCAAAAAATTATTAAAATTATCTGTAGGTATTACTATATTATAACTTTCATCAACTGGTTCTTTTAAATCTAAAATATTTCTAGCTAATCTATATGAATCTGTTGCATTTAATTCTATCTTATCTCCTAAAATACGTAAATTTATACCAGTAAGTATTGGTCTACCTTCATCTCTACTTGATGCAAAAGATATTTGATTAACTGCTTCTTTTAATTTTTTAGCATTAATTGTTATACAATTTTTATTTAAAGATAAATCCATTTTAGGATATTCTTCTTTTTCATAACCATTTAAATAAAAATTACCTGATTTTGTTTTTATTAAAATTTTAATTCCATCTAAAACAGTTATTTCTAAAATTTGTTCTTCTAATTTTCTAACTATTTCTATTATATTTTTAGGTATTACTATACCACCTAATTCTTCTATTTGAATATTTTCTTTATCTAATTTAATAAAATTTTTTATTGTCATATCAGAATCTGAAGCTATTAAATATAAACCTTCATTAGTTAATTCGAATTTAATCCCTGATAATATAGGTATTAAACTTTTATTAGAAATAGCATTACTAACTTTTGATAATCCTTCTAATAATGTTTTTTGTTCAATTTTAAATTTCATATTATATTCTCTCCTTTTTTAATATATTATTATTATAATTGTTTATATTGTTTATATCTTTAATATACTCATATTATTACTCATAATATGTATGTTTATATCATGATTATTATTGTTTATTTATGTCATTTTCTAAATCCTTTATGACTTTTTTCATATCATTTTTAGTCTTAATTAATTTTTCAATCCTATTTATTGCATTTATAACTGTAGAATGAGTTTGACCAAATTCAATACCTATTTTAGATAAATTTTCTTTAGTGTGTTTATTACATAGATATAGTGCTATTTGTCTAGGTATTAAAATATTTGGATTTCTTTTTTTAGCTTTTAGATCATCTACAGAAATTCTATAATAGTCAGCTACTATTTTCTGTATATGATTTATATCATTTTTAGTTCCAGTACCTCTACCAATTAAGTCTCTAAGAGCATCAATTGTAGTATTTAAATCACAAGTTCCATACATGTTATGATATAAAAGAATTCTTTTTATAGCACCTTCTAAACTTCTAACATCACTACTTATATTTGTTGCAATATACTCTATTGAATCTTCATCAATACCAACTATTTCTTTTTCTTTTATTTTTGATTTTATAATATTTATTCTTAAATCATAATCTGGAGGATCTATATTAAATGATCCACTCCATGCAAATCTTGTTTTTAATCGTTCTTCTAGTTTTTTTAAATCATTAGGTGAAGAATCAGAAGAAACAATAATTTGTTTATTATTATTATGTAATTCATTGAATATATTAAAAAATTCTTCTTGTGTTGTTTTCGTAGTTCCTAATGATTGAATATCATCAATTATTAAAACATCTATATTTCTGTATTTATTTTTAAATTGTTCTAGTTTATCAGTATTATTACTAATATTTAATTGTCTAGCCATACTAGTAAAATCACTTATAAATTCTTCTGTAGGAACATATAGTACTTTTTTATTAGTATTATCTTCTATATAGTTACCAACAGCTTGCATTAAATGAGTTTTACCTACACCACTATTTCCGTATAAATAAAATGGATTATATGCATCTCCTGGACTAAGAGCAACAACCCTAGCACATTGAGCAGCAATTGCATTACTTTTACCTACAACAAAATTATCAAAGGTTAAGTTTTTATTTAAATTAGATTTATGAACAAAATTGTTAATAGTTGTATTGCTTTGAAATGTTGGTAATTCTTTATTTTCTTCTGATTCTAAATCATCTTTAGTTATTAATATTACATCAACATTATTTTCAGTTACTTCTAAAAAATATTTTTTAAGATTATTAAAGTAATATTTTTCAATAAATTCTTTTTGAATATTACCAGAATTACATATAATTTTAGCTGTATTATATGTTAAAGAATGAAGAACAGTTTGTTTAAAATAATTTTTAAAAGTTATATTAGTTACATCATTTTTAATTTTTTCTAAAACTAAGTTCCAAACTTTCCCTTCTTCCATGATAATCCCCCAACATGTTATGAATTATTGTAGTATATTTTGTAGATAAATAAAAGTATAAAATGAAATAAACAATATATCATCAAAGAAATAAACAATTGATGTTTATATAAAATAAGAGTTAAAGACACTTTTAAACAAATGAACAAATTTTATAAAGTTTATTAATAAGAAAAGAAAAAATTAACATGTTTATATGTTTATAAATTAATTATAGTTATAGTATAATTAGATTATATATGTTCATATTAAATAAAACTTTTATTTTTTTATAAAATAAGATATAATCATTATTGTTTATTTAAAAGGAGGACTTATGAAAAGAACTTTTCAACCAAATAATAGAAATAGAAAAAAGAAATGTGGTTTTTTTTCTAGACAAAAAAGTGGTATAGTTGCAAGAAGAAGACGTAAAGGTCGTAAAGTATTATCTGCTTAAATTTAGGTAGTAATAGTATATGAGAAAAATAAATACTATAAAGAAAAATGACGAATTTTTAAAAGTAATTAAAAATGGTAAATATATAAAAGAAAATTGCTTTACTATATATTATATTGATAACAAAGATGATAATTACTATCGCTTTGGAATATCTATAGGTAAGAAGGTAGGTAAAGCTTTTTTGCGTAATAAAATAAAAAGAAGATTAAGAGAGATAATAAACAAATATAAAAGTTTATATAAAAATGGAGAAGAATATATTATAATAATAAAGAAAGAGATTAATGAATTATCTTTTTTAGAAATAGATGGCTTATTTTTAAATGATATAAATAAGTTGAAAGGAAATAAAAATGTTTAACAATAAAAAAATAAAATTACTAGGATTTTTAGTTTTATGTTTATTTTTGTTAACAGCATGTGTAAGGCCGTTAAAAGATGATAAGAAAATAATAACAAATCCAGTTACTAAACAACAATTGACTGAAAATATTGTATGTCAGCCAGAAGATAAAGAGAGTATAAAAGTTTATAATAAATATAAATCTAAAGTTGATATATCAAAACTACCAAAATGTAGTGAGTACATGATATTTAAAGGTAAATATAATGGTTTATGGGATAGCTTTTTTATTAAACCGTTAGTAGTGTTACTTGTTCAAATAGGAAGATTAATTAAGAGTTATGGTTTATCTATTATAATAGTTACTTTAATTTTAAAACTAGTAACATTGCCAATTACAATATCTCAAATTAAACAAAATAAAATAATGAAAGAAATTCAACCAGAATTAGCTAAATTAGAAGAAAAATATGTAGGTAAAACTGATCAAGCTTCTATAATGAATAAAACTAGAGAACAAGCAGCAATATATAAAAAATATAATTTAAATCCTCTTAGTACAATAGCTTCTGGAGTTTTAACTGCAGTTATATTTATAGCTTTCTATGAATCTATAATGAGAACTCCAGTAATATTTGAAAATGTATTTATAGGATTTCAATTAGGAACTTCTCCACTTACAGCTTTTAATAGTGGAAAATATATATATTTAATATTAGTTGTTTTAAATGTACTTATTACATATTTAACTTTAAAAATTACTCAGTTAAATACAAATAAAGATTCAATGCAAAGTATGAATACATTATTTATAGTTATGCCTGTAATTATTGGGTTTATGGCTTTAGTATCACCAGCAGCACTTAATATCTATTGGATAGTTCAAAGTGGATTTGCTTTTGTACAAAGTTATATAATAAATAAAAAAGCTGAGGTGAAATAATGGAAAAAAGTATTTATATAGGAAAAAACAAAGAAGATTTATTAAATTTAGCTTTATATGAATTAAATGTTAATAAAGAAGATATAATATTTATTGAAAAAGAAATTAAAACAGGGCTATTTAAGACAAAAAAAATAGAATTATCTATTTTTAAAAAGAAAGATATAGAGCAAGAATTAATAAATATAATAAAAAATATATTAAAAGACATGTCTATTGAAATTCTAAATATAGATACTTATTACAAAAATAATACATTTTATATTAATTTAAAAACAGATAATGATAGTCTTATAATAGGAAGAAATTCAAAAAATTTAAAAGCTTTAACAGTAATACTTATTAAATACTTAAAAGTAAATTTATTAAGTGAATTTAAATTTGTTTTAGATGTTTCTAATTATAAAAAACATAAAGAAAAAAGATTGATGTTATTAGCTAAAAATATAGCAAAAGAAGTATTAAAAACAGGTGTTGAAGTAAATTTAGATCCAATGAATTCTTATGAAAGACGTATAGTTCATAATACATTATCTAACTTTAAGAATATAGTTACAGAAAGTTCTGGTGAAGAACCAAATAGATATGTTGTTATTAAAAAAAGAGAGTCTTAAAACTCTTTTCTTTTTAGGAGGAATATGGATACAATTGTTGCAATATCTACAGCTTTAGGAGAAGGTGCGATATCTATTGTTAGACTTAGTGGAAAAGATGCTATTAATATTGTTAATAGTATTTTTACTCGTGATTTGAAAAAAGCAGAAAGTCATAAAGTTTTGTATGGATATATAAAAGATAAAGAAGAAATAGTAGATGAAGTATTAGTTACTGTTATGAAAGGTCCTAAATCTTATACTATGGAAGATATAGTAGAAATATCTTGTCATGGAGGTATAGCAACAACTAAAAAAATATTAGAGGTAATTTTACTAAAAGGAGCAAGATTAGCAGAAAAAGGAGAATTTACTAAAAGAGCTTATTTAAATGGAAGAATAGACTTAATTGAAGCAGAAGGAATAAATGAATTATTAAATTCTGATAGTGAGTTAAATAGAAAAGTATCTATAAATAAAGTTAGTGGTAAATTAAGTAGTTTAATAAAAAAATTTAAAGATAATTTATTAAATATTATTTCAGATATAGCAGTTAATATTGATTATCCAGAATATACAGATATTTATGTTACTACTAATGAAAATATAAAAAATGAAGTAGATTATATAGAAAAATCATTAACTGATATTTTAAAAAATAGTGTAGATGGTGAAATAATTAAAACAGGAATAAAAACAGCTATAATAGGAAGGCCAAATGTAGGTAAAAGTTCAATTTTAAATAGATTACTTGACTATGATAAAGCTATAGTAACTAATATTCCTGGAACAACAAGAGATTTAGTGGAAGGTAGTATCTTAATAGATGGAGTTACATTTAATTTAATAGATACTGCAGGAATAAGAGAGACTGATGATATTGTTGAAAAACATGGAGTTAATAAATCTTTAGAGCAAATAGAAGAAGCGAATTTAGTTATTTTAGTTTTAAATAATAATGAAGAAATTACTGATTATGATAAAGATTTAATAGAGAAATCTAAAAATAAAAAAAGAATAATAGTAGTTAATAAAACAGATTTAGAAAATAAATTAGATATAAGTAATTTAGATTTAGAAAATGTTATATATATAAATACTATAGAACAAGATAAAGTTGATATATTAAAAGAAAAAATAATAGAATTATTTAATTTAGGAGCTTTAAATTCTAGCGATTTAATGATTTTAACTAACGCTAGACAGATAAATTTAGCAAAAGAGGCATTAGAAATCTTAAAAGATGTAAAAATAGCACTTAATAACAATGATCCTATAGATTTAATAGAAATAGATTTAAAAAATATATATGAAAAACTATCAGAAATGTTAGGTGAAGGAAGTAAACTTGATGTTATTGATAGAGTATTTGAAAGATTTTGTGTAGGTAAATAATATGAAATATGATGTGATAGTAATAGGTGGAGGACATGCAGGATGTGAAGCAGCACTTGCTTGTGCAAGAATGAATAATCAAGTATTACTAGTGACAAGTAATATAGATAATATTGCAGATATGCCATGTAATCCTTCGATTGGTGGACCAGCTAAAGGAATAGTAGTTAAAGAAATAGATGCTTTAGGTGGAGAAATGGCTAAAAATATAGATAAAAGTCAACTTCAAATGAAGATGTTAAATACTAAAAAAGGACCTGCAGTTAGATCTTTAAGAGCTCAAGCAGATAAAAAAATATATCACAAAGAAATGTTAAATACTTTAGTGAATCAAAAAAATTTAGAAATTAAAGAAGATATGGTTGGTTCTATATTAGTAGAAAATAAGAAAGTAAAAGGTATATCTACTGAATCAGGTAATAAAATATATGCAGATATAGTAATAGTTACAACTGGAACATATATGAAAGCTAGTATATTAAGAGGTATGAATAAAACTCCTGAAGGACCACATGGAGAAAAACCATCTTTAACATTAAGTGATAGTTTAAAAGAATTAGGTTTTAATATCAAAAGATTAAAGACTGGTACTCCTCCAAGAATAGCGAGAGATTCTATAGATTTTTCTAAAGGTGAAAGACAACCTGGAGATAATGAAATATGGCATTTTTCTTATTCTAATTATGATAAAACTTATGATATAGATAAACAATTACCATGTTACTTAATTTATACAACTAAAGAAACTCATGATATTATTAATCAAAATTTAGATAAGTCTAGTATGTATGGAGGAATAGTAGAAGGTGTTGGTCCAAGATATTGTCCTTCAATAGAAGATAAGATAGTTAGATTTAAAGATAAAGAGAGTCATCAAATATTTTTAGAGCCAGAAAGTAAATATACAGATGATATATATGTCCAAGGTTTTTCTAGTAGTATGCCAATAGATGTTCAAGATAAAATGATAAGAACATTACCTGGTCTTGAAAATTGCATAGTTAAAAAATATGCTTATGCTATAGAGTACGATGCTGTAGATTCTTTGCAAATTAAACCAAGTTTAGAAACTAAAATAATAGAAAATTTATATACTGCAGGTCAAATAAATGGTACTAGTGGTTATGAAGAAGCTGCATGTCAAGGATTAATGGCAGGTATTAATGCCTCTTTAAAATTGCAATCCAAAGAACCATTAATTTTAAAAAGAGATGAAGCATATATTGGAGTATTAATTGATGATTTAGTAACAAAAGGAGTTATAGATCCATATAGATTATTAACATCAAGAGCAGAATATCGTTTACTTTTAAGAGATGATAATGCAGATTTTCGTTTGAGGGAATATGGTAAAAAAGTATCTTTAGTTACAGAAGAAGATTATAAATCATACAAAGAAAAAGAAAGAGAAAAATATAATTTAATAGAAGAGTTAAAAAACATTAAATTAGTACCAAATGAAGAAAATAATACTTATTTAGAATCATTAAATTCAGCTAAAATATATGATGGAATAAGATTATATGATTTGTTGAAAAGACCTGAAATAAAAATAGAAGATTTAACTAAATTTTTTAAAAAAAAATATCAAAAAATAGTTTTGCAAGTAGTAGAAACAGATATAAAATATGCTGGATATATAAATAAAGAACAAAAAGAGATAGATAAAATGAATATATATGAAAATATAAAAATTCCAGAAAATATTAATTATTCAGATATAAGTAATTTGAGTTTAGAAGCAAGAGAAAAATTAAATAATATAAATCCTGTTAATTTAGGGCAAGCTCTTAGAATTAGTGGAGTTAATCTTAATGATATTATGAAAGTTCAAATATATTTAAAAGGAATTAATAATGAGAGAAGATGAATTTTTACACGAGTTAAAAAAAATTAATATAAATATATCAGATGAACAAATTAATATGTTAAGAATATATAAAAATTATTTACAAAGTCAAAATGAATTATATAATTTAACAGCACTTATTAGTGATGAAGATATATATTTAAAACATTTTTATGATTCTATAGTAGTTGCTAAATATTATAATTTTAATGATATAAAATCGATAACTGATATAGGAACAGGAGCTGGATTTCCTGGAGTGATTATAAAAATATTTTTTCCTAATTTAAAAGTATATTTAGTAGATTCTAATGGTAAAAAGATAAAATTTCTAAATGAATTAATAAAATTATTAAATTTAAATCAAATAGTGACAATAAATTCTAGAATAGAAGATTTAAATATAAAAACAGATGTTGTTATAGCAAGAGCAGTTGGAAGTATTTCATATTTAGCAGAGCTTTCTTATAATGTATATCAAAAAGATTTAATTTTAATGAGAGGTAGAAAAGAAGAAATAAGTCAAAATTTATTAAATTCTTTAAATTTAAAAATAATAAAACAAGAAGAATATTTATTACCAATAAGCAAAGATATAAGAAATATAATGGTTTTTAATAAAAAAACACATAATGTTAAATATCCAAGAAAATATATTTTAATAAAAAAGCAATCGTTATAAAAGATTTAAAAATAACTTTTAAATCTTTTTTAATTTTAAAAAACTTTTATAAAATCATAAATTGTTATATAATCAATAATAGAATAAAGTAAAAAGGGGTCATTTATGAATGAACAAGTAGTAAATCTTAGTATTGATGATATTATTCCTAATCGTTTTCAACCTAGAGAGGTTTTTAGAGATCAAGCACTTGATGAATTAGCATTATCAATTAAAGAACATGGTGTAATTCAACCAATAATTGTAAGACAAATAGTTAATAATAAATACGAAATAATAGCTGGTGAAAGAAGATATAAAGCATCTACTATTGCAGGAAAAACAACAATACCTGCTATTGTTAGAAATCTTGATGATAAAGAAACATCTAAACAAGCATTACTTGAAAATATTCAAAGACAAGATTTAACACCAATAGAAGAAGCAAGAACTTATCAGACAATTTTAAGTTTAGATAATATAACACAAGAAGAATTAGCAAAGACTATGGGTAAAAGTCAATCTGCAATATCTAATAAATTAAGACTTTTAACATTGCCTGAAGAAGTTCAAGAAGCATTACTTAATTCAGAAATATCAGAAAGACATGCTAGATCTTTATTAACTGTTCAAGATATAGAAAAACAAAAATCTTTGTTACAAGAAGTTATAAAGAATAAAATACCAGTTAGAATATTAGATGAAATGATAAAAAAAGAAAATGAAGGTAATAATATGAATGAAAATGTTAATAATCCTAATATAACAACACCAGCTGTTAATAATACATTAAATCCTGGATTTTTATATGATGGAAATATGAATCAACCAATATCACAAGAAAATCTTAATAATAGTACTTCAGTAAATTTAACATCGATGGTTAGTGAAAGTATGAATATGAATCAGCCTTTAAATACAGAAGCTGTTAATACTTCACAAGTAGGTCCATTTACTCCAGTTAATACTAATGTAATTGAAAAATCTAATACAAATCCTTCTCTAGTTAGTCAAAATAACAATAATTTACCAACAGAAGAAAAACCTGTAATAGAAAATCAAATTACACCATCAGTAGAAGTTCAAAAGGTAACAAATGAAAATGTTACTACAACAGAAGCTAATAATTTAGTAGCAAATATACCTATGCCATTAGAAACATCTAAACCAGAAGAAGCGAAAAAAATAGAAGAATCAACTCAACAAGTTGTTGAATCAGAAGAAAATGCTAATACTCAAAAATTAAATATTAATACAGAAGAAATTAATAAAGAAATAAATAAAATTATGAATGATTCTGAAACAAAAGAAGCGGAAAATAATTCTACAGAAGATAGTAGTTCTTTTGATCCAAATAGATTTAAGAAAGTAGATTTTAATTCAGAAATTAAACAAACTATATCTGGAGAAGAAGTAATAGGAGAAGGTCTTTTAGCAGGAAAACCTGTAACAGAAGAAAAAGAACTAGAATCAACTCAAGAAAATATTGTAGGAAAAATAGATCCTATTAAAGTACCTGCATATA
>RBWB01581621.1_pt1 | contig 21312 bp, 18 predicted proteins | sample 2014201 | NCBI WGS metagenome assembly RBWB01 (sample SAMN10133834, study PRJNA383868) | Human oral metagenome, whole genome shotgun sequencing project. | isolation source: supragingival plaque isolated from 88 juvenile twins | host: Homo sapiens | place: Australia
TACTATTCTATTCTAGCACATACTTCCTTTTTATCCAAGTATATAAATTTATTGTTTATTTGAGGAGACTTCTATAATCCTCACCAATATTTTAAATAGATAATAAAATATACAAATACCTTACCCTTTATTCAACATCTATAACAATTTTTTTACAATCTCTACATAAATAAGCTATACATTGTTTATTATCTAAAAATGAAGTCAATTCTACATTTTTCTTCCCTATATTAAAAACACTTTGAATAATACCTCCATCCATTGGTTCCCACTTTAAATTGTATCTATCTGTAGGAATTCTCCCCTCTTCCATATCCTTACCACAATACGGACATTTCATACTGTACCTCCAATCGCCGTTACTTATTTGCACTGTAAATTTTTTAATACTTCTTTTGTTGAATCTTTTTATATGCGGTGTAGGTAAAAACTTTTTATTGTCTACACTATCTCCTTATTACATAGCCCTAAATTCAATGCATATCACAAACAATTTGTAATAATATTCCGTTTGTAATTTTAGTATTATTCACACTTTTCAAATTCACTCAAAATTTCTTTTATCGTCTTTGCAGTATAATCTTCAATATCCATAATTACAAAACGTCCTCTGCCATTCTTGGTTAAATATACCGGTTCTCCTTTATGACAATTTTTCAAGACTTCATTATAATTTCTCAAATCAGATACAGGTAAAATATTTGCCATATTCCTTTGAATTCACATTGTTTCTACTACTTTTAGTATACACAAAAAGCTGTAATATTCAACGTAAGTTTTTACAGCTTTTTGTGTTTTATAAATCCACTTTATATTCTGTTACCTTCATAATGAATGCAACAAAAATATAATACCCGTGTACAGTAACTAAACTCTTCATAGCTGTATTGTATGCCCTGCACTTGCACTCTTTATTTGCAGTTTGCTATAAAAAATATTATACAAGGAGGTGTAAATATATCAAAAGCAAATCTTACATTGAGAATGGATAGTGAGCTGAAAGAACAGGCATCAGAACTTTTTAAAGCAAAATGAAACTACATACAAGGCTATTGAATCTGCAAAGAATAATGAAGATATATATGGACTATTTGATATGGTAAAGTATTTAATGAGTGCTTTAGATGCTTAAACTCATGCACGCATTTGTTACGATTTTACAATAAAAAAGAGACTATACAGTCCCTTTTAAATTACTATCTTGATAAATCACCTGCTTGAACTTTAACATGTTTTTTATACTTTATAAAAATAAAGACAAAAAATAACTTTATCTGTTTTAATCATCCATAAAGAACTTCCATTTACTCCTTACCGATCATCATATCTATAATTTCATCATTGGTCGCCTTCATTCCCTCTCTGCCAAGTCTTCCAACATTCTTTATAGTAGGCTCTATCCCGTTTGCAACAATTCCGTCTCCTGAATAAAACTGCTGCCCGGATTTATACATAGTATAACCAAAGATGCCGGCATCCACCGCTGCGGCAATCTTTGCAGCACAGGAAGATTTTGCACCGTCACATATCATCCCGGAAAGTATTGCCACAGCATTTACAACTGTGTGCTCCACTTCTTCAAAGCCTCCTCCGCATAAATATGCTATTCCGGCTCCACTTCCTGCACCTGCACTTACCACTCCGCAGTAAGCTGAGAGTGTGCCTATACCTGTCTTTTGATGTATTGCGGTTAAATTGGAAAGTACCAATGCCCTGTAGAGTTTCTCTTCATCTACACCAAGTTCTTTTGCATAAACTATTACAGGAACCGAAACCGTTATACCCTGATTTCCGCTTCCGGAATTTATAATTACAGGCAGTTCACAGCCATTCATCCTTGCATCCGAACCGGCAGCTGCCATTGCCTTTGCTCTGGTTTTAACACTGTTTACATCACTCTCCAGCAAAACCTTCCCTATGTTTGCTCCGTAGTTATTTTTCATACCCTCTATGGATATATTCATATTGCAATCTATCTGAGCTTTTATAATTTCCCTTACATCCTCTAAATCCACACTTTGGGCAAAGTCCCAAATATCTTTCATATTTAATATACTTCTATCAGAGTTTTTCTCAGAAGAATCCGTATATGCCAAGTCTTTTTTTAGTATTTTCCCGTCCTTTTCTATAGACACAACATTTGTATGCTTATCCAGTATATGTACCTTAACACATGAACCTTTTGCATAAGCAAAAAGTATTATTTCAAATGTTGCCCCTCCTTTTAGATGTTCCACCTCAATACAGACAGTCTTTGAATATTTTTGTATTTCATCCGACTTTTCTTTAGGCATATAGGCTATTACTTCCAATTCTTTATCCGGATCTCCTCCTATTACACCTGCACAGATTGCAGCTTCTATACCCTTTAGCATGCCTGTATTAGGTATCACAACAGATTTAACATTTTTAATTATACTTGTGCTGACCTTTACCTCCAATTTTTCAGGTAGAGTTTCCAAATATTTTCCGGCCAATGCCGCCGCATAGGCTAAAGCAATAGGCTCTGTACAGCCCATGGCCGGCTTTAATTCTTCCTTTAATATTTGTAAATAGGAATTATACTTATCACTGTTTTTTTCCATAGCTTGTATTTTTCCCCTCCATCTTTTTTAATCTTCTGTATAAGGTTGAACGTGACATTCCCATAATTTCATATATTTCTTTTTGAGTTTTCCCCTGTTTTATCAGCTTTTGCAGATACTTTTCCTCAAATTCGCTTACAGACATCTCCATAACAGACTTTTTTTTGACAAACTTTTTATATTCACTTGAATTTGACCTTACCATACTCTCTATCAAAGTATCCAATTCTGTAAGACTGTAGTTTTCTTTTATTTCCCATAAATCTGTAATTGTATTTTTTGATAAAGAAAAGCCCTTATTTTTATAAATGCCTGAATAATATTTCACTGCATTTTTTATAAACCCGTCAAAAAGTTCATATTCATCATCTATATTGTCTATGCCTATTTGTGAGATATCGGACAGATATTGATATAATTTTTTGCTGAACAAACCGTTTTCACTGAGATCATATAAATTTTCCGAGGTACAAAATATAAGTCTTACCCTTTCTTTAAATGCCCTGTCATTTTCTTTTATAAAATCCGCAAATCTGTCCTGAATATGCAAATTCATTCCCTCAGGTTGTACTATTACAAAAGCCCCTTTTTGTGTCATCTTTAATATTCCATACTCACTTATAAAAAACTCATCAAGTAAATCCCTATAGATATTTTGCATATATATTACTCTAATATCTTCAAGCCTTCTTTCAGAATAATTAAAGATAGCCTTTGCTAAAAGTTCGTTCAGTGCATTATCCTTGCTGTGTATTAAAATATCCCCTGTTTTTCCTGCAAGGATTTTTGCCTCATCCAAAACTTCCTGCTTTATATATTTTGCAAGCCATGTAAATGTTACTAAAGAACCACTTAAATAAAATTTTTCTTTTTTCTCAGAATTTTCGTATTCATCAAAACGACATATAAAACCCTTATCTTCTATAGTCAAATTTACAGGTTCTAAACTCAGCCTGCCATAAAAAAGCCTTTCATTATATTCTAAAGACAGTTTTATATTTTCAATTTTTTTATTCTCGGCATATAAGCTTAAAATATCTTTGTATATTTCCTTTAAATTTCCGGGTCTGTAAAGTATACTGTCCTTTTTTTCAAAGAGTTTTCTAAATGCTTTATTGAAAAATATTATATTTCCGTATTGATCAGTATACACTAAGGCTTCATTTGTAAAATTAAGTATTGATTCTATCTTTTGCATTCTATTTTTTAAAGATTTTCTCTCATTAATTTCATTTATGCGTATACCAATCAAATCCGCCATATTTTCCATAAAAAACAAAGCTGATTCAAGTTTTTCAAATAACTTTTTTACCTTGGATTTTTGCAATATAAGTGCCAGTACACCTATAATTTTGTTTTCATATTTTATAGGCACCCCTATAAATCCCCTCATCTTGCAAATTTTATATTCCTTACATTTTCTGCAACTGTCTATATCGGATTTGTCCTGTACATATATTTTCTCATTCTCACTAAGAACTTTCGCAATTAATGAACCTATCTTTATATCATTATACACGGAAAAGTACTTCAAAGACTTTCCTATAATATCCATGTCATCATCCACAATAATTACATCTGTATCAAGCACATCCGCTATAACAGCCGCAAAGTTATCCACAAAACTCTTAATCTTTTTACTCTTCACTTATTCGGCCTTTGTTTTTACATATTCCCTTGCTATATTTCTTATTAACTCAAGCCTTGACTTATCTATATCCTCAGATATTGTACAGTCGGCTCCCAATCCTACACCTTTTGTACCGGCTTTATCAAGAATATCATAAATATATTCTTTTAAGTCATTTTCACTTCCTGTATACAATATACTTCCCTTTGCATTGTCAAAGCCTCCTATCACAGGTTTTCCGCCAAAAATCTTTTTTCCTTCTTCAAGCGAAATATTCTCAGTAAATACCGCCCAGTTAAAAGCTTTTACAGGGTAATCCTTATACCATTCCAGATTATTGGTATATTTAGCATAACCGCAGATATGCAGTATTATATTATTTGTAAACTCATTTATATAATCCAGTAATAGTAAATCAAGGCTTTCAACATACTTTTTGTGAAATTCGTGATCTATGCTTTTATCCTGTACCGCCTGAACACTGTAATATACACCGTCTACCTTGGTTTCTTCAAACAACCTTTTTACAAGTATTTTTATATCATCCGCTATCCGTTTTGCAGCTTCACATACCGCATCCGTATCCTCTCTTAAAAGTCTGACAAATTTTGTAAAATCTTCATCATACTCCTCAAAACGAAGTCTTATATATTGTAGAGGAGAGAAAATATTATAATACTTATAGACCTCATCTCCTGCATATTCGCAAATCTCTTTTACATACTCCACCTGCTTATTTATCCAATCATGATCCTTACCTACCGATTTAATTTCTTTAATTTCTTCTATTGTCTGTATATTTTTTTCACAAAGAGAAGGGTGTCCGAAAAATCCGTCTGACATTATCTTTACAAAATCCGGCTTTACCTCATCTATGTATTTCTTTTGTTCATTTACTACTGTTTCATACACTTTACTGTCATCATAATTGTAATGATTGTGGAATGAAACAAAGTGATGCCAGAAAGCTACAGGTACTGTTTCAGATTTTTCATTTTTTAAAAAGCTGTCTAAAAGTTCTTTTCTGTTCATATTAATAATCCTTTATTTATTGTATTTTATTTTTTGATACTTATGTGAAGCATCCGATATGATTCTAAGTCTGTCATCATCTATGTCATTTGGCACTGAACAATCGGCTCCTATTATATATCCCTTATATCCGTTATTTAAAATCAAGTTATGTGTATATTCTGAAAGTTCATTATCACTTCCGGTATCTATCAGTGTACCCGGGCTGTTGGCAAAGCCTCCCATCACACATTTTGCACCGAATATTTTTCTTCCTTCTTCAACTGAGATATTCTCAATAAAAGATGCCCAGTTATAGGCTCCGGCTTTATAATCCTTATAATAAAGCAAGTTGTTCTTATGTCCGGCATAACCGCAGATATGTAAGATATTATACTTACTGTATTGATTTGCAAAATCAAGCAAATCAAGTTCTGTAGTCCTTATATATTTGTCATAAACTTCCTTACTGTATTTTTTGCTCTGAATATTTTGAACACAGTAGTATATTCCGTCCAAGTCCGTTTCTTCAAATAACTTTTTTACCAATATCTTTAAGTCTTTTTGTATTTCCAATCCTGCCGTATTTAGTTCTTTTGGAAAATTTTCCGCTAAATACACAAATCTGTCAAAATCCAAGTCATGAAACTCCAGTTTTATCCTTATTACCTGTAATGGAGCAAACACATTGTAAAATGTCAAAACTTCATCTTTAAATAAATCAACAAGTTTTTTTACATGCTTTACCTGCTCCTTTATCCACGGATGATCCTCACCTATACTTTTGATTTTAAGTAAATCCTCTCCATTTTGTAATTTATTTTCCATCACCGGCGGATAACCCATAAAACCTTCATTCATAAGCTTCATCATATCAGGATTAATTGTTTCATAGTATTTTTTATGTCCGTCAACTGCTCTTTTCAGTATGTTTTCATCTTCTAATCCTCTGAACTGCTCTTTTCCCAGTATAAAGTGATGCCAAAAACCTACAGGAACTCTTTTCACTTCCTCGTTTGCAAATACTTTTTTTAAAAGTTCCCTTTTATTTTCCATCAAAGCTTTTCCTCCACCGCTTCCATTAGACAAACAAGCTGGTATGACATTGTAACGGCTCCCGGATCCAAATGCCCTACACCTTTGTCCGCCTGATAAGTTGCTCTCCCCTTTACAGCTTCCATCTTTGCCGTCTCATTGGCACCGTCTATAGCAGCTTTTTTAACTTTCTCACACAAAGTTTTATCATCATCATTTTCTCTTAAAGCTTCTTCATAAGCTTTAACAGCCGGATAAAGACTGTCTATCATAGTCTTATACCCCGCCTTTGCCTGACCTCTTGACATAATCGCTTCAAGCATGGCTTTTAAAACTTCGTATAAACTTTCTCTATCAAGAAGTTCTACTTCCTTTAGGGTTTTTGCCGCAGCCAGATATGCACTTCCGTATAATACACCTGAAGATCCTCCTATAACGGACATCATTGTCTTTCCTATCTCTTTCATTCCTTCGGATAAACTCATCGCTTCAATGTTTTTTATGTTTTCGGATATTTTTCCAAAACCCATATCCATATTTGCCCAATGATCCCCATCTCCTGTAGCCAAGTCCAAGTCTGTAATATACTCTTTATTTTCATGTATTTTTGTATATGCCTTCACCATATATGAGGCATAATCTTTCATGCTTAACTCAAATCCCATAATCTCACCTATTATTTAGCAGTTTTTCCATGCCGGAGTATCACATGGAGCATCTAAAAGTTCTTTAAGTTCATTATCAAGTTTCATTAAAGTTAGTGAACAACCCGACATATCAAGAGCTGTTGTATAATTTCCGACCATATTTTTGTATACCTTTATATTTTTTTCTTCTAAAAGATTACAAACCTCTCTGTTCAAAATATAAAGTTCCATAAGCGGAGTTGCTCCAAGTCCGTTTACCAAAAGAGCTACCTCACTGTTACTGTAATCATAGTCTTTTAAAATTTTTTCAAGCAAAGTCTTGGCAGTTTCTTTTGCAGACTTTATGGAAGTTCTTTCTATTCCCGGCTCTCCATGTATGCCCATTCCCACTTCCATTTCATTCTCAGCCAGCACAAATCCGGGTTTACCGACTGCCGGCAAAGTGCAAGCACTCATTGCCATACCCATACTTCTTATATTTGCTATAGCTTTGTTTGCCGCTCTTTCCACCTCTTCCAAAGATGCACCTTTTTCAGCCATGGCACCTGCTATTTTATGAACAAAAACTGTTCCTGCTATGCCTCTTCTTCCTGTTGAGTAGGTGCTGTCTTCTACAGCCACATCATCCTTTACTATAACAGTGGCAACCTTTTTATCATCCGCCTCCGCCATATCCTTTGAAAGTCCGAAATTCATAATGTCTCCGGAGTAATTTTTAATAACAAGCAATACTCCCTCGCCTTTATCAACTCTTTCTATAGCTTCACTTATTCTGTCCGGACTTGGTGATGAAAATATATTTCCCGCCACTGCCGCATCAAGCATACCTTCACCTACATAGCCGGCATGTAAAGGCTCATGACCTGAACCTCCTCCTGATATTATCCCTACCTTATTTTTCAGATCTTTTCTGACTATAAGTTCAAATCCGGGAACATACTCCAATTTATCCTTATATGCCATTTGCATACCTTCCAATGCTTCTTTTACAACATCATTAGGATTGTTAATTATTTTCTTCATTTTTTCCCCTTCTAAGCTATTCCTAAATAAGCTTTTCTTATCCTGTCATCCTTTGCTATATCTTTAGCATTTCCGCTAAGACTTACAGTTCCGTTCTCAAGAACATAGGCTTTATCTGATATTGATAATGCCATGTTTGCATTCTGTTCTATCAAAAGTATGGTAACTCCCTGCTTATTTATTTCTTTTATCATATCAAATATCATCATTACAAAATTCGGAGCTAATCCAAGAGACGGCTCATCCAATAAAAGCAGTTCCGGAGCTGACATAAGTGCTCTTCCTACGGCAAGCATCTGTTGTTCTCCTCCTGATAAAGTACCTGCACTTTGCTTATATCTTTCCTTCAGCCTTGGAAAAAGCTTATATACTCTTTCATAACCTGTACTTATATCATTTTTTGAACTTACAGTATAAGCTCCAAGTCTTAGGTTTTCTTCAACGGATAACTCAGGGAATACCTCCCTTCCCTCGGGAGATATTCCTATTCCCAGCTTACTTAACTTATATGTGCTTATATTTGTTATATCTTTATCTTTAAAACTTATTTTTCCATTACTGCTTTTGCACACTCCCATGACAGAATTAAGCAAAGTTGTTTTTCCGGCTCCGTTGCTTCCGATCAGTGATACAATTTCACCCTTTCCGACTTCCATATCTATGCCTTTTAACGCATGTATAACACCGTAATATGTATGTAAATCACTTATTTTAAGCATTTGCCACACCTCCCAAATAAGCCTTTATAACATCTTCATTTACGGCTATTTCTTCAGGCAATCCGTTTGCTATAGGTTTACCGTGGTCTATAACATATATTTTATCCGATATATTCATAACAACACTCATGTCATGCTCTATCATTAAAACTGTATATCCCATAGTCCTTATCTTTTTGATAAACTCCATAAGCTCAGCGGATTCCTTTGGATTCATTCCTGCCGCAGGCTCATCAAGTAATATAAGTTTTGCTCCGGTTGCCAGGCATCTTGCAATTTCAAGTTTTCTCTGTTCCCCATAAGGCAGATTCGAAGCATATTCGTCTCTTCTATGATCAAGTCCTATAGCTTTTAACAATTCTATCGCTCTTAAAGTCTCTCTGTCTTCTTCCTCTTTAAATTTCCCGTTTCTAAAGATAGCTGAAAAAAATCCGTATTTAGTATTAAGATGTGCACCTATTAATACATTTTCTATTACACGCAAATCATTAAAAAGCCTTATATTTTGAAAGGTTCGTGATATGCCGGCCTTTACAATATGTATAGGGGCTTTGTTTTGTATCTCTTCACCTTTAAAGATTATGCTTCCCTCATCCAGTGTATAAACTCCGGTTAATATATTAAAAACCGTTGTTTTTCCGGCTCCGTTTGGCCCTATTATACTTACTATCTCCCCCTCATTCAGTTCAAGACTTACTCCGTCAAGAGCCAGTATTCCGCCGAAACTCTTTTTTATTCCCTCTATTTTAAGCATTACTTCTTTTTTCATAGGACATTTCCCTCAAGCTTATCCGCTCTTTCCTTTACGCTTTTTGAAAGAGCATAAGGTAATACGCTTTTATAACCTAAAATCCCCTGCGGCCTGAATCTCATCATTAATACAAGTATAATTCCGTAAAGTACAAATCTGTATTCCATAAGAAATCTTGATACTTCAGGGAATGCTATAATTATAATCGCACCGACAAACATTCCCCTAAGTGTTCCCATACCTCCAAGTATAACTATACTCAGAATGAGAGTTGACACATCAAAGTTGAAAGTATTAGGATCTATATATCCTATCAAAACCGAATACAGGCTCCCGCCAAAAGCACAAATCATGGCAGATACGACAAATGCAATTATTTTATAATAATTAATATTTATACCCATCATGGTTGCAGCAAGTTCATCTGTTTTTATGGCCTGCAAGGCTCTGCCTGTCTTTGATTTTACAAGTAAGTAGCAAAACAAACTTATCAAAATAACAGTTATAAGCATCATATAATATAAACCATAATTCGTAACATTAAGAGTGAAGCCGAAAATACCGGGCTTTGGTATATTCTTTATTCCTAATGTACCGTTTGTCAAAGCGGTAAAATTCATTGCCGTCATCTTTATTATTTCACCGAATCCAAGTGTTATTATAGATAAATATGTTCCGGACACTCTAAGACTTGGAAGTCCCAGTATCATCCCTATGACACCTGCTACAATCATTCCTACAAGGCTTGCAGCAAAAAAATTAAATCCATGCCTTACAACCAATATAGAACTTGCATAAGCCCCTATGGCAACAAATCCTGCATGTCCCAGTGAAACCAGCCCGGTATAACCCGTAAGTATATTAAGCCCCATTGCCAGACATACATATACACCTATTTTTATAATTATGGTCAGAAAATACTGATTGGAAAACACAAAGGGCAAAATTGCAAACAATATAAGTGTAATTAAGAGCAAATATATCCTGTAGGTATATGTAATTTTTTGGAATTTATACATTAAATTTCCTTCTTTTGCATCTTTATTCATATCTATACCTTTTTGATACCTTCCCTTCCAAAAAGTCCGTTCGGTTTTACTATAAGTACTATTATAAGTATAATAAAAGCTATGGCATCTCTGTATGTGGAACCTAAAAAGGTTGCCGCCATACTTTCAGATACTCCGACTATCAATCCTCCAAGCAAAGCACCCGGTAAACTTCCTATCCCTCCAAGTACCGCTGCGGCAAATGCCTTTAAACCTGCCATAAATCCCATATTCGGGTATACAATCTGATAATATCCGCCTACAAGTGCCCCTGCTATTGTTGCACACACACCTGCTAAGAAAAAGGTAAATGCAATTACAAAGTCCACATTTATACCCATCATCGCCGCCGCTTTTGAATTTTGCTGTGTTGCTCTCATAGCAAGACCTATTTTAGTTTTATACACAATAAACATTAATATAAGCATAAGTGCCAATGACACAAGACACATCATTATCTGTGTATGGGTCAAAACTGTATTCCCAAACTTTATACTTCCATCTCCGAATATATTGTTAAAATTTCTTTTTTCCGAACCTAAAAACACTATTAAAAGGTTTGTTATTATATTTGAAATACCTATTGTTGTTATAAGAGAGGCTATAGGTTTGGATTTTTTCTTTCTAAGCGGTTCAAGTGCCAGCTTATCTATACATATACCAAGGACTCCTGTTAGTATCATTGCTGTAACTATACCGGCAGTTATGCCAAATCTCATTCCTATAAATATCATTGCCATTTCCGCACCAAAGGCATATATGGCTCCATGTGAGAAATTAACCAATCGTAATATTCCGAATATTAAAGAATAACCTACAGCTATCAGTGCATATCCCATTCCAAGAGCCAAGCCGTTAAATATTTGTTGTACAATCATTGCATTCCTCTTTTAATAATCCCTTAATTCATCTTTATGAACTTACCGTCTTTGATTGTCACTTTTATAAAGTCTTTGTCCACATCACCGTTTGCATCAAATTTTGTATCTCCGGTCACTCCTTTATAATCCATTTCGTATAGCTTATCCTTAACTTTTTCAGAGTCTGTTGTGTCACATTCTTTAATTGCAGTAAGAAGTAAACCTACTGAATCATAGGCCTGTGCTGTGAGTGCTGAAGGTGCTGCCCCGTAAGCCTTTGTATATTCATCTACAAATTTCATTACATTTTCATCATCTGATTCTGAGAAGAATATTACAGGGAAACAAACTCCTTCCACTGCACTTCCTCCAAGGTCTATAAGCTGTTGGCTATATGCATTTGAAAATCCTACTATGGCTATATCCGGATTAATTTGCTTATACTGTTTTGCTACAGGAGCTACCAAGTTATACATTCCACAACAAATAACTACATCAGCTCCTGCTTCATTAAGCTTTGTTATAGCCAAAGAGTAGTCATCCGAGCCTTCCATTATCTCCTCATGTGCAACAACTTTAGCTCCGTTTCCCTCTTTTTCTACAAGTTCCTTTATTATCTTTGATGTATTGGTTCCCCAATCAGTCATTATGGATATTATTCCTATGTTTTTCTTCCCTAGGTCATTGACTGCTATATCAACACTTGCAGCTGCTTCTTTTGATATAACTGTATTATTTCTGAATATATAATCTCCTATTAACGAATACTCAGGATGAGAAGCTGAAGGTGAAATCTCTATTATTTTGTTTTCCTGATATAAAGGAGCTGCTGTCATACAAACTCCTGATGAAAAATGACCTATTACACCTGCTACTTTTTTATCTGATACTATTTTTTGTGCTATAGTAGTCGCTTCTTCTGCCGTATTTTTATCATCATAACGAATAATTTCTATTTGTCTTCCAAGCACTCCTCCATTGTCATTCCACTCCTTGGCTTTTTGCATTGCAGCATTATAAAATCCTATGCCATATTCTGAATTATCTCCTGTCATAGGTGCTGCAACCGCTATCTGTATACTGTCTCCTTTAGCCTGACTCGATGCATTACCCTGCTCCTTTGAACATCCCATTGATAAACCTGTCAACATAGTAGTTACTAAAAATATAGCTATTTTTCTCTTCATATGAAGTTCCTCCTTGTTTTATATATCTGCATTATATATATATTTACAATATAGTTCTATACATTTATAAATACTCATCAAAGTTCGTATAAAGACCACAGATAACACTACTTAATATTTAAATAAATCTATTCTAAATATACAAGTTTTCCTTAGTTGATGTTTCATTTTGATACATCTTGATACATCTGCTAACTATACCTATTGCAAAACATAAGTAAACCTGCATATTCTTGCCTTAGGTATAGCACCGGCAATAAAAGTATGGCATATTTAGAATCATGTAACTGATGTCTTAAGTGGTAAATAACTTTTCTAATATCTTATTTAAAAGCTTTTCTTGCAAAAATTCGCTTAATGCATCATAACAGTTCAGTTACCCATTGAAATTTGTCTATTTATGAGTTTTTGTATACACTTCTAGTATAAAATGAGGAGGTTTCCGTGTTCACTATGGTGGCTATTTTAAAAGATAATATTATGTATTGCTAAGGTTATGCCATTTCTGACTGGATTTTATGGTGAAAAAAGTATTAAAAAGTGAGTGTAAAGTATTTAATGAGTGCTTTAGATGCTTAAACTCATGCACGCATTTGTTACGATTTTACAATAAAAAAGAGACTATACAGTCCCTTTTAAATTACTATTCTGATATTAATTCTATTTTCTTTTTTATTATTCTACGCAAATCACTGTCATGGGAGATAATTATTAATATAGTATCTTGAGTATCGCATATAAATTTACATAAATTGTTTTTAGTCTCTTCATCAAGGTATGTAGTTGGTTCATCAAGTATTAACACACTTGGTTTCTTTATTAGAGCACGTGCAATAGCTATCATGCGTTTTTGCCCACCTGATAAATTCCTTCCACCCTCAATAATGCTTATGTTTAATATTTCATCAATACTAAGTCCCGGTAAATTTCTTACCAACCCAACTTCTTTTATTACATGTATAACTTCATCTCTACCTATATCTCTGTTTCCACAAATTATATTGCTATACAAAGTTCCGTCAAATAAGAATGTTTCCTGAAATACAATTGATATTTGCTCTCTTAGACTTTTTAGGGAATATTTTTTTGAGTCCATATTATTTAACTCAATCATACCATTATAGTTATCATATAATCTTACAAGTAATTTTACTATTGTGGTCTTTCCTGAACCATTCTCTCCATCAATTAAGACCTTCTCATTTTCCTTAATTGTAAAACTGATATTTTTTAGTACCTCTTTAACATCATAACTAAAGCTTACTTTATCAAACTTAATTGAGTGAATTGTGTCTAAATCTGTACCGGTCTCATCCTGTCTTTCAGCTCTGTCAAAAAAACTCAGTCGCTTAATTATAACTATGATTGGTTGTATCATACTTATTCCGGAAGAAATCATTTGTGCAGGTGCCATTATCAATCCTGTATACTGGGTTAATGCAATATATGTTCCCAAAGTAATGTTTTTGCCGCAGAAAAAATATGCATATAATGCAGTAATGCTTAATGAGGCAGCTACATTTATCAAAGTAATTATCTCCACATTAAATGCATAACAAGAGTTTTGAGCTTTTGTTTTCTCATAAATGTCCTTATTCAATACACTAATTGAATTTCTTTTAAGATTTGACAAATTATTTGTTTTTATCTCATTCATTCCTACTATGCTTTCATTAACAATCCTGCTAAAATCCGTGTTCAGCCTTACCAACTCATATGTAAACTCTTTATATTTGTTGGAGAATTTACATGAAACAGTTAACAGCAATAAAAAGGCAATAATATAAATTATAACCATTCGTATATCTAAATATACAACCTTAATTAAAGATAATACTCCTGTTATAACAGAGATGATAATTGATAAAAGCTGAGGGTTAAAAATCCCGGATATTGCATCTACTTCTTTGATCCTCTGTACCAACTCACCGGTTCTGACTTTATCAAAAAATTCATATGATGAATTAAAAACTTTTTTAATTGTATTTTCCTTCAATTCTTGTGAAACATATAATCCTATTTTATTTATAGTAATACTATTATAAATTTTTATTATGCTGTTTAATACTGTCAGAGCCAAAATACTAACAAGTATTTTATAAATATATCTTAGGTTGGATGTCATAATACCATTATCAACAATAGAACTATACAAACCCGGAATTGTACTTGTTATAAAAGATGACAAACCTGCCAACAACAGCATAAAGAAAAAATGAGCAAATGCTCTTTTAGGCACAATATCTTTAATCATTCTATCCTTATATAGTATACCGACAATCCAATATACCACTTTCCCCTTTCTTATTGATGCTGTATTCAAAACAATTCATATATTTTAAGTCTTAATTGTTTCTGACATATAAGCCACTTAATACTATATATTACTGTTATCACTATTCCTATTTTTGATAAAAAAAAGCCGGGCTTACCACAGACTGACTGCATGGCCTTCATATCAAAAAATAGGCTGTCTATTGACAACCTATTATACCAATTTCTATTTAATTTATCATCCTTTAATCGCCGTAATCAACTTATCTCCTACCGACACATCACCGAAAGGTGCACAGCTTACATCATTGTACTCAAAGCTGTTTGTCACGAGTACAGGGGTGGTCATCAGATATCCCGCCTCCAAAATCGCCTTTGAATCAAACTTCATAAGGGCTTGCCCTTTCTTTATCTTATCACCGTTTGATACCAATGATTCAAAGTGTTTTCCGCCAAGCTCCACTGTGTTTACTCCAACATGTACTATAAGTTCCACGCCGTTATCAAGCTTCATACCTACCGCATGTCCCATAAGAGCTATTACAGTGCCGTCATCAGGAGCATATACGGTATCTCCGTCAGGTATAATACATACTCCTTTCCCGAGTATGCCAGCTATAAAGGTCTCATCCTTTGTTTCTTCCATAGAAACTATCTTACCGCTAAGAGGTGATGCCACATCAGCCTCTTTATCATTAGTCTCCTTTTTAATATCAACCCTTAAACCGCTGTCAACTTCTTTTGAATCCACGCTTCCTACAGCCTGTGCGTCACTGTTTTCTACTGCCGGAGCAAGATTTGCATCTATAAGACTTGAAGGAGTCATTATCCAGCTTGCCGCAAATGCCACTGCCATTGATATGATAAACATAAGTACATATCCTATCGGGTTTGAGAGTGTAAGGAGAATTCCGAATATACCTGTAACTCCTGTTCCCGTAGCTCCAAGCCTTATTATGGAAGCGAACATTGCACCTATAGCACCTCCAAGACAGCCTGCTATAAAGGGTCTGAAAAATCTTAAATTCACACCGAATATTGCCGGTTCTGTAATACCCATAAATGCTGAAAGTGATGACGGAAAGCAAAGACTCTTAATCTTTGGATCCTTGGACTTTACAGCTATTGCAAGGCATGCGCCGCCCTGCGCTATATTTGCTGCGGATGCAAGGGGCAGCCAGTATGTTACTTTGTATTTTGCAATCTGTCCGAAGTCAATAATGGTATACATATGGTGAATACCCATTACAACTGTCGGGGCATATAATGCACCCATTATAAATGAACCTATTCCAAGAGGTATTGCTATAAGAAGCTGTACCGCATTTAAAAATCCGTTTTCCACAAACACAAATACCGGTCCGATAATTGCAAGTGCCAGATAGCCTGTAGCAAATACCGATACAAGCGGAGTGACAAATAAATCAAATATTGCAGGCACTATCTTATGCAGCCTTTTTTCAATCTGACACATTACCCAAACCGAAATCATTATCGGTATAACATGCCCCTGATATCCCACCATCTGAATTTTCCAAAGTCCGAAAAATACGCTTTGAGTTGCTATATCAGTAGCTGTTGCGACATTCCATGCATTTGTAAGATTCGGGTGAATCATAATCATTCCTATAACCGCACCCAGATACTGATTTCCGCCAAATACTCCTGCTGAAGAATATCCTATCAATATCGGCAGGAATATATATGCGATATTTGAAAACAGATTTGCAAATACATATATTGATGATGAAGTATTTATATTTAAAAATCCGTTTTTTACCATGAAATCCAATGCATTCATAATACCCATCAAAAATCCCGAAGCAACGATTGCCGGAATAATCGGAACGAAAATATCGCCCAAAGTCTTTATAAATCTTTGGAAAACATTTATATTGGCTGCTGCGGCAGCCTTTGCTTCTTCCTTTGTGGCACCCGATATACCTGCCACATTTATAAACTCATCATATACCTTATCCACCGTACCTGTACCATAGATAATCTGTAATTGTCCCGAAGCCTCAAACACTCCTTTTACGCCATCCACATTTTCAAGCGTCTTTTTATCAACCTTGGAATTGTCAACAATTACCAAGCGCAACCTTGTGGCACAATGTGCGGCAGAAGCAATATTGGAGCTTCCGCCTATCGCAGCCAATACTTCTGTGGCAGATTTGCGATAATCCATAATTTTCCTCCATATCCTTAAAATACGAAACAAAAGCATCCTGAGAAATATTTAAGAAGCTGTAGAAAGTCTACATTTTCTTTAATTTTCTTTGTATATTATAAAATAAATAAATTAACAACGCAATCTTAAACAAAGTCAACATATATAACTATTTGTTTTGCATATTATTTCAATATTATATTTATATATTTTGATTATTATTTTCATCAATTATTTTTATCTTTGTTGTAATAAAAAGGGGGATTAATTTCCCCCGATAGTAATTCTTTCTTTTACTTCTTTGCCAAGATATAGCGCCTCTCCTGTATCCAAAATCTCCTTTGCCATACTTTCATAATTTATCCAATGAAAATCAACATCGCCTAATTTTTCTATACTTTTTTTGGTATCCATACCGTAAAATTCCATATCAAAATTTCTAAGTTTTTCCGCTGCCAGATATGCACCATATATGCTCTGAGCACTTAATCCCGCAACAGCTTTTATATCATTATTTGAAATAAGAAAGTATTTCATTGCTCTTTCCGCCTCATCCCTGTTTTCTCCTGCCTCAAGCATGGTAAGCTTTTGCCTTTGCTCGAGTGTAAGTGCTTGTAAAAAACCTTCTTTTCTTTGTACACTTACGGGATTTTCCTCCGGACCTGTAAGCAGCAAAATCTCTTCCACAACCGGATATTTATTTAAAATCATCTCTGCTAAAGCTCTTCCTCCTTCGGTATTATCATATTCCATATAAACTCTGCCGACATCACTAAACTCGGGATTTTCTAAAGTAATCACCGGAATATTAAGCTCCTTTATAGCCTCCCTCACCTCTTCACTGCTTATCGGAGAAATAACCATCACATCCACTCCATAGGATGCCAGTTGGCGTATATCCATGCATTGCTGCAAATCATCCCCTCCGGCTTCCTTCATAATCACATTTATATCCCTGTTCTGCTTTTTTTCATGTATCTCATCCATCAACTCTCCATATGACGGATTCTCCACCTCGGGCAAACTAAGTCCTATCAAACAGGAATAGGATTCCACCTTTTTATAGCTTTCCCCATAGAGTTTTTCCGTAAGGAAAAGTCCTGATATGCATAGTAAAATAAAAGCAAGAAGAATCGCTCCCCTTGTACGGGAAAGAATTTTTTTCATGTTTTTCCTCCATACTGCTTTGGTGACTTGCCCATATATTGCTTAAACACCGTAGAAAAGTAATGCTGATTTGCAAATCCCACCATATCAGCCACGGCATTTACAGAATATTCACCCGTTTCCAAAAGCTCCACCGCCCTTTGTATCCTTAACTTAACAAGCCACTGTGTAAACCGAAGTCCTGTTTCTTCTTTCAGCTTATGTGAAAGATAATCGGGGCTTACAAAAAGCTTTGCTGCGGCATAGCTTAAATCCATATCTCTGTTGGTATACTGCTCCTTTAAAAGTTCCAGACAGTCCCCTACAAATCCCTTTCTTTGCTTTTTAGGCTCTTTAAAAGGTACTTGAAGCCTTTCCAGAATACTTTTTAACTCATCCTCCTTTACAGGTTTTAAAAGATATTCTCTCACACCTAAAGAAATAGCCTGTCTTGCATATTCAAACTCATGGAATCCCGAGATAATAATAATATCCGTCTTTGTTTCTTCCACCTCACGGAGCTGACTCACAAAATCAAGCCCCGACAGCTTGGGCATACAAATATCCGCAAGAATAATATCAGGTCCCAGTGTTTTAGCCATATTTAATGCTTCTATTCCGTTTTTAGCTTTTCCTACAATATTCAGTCCCATATCAAAATCGGTCAGCATATCCGACAATCCGTCCCTAATCATAGGCTCATCATCTGCAATCAATACTTTTTTCATTCCTACCTCCAAAGGCAAAAAACTTTATTCTTCCTTTAAAATCAATAAAGTTGCCACGGTAAATCCCTGCTCATCCTTTGAATAATGCAGTCCGCTGCCCTTTGCAAAACTGTGCCAAAGTCTTCTGCCCACATTTTTAACACCGAATCCTCCATGCCAATCATCCCAATTATTTGCCGCCAGACAGGAGTTTAAATGCTCCATCACGGTATCATCCATTTCACAGCCGTTATCTCTTATTTGTATACACATTCCACCCAAAACCTCCTCTGCCAAAATCTGTATTCTTGCATGTGGATTATCCGATTCTTTGATGCCGTGATACAGGCAATTTTCAACCAATGGCTGAAGGCACATCCTAAGTACCATCTCATCTCTGATTCCCGGCGAGCAAAAGATTTCATAGGAAAAAATATCCTTATATCGCATACTTTGAATCTCAAGATATGCCTGTATCATTTTAAGTTCCTCTTTTAAAGGTATCTTCTCTCTTCCCTTGCTTAAGCTTATGCGGAAGAACTCCGACATGGTTTCAACCAGATGTACAATATCTGTCGCACTGTGTTTTCTTGCCATCCATGCAATCATATCCAATGTATTATATAAAAAATGCGGCTTTATCTGCTCCTGCATTACCATCAGTTCCGCCTCTCGCTTTTGTTTTTGTTCAAGTCTCATCATTTCCATAAGACGCTTCAGTTTTTCCACCATCTTATTAAAGGCATCACCCAAAACACGGATATCATCTCTTGATTCCTCTTTAAACCTCACATCCAGATTTCCCTCGGAAGCCGATTGCATCAAATATGAGAGTTTTGTCAAAGGCTTTGTTATCTCCAAAAGAAAGCAAACCGACCATATCATTGCCGCCACAAAACAAACCGCTGCCATTACAATTGAAATCTGAGTCATACGAAGAGGTATTACGCTCTCCTTGTCCATATCATAGGCTCCCACTATCAAAAGCTTATTGTCACGAAAGCGATTAAAGACAAATTTATAATTTTTTGAGTCTATCGAGGCAACCAATACTCCCTCCTCACCTATAAACCACTTCGGATTAACCCTGTATACTATTTTATTTACCGGGCTTAGAATAATTTCACCGCTATCATCCATTAAAAAGAAAAAATTTTCCGTATCCGTTTCGAGATTTTGATATGCCTCTTTAAACTCCTCCAACGATACATCAATCATCAATACGCCAAGAGCTCTTCCGTTCTCATACACCGTCCTTGCAATGGAAATATAGCTGTCACTGTCATAATGTTTCCAGCTTTGCAAATTTCTAAGTCCGCTGTCAAACCTGTAAGAATTTCCGTTTTGTATAGCCTGTAAAAACCACTGCTCACCATAAAAACTTTCATGTACCGGTCTGTATAAATCATTGGAAATATAGCTTTCACCGTCTACCGATACCAAAATCATATTCAAATAATCGGTATGGATTTTTTCATAGGTATCAAATAAATCACGCACAGCCTGTTCACGGCGAATCTTTATTTCTCCGGCTCCTCCATACAGGCAATCCTTTACCTCCCTACTGCTTGCCAAAATCTCCAAAGAATCATCCACAGAACGGATTTTAACTTCAAAGGAGTGTGCAAGCTGTCTTTGCAACTCGGTAATATATCCCATTCTGGAGTGCAGCATCTCTCTTTTGTAAATATAATTTCCTGCCAAAGTCAGCAAGGCTACCACAAATAAAATCATAGCACCCTGAAATATTAAAAGATCTCTTTTCATGCATTTACCTCTGCCTTAATTGTATCATAAAATCGCCTGTATTTTATTTGTTTTTTAGTAATAAATCCGACTTGCATTACAAAAGGGGCATAAAATATGCCCCCTTTAAAAAAATCGCTATAATAAATGTTTTATTATCCTCTTTTAAATTTTAAATATACTTACTAAATATCCCGAATTATTTTCCGCCGTACTTTGTTAAAAGCTCTTCGGCATTTTCAGGTACTACCACTTCAGACTTTAAAGTGATATTCTTTTCAAGTTCCTTACCTTCAACCAGCAGTTCATAAGCACTCTGGATAGCCTCCGCTCCACCTGTAGGATATACCTGTGTCATATTGATTCTCTTATCTATAACACTCTTGATTCCTCCGTCAGGAGTAGGCAATCCGTCAAAACCTACAAACATAATATCCTTTTCTCTGCCTGCCTGCTTTGCCGCAATATAAGCACCCTCAGCCATAGGATCGTTTAAGGCGATGAAAAGATCAATTTCCTTATTGGTCTGTAGCATTTCCTCAGCCACTGTAATAGCCTTTTCTCTTAACCAGTCGGCATTGTTTACCGCAACGATTTCAATATTCGGATTAGATGCTATACCCTCTCTAAATCCCTTATCTCTGTCGATTCCGCCTGAGGTACCCTCAAGTCCTTTAATCTCGCAAACTTTTCCTCCATCCTTTAAAAGAGTGTTGGCAACATATTCTCCGGCAACTCTACCCATATCCACATTGTCGGCACCTATAAACTG